>CEUS01001136.1_pt1 | contig 21362 bp, 20 predicted proteins | sample 427031 | NCBI WGS metagenome assembly CEUS01 (sample SAMEA2622837, study PRJEB7988) | marine metagenome | biome: marine biome (ENVO:00000447); feature: marine epipelagic mixed layer (ENVO:xxxxxxxxx); material: "saline water (ENVO:00002010), including plankton (ENVO:xxxxxxxx)" | depth 140 m | reverse complement strand
GCAATAAGTACATCGAATGAGTTTAGGGTTTTCTCTACTTCTGAAGTTAATTTTCGTTGAGTCGATAGCGCCTCAAGGTAGGTTGCTGCACTAGTTGCAAGTCCGGTTTCTATCACACCCTTCACTTCGGGAGCGTAGTCTTCTGGTCGTTGAAGGAAATTTTTACTATGCGTATAGCTGCCTTCTGACGTCATAATTATCCTGTGTTGGTCCAATACCTCTCTGAAATCTATACCAATGGGCGCCGACTCGATTTTTGCTCCTGCATTAGAAAGCTTGTCGGCCAGTTCATTCATTTTGGAGACGGTTTCGGGATCCGCGTCCTCGAAATAATATTGATCTACCAAACCTATTGTTGGAGCCGTTCTTGCTGACTCTGCATTGGAGTAGGTAGGAATATCCGCTGGTTTAGAACCTTCGTCTCTCACGTCATATCCAGCCATGCATTGGAGTAGAGTTGCGGCATCTGAGACATTCTTTGTAAACCAGCCCATGGTATCGAGAGACAAGGCTACTGGATAGACCCCATATCGGCTAACCAAACCATGTGTTGGTTTGAAACCAACAACCCCGTTATAGGCTGCTGGTCTGAGTACAGAACCGGCTGTTTGAGAACCTAATGAAGCTGGAAATAAACCTGCTGCTAGACCTGCTGCCGAACCGCTGCTGGACCCCCCGGGGGTTCTTTGAACATTCCAGGGGTTCTTCGTAGGCGGAGGATCTCCGCAAGCGAACTGGGTGGTAACGGTTTTTCCCATAATCACTGAGCCGGATTCTCTCAAAAGTCTTACCGGTTCAGCATCATACCCAGACGAAAAATCTTCAAATATTGGGGAGCAACATGTTGTTTTCATGTCTTCCGTGAAATAAATATCTTTAACAGCTATTGGAATTCCAAGAAGAGAACTCTTGAATTTTTTCTTAGCTATTTGTTCGTCACATTTTCTAGCTTGCGCTATGGCGATTTCAGGATCGAGCGTGACCCATATATTTAGTTCCTCATCCAGTATTTTGGATCGATCCAAAAAAGCCCTAGTTAGTTCTTCAGCAGAAATCCGTTTCTCTTGGAGCTGCGTGGATAGTTGAGCAATCGTCATGGAATGTATTTCTGTCATACCCAGGACCTCCCAATATTCTATGGAATCTTCTTGTTGATTGAAGTTACAGGATTATACGTTACGTTTCGGATGTGGAGTTCAGACAAAGTTAGCGAGTTGTACTCTAGTAATGTATACCCTATTTCTGACAAAATCGTACATGCGAAGAGGCTATTTATTTTAGGAGGCTCCTATGCCAAGGCTTAATAAGAGTGAATTAGATCAGTTTCTATCCAGAGATGCCCTTATTTTGAAGCTTGGGACCATAACTGGGGAAGGATATCCATGTGTCAACCCACTCTGGTATAGCTACGAGAAAGGAGCTTTTTTTGTAGCGGGAAGAGGAAAAGCTAGATGGGTAGCACATATTCGTGCAAATAATAAGGTATCGGCTTGTATAGATACTCCTGATTCTCCCTACACTAGAGTTATTATCGAAGCAGATGCCGAGATAATTGATGACGAGTGGACTGGGGATTGGGAGCACTGGGCTCACAGGTATATGGGCTCAGATTTAGGTCACCAGTATTATGAAGATACAAAACATATGCCACGGGTGTTGATTAAGCTAAATCCCAGATCTGTTAGCAACTGGGCAGGGCCAGGGTGGCATCCAAGGTACCAAGAGTAGAAACTTTCTATTAGTCAAAGGTTAGAGAAACTTTTAAGGCTCCATCTTCTCTTGCGTCTGCAAGATCAAATGCTTCTTGTACATCCCATATTGGAAACTGGTGAGTAACAAAAGGTGCCATGTCTATTTCACCTTTCGCAATGTAGTCAACCGCAAGATGAAAGGCTGGTAAACCTGGCTCATCTTGACCCCTGAATATCGTGTGCATCTGAACACATTTTCTGAAGAAAGTGTCCCAGTCGAAGAGTATTTTTTCAGGTGATGGTGGTAGTCCGAATGCGACTACTTGGCCAAAGAGTCTTACGATTTGAAGCGTCTGATTAAATGTTTCAACACTGCCGACTGCTTCAACAACAAGATCGGCTCCTTCACCATCTGTCAGATCCATAACAGCTTCTGTGGCTTTTTCCCCAGTAACATCTATTGCGTGGTCAATGCCTAAGTTTTTTCCTGCATTGAGTCTTTCTGGAACCGGTTCTACTCCTATGATTTTGTGGGCACCCATTTTTCTAAGCATAAAATCATGGAATAATCCGACGGATCCTTGTCCAATTACTGCGACGGTTTTTCCTACTAGTGATGGCAGACGCCTACAGCCGAATACTACTGTGCCCAACTGTTGTGCCATCAAAAGATGAGATTCTGGTATACCAGAGGGAAGTCTGAGTAAAAACTGTGGGTCTATAAGCTGATATCCCGCGAAACATTTGGATTGCCAAATATTGGGAACTGTGAGTACTAGTTCCCCTGCATGATATCCCGTATCGGATCCGTCCACGACCAACCCTATTCCCTCATGTCCTGGGTATCCGTGAGGCAAAGGAAACTCCGATACGTTCCAGCCCATATATGTGATGTGTAAGTCGCTTCCACAAATCGATGCTAAGTTAGTTTTGACTAATACTTTCCCACTTTCCACCGATGGTACATTTATTTCTTCGCAATTCCATTTCCCTAATCCGGTTGCTATAGCTGCAGGCATTTTTGTCATAGATAACTCCTAGGAAGATGGTGCGAATTTTCATCGATTCTATACCGAGATGAGCAATCTAACATATTTTTATTCGTAGAGAAGTTATTTAAAGGTTCTTATTTCTGGGTGTTATTATGTGTTTTCTATGAATGGTATATTTCGTATTTGGATCATTGTGGGTGCCCTGTCTGCTGCTATATCAGTGGTACTTGGCGCGGCAGGATCGCACTGGCTAGAATCTGTAATAGATCAAGACTATACCGATACATACTCAACAGCGGTACGATTCCACATGCTTCACTCATTGGGACTTATTATCGGAGCGGTTGTTATTGAACGAATGACGCTAAACTTTTTCCTGTCTGCATCTCTCTGGTTGTTGCTATTTGGGCTAGCGATATTTTGTGGCAGTCTCTATTTTTTATCGATTACCAAGTTCGGTATATTAGGTGCATTAGCCCCCATAGGTGGTGTTAGCCTCATACTTGGTTGGTTGTCACTTGCATTTGGTGTTCTGAGATCCAATGCCAAAAGTGCTAGCTGATAATTTTTTGTGGATTATGTTTTACGAGTTTAGTCACATCGTTTACAGACATTCCGGAATCGAGTAGTGATGCCACTGCCATTCTCATTCCTTCAGCAGGCGGCGGGGTTGTCCAATTGCCAAAGTCAGTAGTAACTAGGCATTTTTCTACCCCCAATTGCAAGATTTGCTCGCACATCATCCGCGGACTCATGGTTTGTTCTGTGGGCATGCATGATAGAAAGGCGAATTCTATATAGGCTCCTGTAGACGTAATTTCTTCCATTTCTGTGTTGGTGGAGTTCCCAAATGGATGAGTAGCTACCATTTTTTTGACGCCTCTACTTTTGGCCTCTTCAAAAAGTTTAATCGTGTCACCAGGTGATATGTGTCCAGAAGCAAGAACCATATCTTCTGCGGCAATTATGTCCAGTACTTCTACAACTTCAGAAAGAATATTACTTTCCGAGTCCATTATTTCTACTACAGACTCTGAAATATCGTTCACACTTTGATCACATGTTTTGGAGTTAGGCATCCAAACAATTTTGGCTCCTAGATCTGCTGAAACTTGTACTGCGGTGGGGTTTATTCCTCCAATTGATTTGTTCAGCGTGATGGACCCAAGGACTTGTAAGCCTGGGTACATTTGGTCCAATACACTTGCAAGAGGCATTGTTGGGTAGTCGGGAGATTTTAGAACGAATCCCCCGAGACCACCTTCATAAGCTGCTCTTGCGGTATCCAAAGCATTCAACCTTCGTTCTTGGGTATCGGGGCCTGAATTAACACGGAGGTCGAAGGAGCCTTTAACTATTTCAATGACTTCGTTGTTCATTTGTAACTATGCCCTGTCTATAATTCGCGCTAGCAAGCTCATGGAAGTGAATGTTGTAACTTCGCTATTATCACTCAAGTTTTTTTTATCTTGGAAAGGCCTGTACATAAAAACTTTCATTTCCGCTGATATTGCAGCTTGTACACCAGCGGGAGAATCTTCAATAACGATAGTTTGTTTGGGAGTGTAGCCCATAACGTCGCAAGCGTGCAGGAAAAGGTCCGGTTCTGGCTTTCCATTTTCCACGTCAGTAGAGCTGAATATTCTTCCTTCAAATAAAGGTAAAAGTCCTGTGACGCCAAGAGTTTTCCGTATTTTTATGTGGGGTCCGCTTGATGCCACACAGTAGTCCGAAGTAATTGACTGGAGGAGCTGATTGATCCCTGGAACAGGTAGCAAATGATTATCGAACTCTCGAAACATCCTTTCTGTATAAATTTCATATAGATCTGGTGGCGGCTCCCTTCCTAACAATTTATTAATGATCAGCAATGAATCTATCCAAGACTTTCCCAGAAATAGCTTTAGAGATTCTTCGTATGTTATTGCTATACCAATTTCGGACAGTAAATCGGCCAGCACTCTGTTGGATATGGGCTCACTGTCAACAAGAACACCGTCACAGTCAAAAATAATTAGTTTGGGATTCAGTGAAATGCTCCCTAAGTTTTTTGTGGGAAGTCTAGTTTAGATATTCTCATAATTGTGTAGAAACCAGATAATGTTATAGAAGTTGACATGGATCGAGTCAACTATTACCATTGCTCCCTGAAACAATAACTAGCGTAACGTTTCGACGGGTAAACCAACTTTCTTATTATGGGTCGTTTTTGATTTCTACTCAAAGTTGAGATAACTAGTATATATGGTCAATAGAAATTCTAGCCGTATTGGACACCGACAAGCGGTTCCTCCTAGAAGGAGATTAATTAGGTTAGAGGTAGGAATACCTTCCGCACCAGTCAGAAACGCCCAACATGGGATTACAGAGGATGGTCTGTATGTCATAAGTGTTGCTGCCAGGCTTTTGGAGATGCATCCACAGACTTTAAGGAAGTATGAGCGTGCCGGGCTTGTTAGGCCCTCACGTACAGTTGGAATGCTAAGGCTGTATTCGGAAGAAGACATTGTCCGTCTGCGCTTGATAAAGCATCTGGTGGGAGATCTTGGATTGAATATCGCTGGGGTCGAACTAGCGCTTGGAATGTTTAATCAAATGTTGAAGATCAAATCTGGGTTGAATCAGGCAGAAAAAAGTGATCTGAAATCCTACTTGGAGGATTGCCTTAACGAGATGTTTTCAGTTTTGAGGGTTAATCCAGCCTGAATCTATTTCTAGGTCTGCTACATATTTTAATGGAGTTGTTTTATTGAGTGAGGAAATGAATAAAGATTCTATAGATGAGACGCCCGGTGAAGATCAGGCAGGTGATCCGAATTGTGAATCTAATGAGAATGGTGATTCTAGTGACACCCTACTTTCTCAAGAAACATTTGAGGAAGCCATTAGAGAGAAGGAACAATTCAGGGCCATAGCTCAGAGGGCTCAGGCTGATCTTGTTAACTACAGGCAGCGGGCTTCCCAGGAATTGGAGGAATCGCGACGAACTGTTAAATTCGGGATTCTAAGTAGATTTTTGGGTGTTGCTGATGACTTGAGTAGGGCTATTGATAATCTTCCCGACGATGCTGATGAAACTTGGATAGAGGGTATTTCCCTTGTAGCCAGAAATTTATCAAATTCCCTCGAAATGGAAGGAGTTCAAAAGATAATAGCCATAGGAGAACAGTTTGATCCATATCAGCATGAAGCGATCATGTATGAAGAACGATGCGAAGAAGAAGGGACAATAGTTAATGTTATACAAGATGGCTACAAGCTCAATGACAGGATACTTAGACCTGCCCAAGTCGTTGTAGCGCAAGCAAAGAATATCGAAGAAGAAAAAATAGATTCAGAAAAACAGGTAGATGAACAGGAGGAAAACTAATGCCGAAGATACTCGGTATTGATTTAGGTACCACTAATTCGTGTATGGCGGTTATCGAGGGCGGTGAACCAAGGGTTATTGAGAACGCAGAGGGGACTCGAACGACCCCGTCTGTCGTTGGTATAAATCCTCGGTCTGATGAAAGGTACGTTGGGACAACTGCAAAGAGACAAGCCGTGACTAATCCGGATAATACTGTCTTTTCTGCAAAGCGCTTTATGGGCATGAAATTTGACGATGAGTCGGTTGAGCGTAATAAGTCACTTGTCCCATATAAAGTTGTCTCTCATTCAAATGGGGACGCTCATGTTGAAATGGGAGGTAAAACTTACGCACCTCCTGAGATATCTGCGATGGTGTTGCAGAAATTAAAACAAGATGCTGAAGCTAAATTGGGAGAGGATATAACACAGGCTGTAATAACTGTCCCAGCTTATTTTAACGATAGCCAACGAAACGCTACTCGTGACGCCGGGAAGATAGCAGGTCTTGAGGTTTTGAGGATAATTAATGAACCCACAGCTGCAGCCCTGGCTTATGGATTGGAAAATGATAAGGATCAAACGATTGCTGTTTTTGACTTGGGCGGAGGAACTTTTGACATAACCGTTTTACAAATGGGAGACGGTGTTTTTGAAGTAAAAGCCACTAACGGTGATACTCATTTAGGTGGTGATGACTTCGACCAGGTAATCATTGACTGGATTTGCGAAAAATTCAAACAGGATCAGGGTATTGATTTAAAGACTGATCGAATGGCGCTTCAGAGGCTGCGGGAGTCGGCCGAGAGGGCTAAAATAGAGCTATCCACCCTAATGCAGACCGAAATCAATTTGCCGTTTATTACGGCAGATGCTTCAGGCCCCAAACACTTGGTAGAGACTCTTCAGCGCTCCACCCTAGAGCAATTGGTTGAAGATCTTATAAAGAGTTCCATAGAGCCTTGCAAACAGGCTATAGAAGATGCCGGGGTGGCTAAAGGAGATATTGACGAGATTATTCTGGTTGGTGGAATGACAAGAATGCCAGCCGTGCAGCAGGCTGTGGAAGAATATTTTGGTAAGGAATCCCATCAGGGAGTCAATCCAGATGAAGTTGTGGGGGTCGGGGCTGCCATACAGGCAGGAGTACTTCAAGGAGATGTTCAAGATATATTGCTCCTTGATGTGACTCCGTTGACGCTTGGAATTGAAACACTTGGTAGTGTCACAACTCCTCTTATTCCTCGTAATACCACCATTCCAACTTCCAAGAGCGAAACTTTTACAACTGCGTCAGATAATCAGCCTTCTGTGGAAGTTCATGTTCTTCAGGGTGAGAGACCCATGGCTGGCGAGAACAAAACCATTGGGAGATTTAATTTGGATGGTATTCTTCCTGCAGCAAGGGGAGTACCACAAGTGGAAGTTACATTTGATATAGACGCGAACGGCATATTAAACGTATCCGCACAGGACAAAGGTACTGGAAAAGAGCAGAGCATCACTATCACAGCCAGTTCGGGTCTTTCTCAAGATGAGATAGATAGGATGGTTGATGAAGCTGAACAGCACGCTGAAGAAGACGAGAATAAACGTCATGGAGTTGAGGTACGTAACGGTGCTGAAAGTGCAGTTTATGCAGCAGAGACATTAGTTAAGGAAAACGAAGACAAAATTTCTGATGATTTGAGATTAGAGATAGATACAGCAGTACAGTCTGTAAAATCAGCGCTTGAAGGGGAAGATATTTCCTTAATTGAGTCTTCGTTGCAACAACTTCAAGAAACCGTTCAAAAGGTTGGCCAGGAAGTCTATAGTAATGCAGGTGATCCTGTTGAAGAGGGTGGTCCTGAAGGAGCTGAAGGGACGGATCAGGATCCTGACAATACAGTGGAGGGTGAATTTAGGGAAGTATAACTGCCGATAGGTTCAAAAGAAAAAAGGGGCGTCCAACTGGACGCCCCTTTTTGTTGCTATAACTAATGGTGTTCTTTAAAGAACGTGGTAGGCGAGTAAATGTTCTCTCATTACGTCTTCAGCGAAATCATTGCTCACGTCCCTCCATACAGAGTGGATATGATTTGCACCATTTTGGCGGTTATCGAATTCAACAACAAAATTGCCACCGTGAAGCCTGTAATAGTGTTCCTCCCCGGCTGATTTCCCCCCACCCCAGGCAAAATGGACATTTTCAATGCCATATTGATTCAATTCTGACATCTTTTTGTCTGCCAACTCTGAAGGTACCTGGTTTATATATTCTGAAATTAAATTTTTAACAATCCCTTTCTGCGTACCGTCCATCTTGGAAATTGGCAATCCTTCTTCTCTTGGTAGACTGACTTTTGAACTATTGTAGGTCAGTATGTCCCATGGGGCATCGTCATATATGATTGCTCTTTTTTGCTGACCGTTATCTAGGCTTTTTAGTAGGTCAAATGCTATATCTTCTCTATCACTCAAGATCCTGAGTCCAGACTGCGGTCCGGAGGGAACTTCAGCAGGATTAGCTCCAAAAAAGAATGGAGTCATAGATATAACTTCATCTTTCCAGACGCTAAAATGCAGGGAAACATGATGCCCTTCTGTTCTCCAAGACCATGGTCCGTCACCACCCGGATCTCCGAAGATCGTGAAGTAATAAAGTTCAGGATCTCGCTTAAAAGATATCACTCCCCGTTCCTTTTCTAGCGGTCCAAGGATTGTTTCCAAATCAATAATTTTTCGAGCTTGTTGATATGAGGTTTCGGTCAGGCCCGTGGACATTAAGTCAAAGGCCAATTCTCGTTGTGATCCATCCATGTCACGTAGTGCGAGTCCATGCCTGTTCATAGGCGGGTAATACCAAAAAATTCTTTCGCCATCGAGATATTCAAAGCATGCCTTGTCTTTCTGATCGGAAGACAAACCATTGAGAAATTTCTTTCCTGCCTCATTCATTCTGTCAACCAAAGACGTTTCTGAATGACTATGTGATGTTGCCATTATCAATCCTCCCATATTGTCGCTGCGAAATAGCCCAGTTTTTGACTACGTGCCCTAGGTTAGCATTCGGCGGGTTTTCTGTCAGTATTCTTGACAAAGTTCCTCTATATTTTTACTAATTTTTGGAAACTGCGGACAACTTCTGGTGGAGTTGAATAGTGGCTGATATTCGTTCTTGCTACTTCAGCCACATAAATACTTAGATTTGAATCGAGACACAAGCCATGTGGCGCTACAAACTGGCCTACCCCTAGTCCGTAGCCCATATGCCCTATTCTTTCAACAACATTTCCGCTGGTATCTAGAACACTGACTCTTGGACCTATATTAGGCACAGCCTGACTGATTGGTGTTCCCCATCCCAGTTCGGCGACATATACCATCTGGCTGTCATCATCTATATATATCGCACACGGACGATGAATATTTGCCCATACAGCCTCAAAATTTCCATGTTTGTCAAATACCTGAACTCGGTGATTTTCTCTGTCACAAACGTAAAGATATCCGTTTTTGTCTGTGGCTATATTGTGAACTATGTTGAATTCCCCTTCTCCTACTCCTGGTCCACCCCAGGAAGTAATCAACTTACCATCAGGAGAGTATTTGTGAATTCGGCCGTTCCCATAACCGTCTGTTACAAATATATCTCCGTTGTCTGGATCCGTTGCTGTATGTGTACATCTGTTAAAAGGGCTACCGCTGAATGGAACGGCAGGGTTGCCTGCGTCACCAATGGTCATGAGGACTTTTCCATCCAACGTACATTGCCGGACAGTATGGTCTCCGTCATCAGTGCAATATAAAGTGTCGTCCGGACCTACGCTAACTCCGTGAGCCCGAGAGAAAATTCCCTCTCCCCATGACTTAAGAAAATTACCATCACTGTCGAACACCATCATTGGATGATCTCCTCGATTGAAAACATAAACGTTGTCATTAGAGTCCGTCGCAACTCCTGCTGTTTCACGCCAAGATAGCCCTTCAGGTATTTTTTCCCAGTTTTCAACGAACTCATATACGAAGTTACCACCACCAGATTTTGTTTGATTAGCCATTTTGATCTCCCTTCGGATCATTTAATTGTCATATGTATTTCATTACTTAAGAACATACCAAGTTGGCAGATTATACATTTTCATCTAAGTTAATATCGCGCTTACGTGACAAGTTTTTAAAAGGTAACAGTGTAGAATCAATTTGAGAAATGATATATATCAATTGATTAGCTAGTTGATTGGTTTGAACAGGAGGCAGATATTGTTATGACTGAGGCAACCGTTGTGGGACTTAGGCTATGTGTTGGAAGCCGCGATCCGATGAAGATTGTGGACGATGCAACAGTAATCACTGGTGAGGGCATAGAAGGGGATAGACATAGAAGAGCTGATGGGCGGAGGACTCAGCGTCAGATACTTTTGATGGACCGGGAAACTATCAGTAAGTTTGATCTGCGAGATGGAGATGTTCGGGAGAATATAACTGTGGAAGGCTTGGACTTCAGCGCACTAAAAGATGGGGATAAAGTTGCGATAGGGTCTGAGGTAATACTCAGAATAACCGGAGATTGCGAACCTTGCTCGCGAATGGATGAACTGCGAGACGGATTGAAGGATGAACTTGATGGACAGCGAGGTATGCTCGCGTTTGCCGAGAAGGGTGGGATTATCTCAAATGGAGATAGTATCGCTACTGTGACACCTTAGAATTTATGATTGCTTAGACCTAATTCATCCACCATTCTATGTAGTTCGATGAACGCCGCCTCATCAGGTATATCATAAGGTTTACGCACCTTGCTATTTTTGAAAACGCCTCGCATTTTGAGGATTTCTTTGGTAAACGAAAAACATACCTGAGGTTGTGCAAGGGTTCGTAAAATAGGTTCAAATTGGTTTATGTTGGATCTAGCATCTTCGGTGTGGCCGGTAAAAAATAAGTCTAAAGTTTTTCTATATGCCTCTGGTATGGATACCCAAGGCATCGTTCCAACAGCACCCCTAAGTAGTTCCTCAACCAAAAAACTACCGCCCGCTCCTCCAAAAACGATCAAGTTTCCTTTCCCCTTACTTACAGCTTCAGAAACTCTTGGAGGGGTAGGTAGTGTTTCTACTTTGGCGTAGCATATATTTTCATTGTCTTTTGCTAATTGAGCGGCCAAAGCCGGTGCCACTGGGGCAACGTCGACATCTTGAATGAAAATTGGTAATTCAACGGACTTAGATATGCTCTCGTAATGGGATCTTATTTCGTATTCAGAGACGCCTATGGGTGGGATTATCATGATCGCATCCGCCCCTATATCTGCAGCATCTTGGCTCATTTTTATTGCTAGTTCAGTGCTTAAGGCACTGGTGTTGATGACTACCTTTGCACGACCATCTGCTTGACTCACTACGGTTTTTGCGGCCAAGCTTCTCTCGCATTCTGACAGTTTTGGCATTTCGCTCGCCATCGCCAGCCCTAACCCGTCGGCTCCGGTCGATATACAAAACTCTACTTCATTGCGGAGATCTTCCTCGTCGACATTACCATTTTCTTCAAATGGCATAGCTAGAATCGGGAAAAGTCCTCGAAATGATCTGTCAGTCATATTTTTACCCTCGTCAAATCGTAATAATCAGCATCAGTAGGTTGCTCTCCCACCACTGATGTCAAATACCGCACCGGTACTGAATGAACATTCTGAGGATGATAACCAGGCTACCAGAGCCGCTATTTCACTTATTTCTCCGGTTCTTCCTACAGGTATCCTGTCAACCATATATTGAACTTGCTCAGGCGTGAATTCGTCTAAAATTCTGGTTTGAACCACCGCAGGAGTGACACAATTTACTAACACTCCGGTTCCGGCTAACTCTTTTCCTACAGATTTGGTAAGGCCAATGACGGCAGCTTTAGTAGCGGAGTAAGGGACCATTCGTGGATTTCCTTCTTTTCCTGCAATTGAAGCAATGTTAACCACTCGACCATAATCTCTTTCGATCATATGGGGAATGACTTCATGACAAAAAGAGAATACTCCTCTGAAATTCGTTCTATAGACCCTGTCTAGCTCTTCTACGTCCAACTCCCATATGTTGCCGTTAATCCCACCTATTCCTGCGTTATTTACCAAAATGTCAATTTTCCCCCATTTATCTATAGCCTTTCTGGCAGCATCTTGTGCTGTTTGAGGTTCTGACACATCACCTATAGATACTTCTACTTCTGTTCCTCTCGCCGCCATCTCACTGCTAGACTGCTCGGCCATCTCAGGGTCAAAATCTACCATCACAATATTGGCGCCTTCCTCTGAAAGTCTTTTTGCTATGCCGTACCCGATTCCTGTTGCTGAACCTGTTACTATCGCTACTTGTCCCTTGAGGCTGTCCATTTTTATATCTGCTCCTAATGCTTATCTTTAATGAAACGGGCAAATTAACAACGCAGTATCTTGATGCCACTCTAGGTTTCGCTCTTCTGTCCTGTACTTTTCTGCCGTGTCAGCGACTGCATACACGCTATAGAATGCCAGCGTCACGACAATGGCAATTAGTGTTAAAGGGAAAACTAGGGGCAATTCACGCATCTGTAACTCACTTCCTGGTAACTGTGGAATTTCAGCTGTAGTAAAAGTATCAATTTCTATGATCCTTACATTTGCTAATGTGCCCGATTGTATTTGTCTTCAATTCTAACTATATCGTCTTCTCCAAAATATGTTCCTGACTGCACCTCAATAATTTCCAAATCGGACTTGGTTGTATTTTCGAGCCTATGTTTTTGTCCTTGAGATATGAAAGTCGACTCATTTTCCTCTAGTGTTAATGTGATTTCTTCTTTTGTCACAGAGGCTGTCCCTTTTACCACAATCCAATGTTCCGCCCTATGCTGGTGTACTTGTAAAGAAAGTGACTCTCCAGCCCTAACAGTTAGCCGTTTCACTTGAAATCCTGGGCCTTTATCTAAAATTTCATATGTACCCCAAGGTCGGTGGATCTTGACATGGTAGTTGGTATTAGAATTACGATTGGAATTTATATCTTTCACTAGATCTTTTACTAGTTGCTCATGTTCCATAGTGGTTACCAATATTGAATCTGCAGTTTCTACCACGATAGCTTGATCCAATCCCAAAACACCAAGAGTTCTGTGAGTAGATAAGATGAGTGAATCAGTTACTGATTTTAAGAATACTTCTCCAGTAGTCACGTTGCCCTGGTCGTCAGGAATTCCATTTTTCCAAAAAGAATGCCAAGAACCTAGATCTGACCATCCAGCATCTATTTCTGATACCCAGCATAGTGGCCCTTCAGAGTTTCCAACAACCTTTTCCATGACCGCATAGTCTATTGCGTCACTGGGACAAGTCTTGAATATCTCGGACTCCGGTCTTAAGAACAAACCGTCTTTTGTACTCGAATCCATCGCTGACTTGCATACTTCATAAATTTCAGGTGCGTGTTTTCGAACTTGCTCTATCCAGATGGATGCCTTCAACATGAATATACCGCTGTTCCAAAGATATTGCCCAGAATCCAGGAATTCCAAGGCTGTTTTCTCGTCAGGTTTTTCTATGAATTCTAAAAGTTCTCCCAACCCATTCTTAATTTCACCTTTACGCAAATATCCGAATCCAGAACTTGGAGTGGAAGGAATGATTCCAAATGTGACTATTCCCCCTGATTCTGCAGCCTGTACAGCGGTTTTGAGAGATTTTTGAAAGGAGTCCACATCTTGAATAATGTGGTCCGAATGTAATGAAAGTAGTATTGATTGATCATTCTCTCTAACTGCTTGGATTGCGGCTATTGTCAGTGCTGGGGCGGTATTTTTACCTATGGGCTCCAGTATTATCCAGTCGGGTGACTGATCAATTTCTTCCAGTTGATCTTTAACCAGAAATCTGTTTGTTTCGGCACAAACTACAATTGATGACTGTTCAGTAATCCCTTTTAGCCTGTTTGAAGTCTCTTGAATTAGAGATCTTCCACCATCGATTGCCAGAAATGGTTTTGAGTAACTTTCCTTAGACAGCGGCCAAAGTCTCGTGCCGGATCCCCCGGCGAGAATTACTGGTTGTATAGTCATATCGTTTACCCAATCTGTGAGTACCAGCTGCTGAGTAGTCAGGGACTCTCGACAACAACTTTCAGAGTATTAAAGCAGTGTATGCCGATTATAAATAGGCACTGTTCAGAGGGTCAATATCCTTTTTACCATACGGTGACCTTGGGATTATTTGTTAAGGTCTATTTTGATAATTAAAATTGGTGTAAAAAAGTAGGAGCAAATTAAATAATGGGTAAGATAGATGGAAAGAATGTTGTTGTTACTGGGGCGAGCAGAGGAATAGGGGCAGAGATTGCCCGGTTGTTTGCGGCCGAAGGTGGAAATGTAATTTGCGCTGCTCGAACTCTGAGAGAAGGTGAGCATCCTCTTGAAGGCTCTTTAGAAAAAACCGTATCTGACATTAGAGAGAATGGAGGGGAGGCAACTGCTTCGACAGTAAATATATCTTTGGAAGAAGATTGTGTGAGACTTTTCGATGAGACTCATGAGATTTACGGTGATGTCGACATCCTGGTTAATAATGCCGCACTTACTTATTTCGTTCCCATAAAGGACTATGTCATAAGACGTTGGAAACGTTCTTGGGAAGTTAATTTCCATGCTCCCTTTATTCTTAGCCAGCTTGCTCTTATTGACATGCTGAAGAATAAATCTGGAAATATTGTAAACATTTCATCAGGTGCAGCGATAGGACCAGGAAGAGGACCTTATCCGGATGCGCCATCAAATTCTGGTGGTACTTGTTACGGAGCTGAAAAGGCGGCTTTGGAGCGTTTCACCCAGGGACTAGCACAGGAAGTTTATTCTGAAGGAGTTGTTGTTAATTGCGTTTCCCCTTCTCAGGTGGTGCCTACTCCGGGGACCGTTTTTCATAATTTGGTAACTGGTATGGATGATCCTCGCGGAGAGCATCCTGAGCTAATGGCGACAGCTGCACTGGTATTAGCGACTGAACCGATTGACAAGGTCACTGGAAGAGTTACGTATAGTCAGCAAATTCTCTCTGAATTTGGTTTACTGGATAAACCTCGAGGGACAGGAGTCGATTCTGATCGTCCGGGCAGCGGATATAGTCTTGTATAGGTTGATGAATTGATGGATTTCCTTGGGAAAAATTCGGGTTTTTCAAGCATTTAATTTACTGAGATATCCTCCCCGATTGGCCAAACTTGGCACTAGAAATCGCTTGCACCCATGCTGATGGTTTGGTTTGCTTGATGGAGCGGTTTGGATCGTCATGTTACCCATAAGCGTCTGAATGGGCAGTCTCAGGTGGGTTTCAGCATAACCAATCGCATTTTGTGTTTTCTTATCACGCTTGGTGGTAAGCATTTTGCATATGGAGGACCTAATGAAAATCACGCGGGCCAGAGTGATAAATTACAGAAGTATTGATGACTCTTCCTGGGTAACCTTAGAAGATGTAACTGCTCTCGTTGGAAAGAATGAGTCAGGTAAAACGGCATTTTTAGAGGCCATAAGAAAGATAAACTCCATTTCTGGCGAAGATGACCAATTTAAAATCCGAGATTTCCCTAGGAAGGGCTATATAAAATATAAGAAGATTCATGAACAAAATCCATGTACTGTTGCAAAGGCAGAATTTGAATTATCGAAGGAAGAGGTCTCTGAAATAGAAGCCAATTTCGGTGAAGGAGTTTTGGCTTCCAACAAGGTGATAGTGGGAAAGAATTATAAGAATGAACGTATATGGGAAGTAAATATCTCAGAATCGGCACCAGCAATTGAGGATTCTTTTACCCCTTCTTTTTCTCCAACCCCAGTCTCAATACCTGGTGGGATAGCAGATAAGACAGAATCTGGGACAATTTCCCCGGTGGCGAAAAAAATCGCCGATGATTTCTTGGAAAAATGGCTCCCAAAATTCGTATATTTTGATAACTACAGTACGATGCGTGGCAAGATATCTATTTCTGATCTGAAGAAAAGGACGGCGGAAGGTGGTCCTTTTGATGACGCGGATCGCACATTTATGTCTCTTTTGACACTTTCGGGCGTCAGTCTAGAGGAATTAGAGGAAGACCTTGGATATGAGGACGTAAAAGTTGAATTGGAATCAGCTTCTATAACCATCACGGATGAAATTTTTGAGTACTGGCGTCAGAATCGTCAATTGAAAGTGGAGTTTGATCTATCCCAAGCTGATCCGCGGGATCCAGCACCTATGAATGAAGGAAAAATTCTTCATGTTCGTATTGAGAATGCTCGACATAGGGTGACTGTATCTTTTGATGAGAGGTCAAAAGGATTTGTCTGGTTCTTCTCGTTTTTGTCCTATTTTTCACACTTAGAGGAAACAGAAACCAGTGATCTAGTCATTTTGTTGGACGAGCCTGGAACCGCTCTCCACGCAATGGCTCAAAAAGATTTCTTGCGCTTTATGGACGAGAGACTCGCCCCACAATGCCAAGTGATATACACCACGCATTCACCCTTCATGGTAGATCTGGAAAAATTGAATAGAGTGAGAACTGTTCAAGACATGGATGGAGTCGGAACGGTTGTGAGTCACGACGCGGTAGAAAATGATAATGAGACAGTTTTTCCTCTTCAGATGGCTCTCGGATGGCAGATGGCTCAGACATTGTTTTTAGCTCCCCATTGTTTGATGGTAAATTCAGCATCGGATCTTATTTACTTGCAAACTTTAGGTAACCTTTCTGCTTCTAATGGTGCAGGTCGTATTGACCCACGATGGGTCGTTGTGCCCGTGGGAAGTGCTGAGAATTTGCCTACATTTGTTTCTTTATTAGGTGAGAACTATGTGAGCGTTGCTGTCATGATGGACATTACCCCCACCAACAAGCAGAGGGTGGAGCGTATTAATAGATCTAATGACACCACTGACGAAAATGCGGTTAAATGGGTAGAGGTTACAAGAGTACGTGACGCTGATATTGAGGACCTATTTGAGCCCAATTTTTATTTGAAGCTAGTCAATCTCGCATATTCTTCGGAACTCGAAGAGCCTCTTACTATGAAAGCAATTTCAGAAAGTAATCCAAGAATCGTTGAGAGAATCAAGTCACATTTTAGTTCCGCCGGGATAGCGGGAGGGAGTTTTGATAGGTATAGGCCTGCAGCATATCTTCTCGAAAATTTTGACAAAGTCAAATACGATATTAGCGAAGACACTGTCGACAAAATTGCTTCTCTTATAGGTAGAATTAACGGTCTGTTGCCAGGGGATAATCAGAATGGGAATGGGAATGGGAATGGGAATGGGAATGGTGTAATCAATCTCTCTGAATCACAGCGTATCATGGCATCGAGCTAGTTGGGTTAAAATTAATCGACGCTCCTAGTAAAATTCTGTAGTTTAGGTAGATCGTATTGACGAGAGTTTCTAAATTGTAGGTGTGAATCTAAATAAGCAACGCAGACTTAAATGGGCCAAAATTTTTCAACTCCTAATTCCTTATCATATTCTGAGGCTGTGGATCTTTGCTTGAGTCTCGCAGACTTTGAAAGAAATACACATAGTCCTAAGCACTCTGATTTCCATCTGGAGCGCATGATTTTTCTCGCTCAGCTATTGGGTGATCCACAGAATGCGGTTCCTTCAGTTCATGTAGCCGGCACTAAAGGTAAAGGCAGTACATGTGCAATGGTAGCGTCGATTATTGATGCCTCCGGAAAAAATGTTGGTCTTGCTACATCTCCTCACCTTCACTCTCTGACGGAACGTATAAGGTTTCGTATGAATCCAATTCCTAAAAATGACTTCATAACGCTTGTGTCCGACCTGTGGCCATTTATAGAACAAACTTCGACTGAGGGGAAATATGGAGGAGTCACATGGTTTGAGTTTATGGTGACAGCTGCTTTCCACTACTACGCAGTCAAACAGGCTGACATGCAAGTGATAGAAACCGGACTTGGAGGAAGATTGGATGCAACCAACATATTGTGTCCCTTGATTTCCGTTATCACCTCAATTAGTTTGGATCACACGAAGATACTTGGAGACACTGTTGAACTTATTGCGGGAGAGAAATCAGGGATAATAAAACGAGATATTCCTGTGATTGTTGCGCCTCAACCTTACGGCGAGAAAGTCTATCCAGTTATAAGTGAAGTAGCAAAGGAAAAATCTTCTAGTGTATTAGATGTTAAATCTGCCTACGAAGTAATCGCAGAGCCTAACGATATTAAGACTCAGAATATTGTGATTACGGGAGATATTGATGAATATTCATTTAGACTCCCGCTGATCGGTCCCCACCAGGTAGAGAATGCTGCCACGGCTATTGCTGTTTCAGAGACGCTAAATGATCTTGGATTTGAGATCTCATCTTCCAATATTAAGAGTGGGCTTGAGTCAGTACATTGGCCTGCTCGCCTAGAGGTTTTACAGGATAACGGTCCTATTCTCATGGTTGATGGGGCACATAATATCCATTCAGCGTCATCTGTTGTTCAGGCGATTAATGATATGAGAAGGCGTGACATACTCAAAATAGATAGAGTTATACTCATATTTGGAGTTTTGTCAGGGCATGATTCTGTGGGGGTACTACAACAGTTTGAGTCTTTGGCATCTTTAACAGTGCCTGTTATGTCAAGGCATCCTAGGTCGTCCCCTTCTGGACTCATCCGAAACCAGGCACAACAATTAGGGATGAGTCTTGTTAAAAGTGACGGTGAAATGGAAAGTGTGAGGGACGGAGTTGAATTAGCTCTTTCGATAGCTGGGGTTAATGATTTAGTGTTAGGTACCGGTTCGATTTCTGTGGCAGCAGAGGTTATTGAGTGGAAACAAAATATAGATCCTGAGATTTATTCCAGCATTCCCACAGGGATATAAGTCAAAGTACAAAGATTTCAATAGAGAAGAAACGAGGTATATCGGATGTCTGACAAGATAAAAAGGGTGGTTGTGACTGGTATGGGAGTGATGGCTCCCACAGGTAAGACAGTGGAAGAGTATTGGGAGAATCTTGTTTCAGGTGTTTCAGGTATCGGTAAAATTACTTTGTGCGATGCGAGCGAATTTCCTAATGATATAGCTGGAGAAGTCCAAGATTTTGATGCTTCTCAGTTTGCCAATGCAAAAGAAACTAGGAGGATGGCCAGATTTTCCCAAATGGCAGTGGCTGCTGCTGCGACGGCTATAGAAAATTCTGGATTGAATCTATCGGAGGAAAACGGGGAGCGTCTGGGTGTTGTTATGGGAAACGGGAATGGAGGATTTCCCACTACAGAGGAAAATGCTGCAACTCTGTTTGATAAAGGAGGAATGCGTATGAGTCCATTTTTTGTTCCCATGATCCTCCCTAATATGGCGGCTGCACAAATAAGTAGGATATTTGGGCTCCAAGGGTATACAAATACTGTCATTACCGCGTGCGCTGCAGGAAATCAGGCAATAGGAGAGGCTGCTGAGGTAATCAGAAGAGGAGTGGCTGATGTTGTTCTGGGGGGTGGGTGTGAAGCGGGTATAAGTCGTTTGGGTCTCGGCGGTTTTCACGTTATCAGGGCACTTAGTCGTTTTAAAGGAGATCCTTCCCAAGCCAGTAGACCGTTTGATGCTGAACGTGATGGTTTCGTGCCTGCTGAAGGCGCAGGCGTACTGGTTTTGGAGAGTATGGAGCATGCGGTCAACAGGGGAGCAAATGTAATAGCAGAGATCTTAGGATATGGAGTATCTTCAGACGCTTTCCATGCTGTTCAGCCTGACGAAAATGGAGAAGGCGCAGCAAGGGCTATTAGATTCGCCTTGCGTGATGCCGGTATTACTCCGGGTGATGTTGACTATATAAATGCACATGGGACATCAACACCACTTAATGATGCGTCAGAGACCAAGGCTATTAAGAAAGCCTTTGGAGAAGCCGCTTATACGGTTCCGATAAGTTCCACAAAATCAATGACAGGTCATGCACTTGGAGGTGCGGGAGCTATAGAGGCAGTAGCTGTGGTGAAGACGATAGAAACTGGAACAATTCATCCTACAATCAATCTTACAAATCAGGATGAGGCATGCGACCTAGATTTTGTACCAAATCAAGCAAGGAGAGTAGATGTGACATTTGCACTCTCCAACAATTTTGGTTTTGGTGGACAAAATGCCTGCGTGGTGTTTGCTGCGGTTAATGATTAAGTTGTAGAACGCGATTATTTGGGAGTCACTTAATTACGGCAGGTCAAATCTTTCTGATAAAGGTGGTTTCTCCCACAATTTTTCTGCCCCATTCATCGCTTTGGTTCTTTCAGGACTCACTTTCCACATGTCATAAATTGCGTCACTTTCCCATATCACTATTGAGCTGATTTGTTGCGTATCTTCACGAGATAACAATGTAGTCCTGCTGACAAAACCTGGAGCCTTACTCTGGGCCGTACCGTTGCCGTCTAGTAGGATCCTGGCTTGATCAAATGATCCTTTTTTGGCCCAGTGATGTGTGAGTACCCCTATCATGATTGATGTTCTCCCTTTTGGTTAAATGATGTTTCATATTAACCAAATTGCCTAAAAATCGATAGATCTCATTAACTCGACCCACGTGTTTTGAGTAATCTCGACTCTGCGTTTTCTCAACTCATCTTCTCTGTCCCAGAGTGTATCCGCAACCTTTTCCTTGGCATTGTAGAATCTGGTTTCGTCCCAATGTGTCGGGCTGTCGTAGCCCGTTAGCAGTACCACCTCTAGGGGAGAACTTGAAGATGCAGTCGTCCACAATCCAAGTATACAAGCTCCCATACTTTCTATCCTGGGCCATATCCCCTCCTCCGAGCAAGTAACAAATTCTGAAAGATCGGTCGGTGAGATGAAGAATCTTCTATATCCATACACGGCTCTTCTGTCTTCAGGAGGGAGTGTTTTCTTTGGCCTGGAAGATACAGGTCGCAATATGCGTACTGTTTCCTCTTTCACTAGGTTTTCTCTGTCAGTTGTCCAGGCACCTTGGCCAGTCTGCCATGACTCGGTGTCTTCATAACTAGTCATTTGAAGCATATGTGAGGCCGGGCTCCCTATCATGCCATTGAGCATGCATAACACGCTTCCACCAGATGCTCTAATCGAAGGCCAAATAGTCGACTGGCAAGTGGAGATGTAGGTTGAGATAGATTCTTTATCTAGGATTGTTCTTCGCTCTTCTGTGATCATTTTGCCTGAGTCCTTTGCCAAACTATTTTCATAGTGGTTACTCTCATCACCAAATTCAAACAGGCAGTCTCGTTTGCTTCAATTAGTTTTAAGGCATAAGTTCGCTATGTTTTTTGTAAAGGGGAGAAATCCGGAAACGGGGTTAATCCTCTTTTT
>CEUS01257178.1_pt1 | contig 21364 bp, 15 predicted proteins | sample 427031 | NCBI WGS metagenome assembly CEUS01 (sample SAMEA2622837, study PRJEB7988) | marine metagenome | biome: marine biome (ENVO:00000447); feature: marine epipelagic mixed layer (ENVO:xxxxxxxxx); material: "saline water (ENVO:00002010), including plankton (ENVO:xxxxxxxx)" | depth 140 m | reverse complement strand
CGGAGTCCATCCGCTCATCGGTTTGGTTCCGGATTCATACTGGATGCCGACGGTCACATCCTCACCAACAATCACGTTGTAGATGAGGCGTTCGGGATTCAGGTTGCACTTTCGGATGGAACCGAGTTTCCAGCGGAGATTATCGGACAGGACCCTGATACCGATCTTGCGCTGATAAAGCTGAAACTCAACCGTCCGATCGCACAGAGTCGCATCGCTAATCTGGGCTCTTCCGACTCTGTTTCAGTTGGCGATTGGGTTATGGCTGTTGGTAGTCCATTTGGCTTTCACCACACTGTAAGTGTGGGTGTAATCAGCGCGAAGGGCAGGCATCTTGACCGGATAGAGGGTGAGGACCTCCCGCCCTCCTACCAGGATTTTCTTCAAACGGACGCTTCCATAAATCCGGGCAACAGCGGTGGGCCGTTGGTAGATCTTGAGGGAAGCGTTGTAGGAATCAATACAGCCTACAACCCTGGCGGTGCTGGAATTGGGTTCGCGATTCCGATCGATTTGGCGAAGGATGTTGCCGAAGAACTATTGCACCACGGCGAAATAGTAAGAGGATATCTTGGCGTCCACCCTCAAGATTTGACCCCGGACCTTGCAGAAGCACTTGGTAGAGATGTACCGACAGGGGTACTCGTTGCCGAGATAGAACCAGGAAGCCCCGCAGAGAAGGGTGAATTAAGGCGGGGAGATTTGATTCTGAGGCTCGGCGGGCATCCGGTGACCGAAGGCGCCGATTTTCTGAAACTGGTTGCTGATTTGGTGCCGGAGACATCCGTAGATATTGAAGTATTGCGGGATAATTCAGTTTTAAACCTGCTCGTGAAACCAGGCAGGCGTATCTCCAGTACCGGTCGTGAACCACCTCCAGTGGCAACCAGTGCCGACTGGCCCGGGTTGGAGGTTGGGAACCGATGGGATCTTGAGAGCCGCCGTCTCAGGGTGCCAAAGTCGGGACAAGGTGTTGTCGTTACCTACGTGGCTCCTGGTGGCCCTGCCGACAAAAAAGAAATAGAAAGGGGTGATGTCATCCTGGAAATAGGTGACACCGCCATTTGGAACGTTCGTGATTACCAGACATTGATCGAAAAGGTGCAAGACCACGCCAAACCTACCCTCTTCCTCGTCCTTAAAAGGAGTGAGGGACACACGTGGTACGTCGCCATTCGGCAAAACGGTAACTCCTCTTCAGTCACACACTGAAGGTGATCTCAAGCACCCTTTATCCAGGAGGCAGTTAAATGTAGATACTCCCCTTCTACGGTGAAGATTTAGAGACCTATTCGAGATCAGCAAGGTTCACTGCGACAGTCTAAACCCCTCTGGAGATTTCCGGGTATCCCTTTGTCATCCGGACCTCCATCCAACCGCACTGTACCTCCCCGGTGCAAGGAGAGGCTGACGAGTGTCTAAGCTAGCTAAAAGACCATACGCGCGAGAAGACGAATCACTAGATCAGTATTTGCAAGAGATCGGCGAAGTAAACCTCCTCACAGCAGCTGAGGAGATCACACTCGCAAAAAGAATCAAGAAGGGCGATCAGGATGCCCTGGAAAGACTTACTAAGGCCAACCTGAGATTTGTTGTCAGTGTGGCCAAACAATACCAGAATCAGGGACTCTCCATGGGTGACCTGATTAATGAAGGCAACCTTGGCCTTATCAAGGCTGCCAAAAGATTCGATGAAACTAAGGGCTTCAAGTTCATTTCTTACGCTGTCTGGTGGATTCGACAAGCGATACTTCAAGCCCTTGCTGAACAGTCCAGAATCGTGCGACTCCCTCTAAACAGGGTTGGAGCACTACACAAGATTGGTAAAGCATCAAGTGGGTTGGAGCAGGAATTCGGACGTGAACCCAGCCCAAGCGAGATTGCGGATCAGCTGGACATGAGCGACTATGAGGTCATGGATACACTTAAGATTTCAAGTCGCCATTTGTCATTGGACGCCCCCTTCAACGAAGGTGAGGACAACAGCTTGCTGGATGTTCTGGAAGACGATCTTCAGCCTCCACCAGACGAATCCCTCATAGACGATTCCCTCGGCCGAGAAATCGAAAAGGCGCTTGCTACCCTGACACCAAGAGAGGCGGAAGTCATTAGCCTTTATTTTGGGATTAATCGGGAACAGCCCCTTACCTTGGAGGAAATCGGTGAGCGATTTGGTCTGACCAGAGAAAGGGTGCGCCAGATTAAGGAGAAAGCAATCCGGCGACTCAGACACAACTCGAGAAGTCGCCCGTTGAAATCGTACCTGCATTGATTGACGATTGATATAGGATTCACCAAAGTCCACGGCCTCTGGAATTTTCGGCCGTGGACTTTTCACGTACCACTGTTAATTCCTGTTTTTCCAAATGTTGCACGGGTCACTGAGCGTCCTACCACTTGACTGCAGTGTCTAAACATTTTAAATTACGGCTGATTCCGTAAAGAGTTGGTCACCGTTACTTCCTGCAGAAAGGACTCGATATGTCAGGCAACAAGGTCACGAATTACCTGCTCCTTATCCTAGCGATCCTGCTCACAGCAAATCTCGCACGCCCCATGCTCACACCCGGCACCGCCCACGCAGATAACAATGCAGAAAAGGCTGAGTTCATGGCAATTACAGGCGCCGGGAGGGCTTGCTGGATCCTAAAGGACAATAAAGTGTACTACCTCACGGCCGACAACGAAGGATACATCAAGCACATCAACCGTCCCGAAGAACTTCCGGAATAACGCTTTGTTACTCCAGATTGGTGATATCTGGCTCATGCTTTAGCGCTTAGGATGATGATTCTGCCTAAAAGGGATCAATGACGACATCCCAGGTCTACGAATACAGTTGTGCCATTCATGTCCATTCCACAATTTCCGACGGCACAGGTGAGGTTCATGAGATTATACAGGCAGGTCAGGCTGCTGAATTGGACGTCCTGATACTGACGGATCACAACAGTCTTAGGGCGAAAACGGAAGGTTGGGAGGGCTGGCACGGCGGCTTGCTGTTCGTGGTTGGCGAGGAGGTCTCCAGCCGTCGAGGACACTGTCTTGCGCTTGGCACCAAAAGTGAAGTGAATCAGTATCAATCAGCCGGTGGCATCGTTCGCGACATCCGAGTGCAAAATGGCCTTGCCTTCCTTGCCCATCCCCATGGGGTCTACCGGCCGCTCCTGCATACCAGAGACCATTCATGGAAAGACTGGAATGTCGCAGGTTTTACGGGAATTGAACTCTGGTCGTACATGTTCGATTGGGTAAGCGAACTCAAGTACCACCACTTCCTCAGGCATTACAGAAATCCTCAAGCACAAATCAAGGGCCCATTTCCCAAAACTGTCCACCTATGGGACCGACTGTGCCAGAAGGAAAGAATTGTAGCGATCGGAGGAGTGGATGCCCACGCAAAGAAGTATCCATTCTTGCCCTTCGTGGTTTTCCCTTATGAATACCTGTTCAAAACCCTGCGGACACATATACTGACCAATGAGCCGTTGGCAGAGGACAAGTCGGAGGCCATAGAAGCATCATTGGCAGCGATGCGTCAGGGCAACTGTTTCGCATCCTACGATTACCTGCACAATGGGAAGGGTACCAGATTTTTCTCTGCCGACAACAACTTGATCATGGGAGATGAAGCAGAGTATCACGAGCCCCTGGACTTGGTGGTTACGCTCCCCTGGAAGGCCCACCTGTCGGTGGTCAGAAACGGTGTCGCAATAAAGCGAGCCGAAGAGAAAGACCTGGAATTCAGGGCTGATTCGCCCGGAGTTTACCGCGTAGAGGCAAGGTTGGACGGCAAACCCTGGATTTACACGAACCCAATTTACCTGAGGTCGACATCTTGATGGAATCCTTTGAAAAACAGAACCGGCTTGTGGCGATGGCCGTGCTTCTTTTTGCCTTCTTGATTTACCTCAAGACTGTTGCGCCTACAGTTACCTTCTGGGACACCGGTGAATTCATCGCAGCATCTCACATCCTGGGTGTACCTCACCCACCCGGCGCCCCCTTTCATACCCTTTTGGGGCGCTTCTTCTCCATGTTGCCGATCCCAGGTGAGATTGCATTTCGTGTGAACATCATCTCCGTAATCGCAGCGGCGGTCACTGTCCTGTTGATCTACCTGTGTGTTGTGCGACTCCTATCGATCTGGCTGGAGACCTCCCAGACGCTCGACAGGATCGCGATATTCGCCGGAGGTGCTGTCGGGGCTTTGAGCACAGCGTTCTCCACCTCGTTCTGGTCCAATGCCACGGAGGCCGAAGTCTACGCTCTATCCATGATGCTTACGCTTCTGGCATTCTGGTTGGCACTCAGGTGGGATGGAAATCCAGGTGAAAAAAACAGGGATCGTCTTCTGATCTTTATCGTTTATCTCTTTGGCCTTGGGGCTGGTGTGCACTTGCAGTGTCTGCTCACCATCCCGGGAATTTTGATCCTGATTTTCACCGATCTGTTACGTACACATCGGCAGAAAGATCAGGTGACCGTGGTCCTGGCGCTGATCCTTTATCCGTTCCTATCCATCATTCTGCCTATGGAATTCAAGATTCTGATGAGTCTGGGCATATTGGTGGCGCTGGTCGTTCTGAGGACTGCCTGGAGGAACCCGTGGTTTTGGATCTGTGGACTGGGTGTGGGACTGCTGGGGTACTCAACCTACCAGGCGCTTTTCATCCGGTCAGGTCTTAATCCAATCATAGATATGAACAATCCCGAGAACTGGGAAAACTTCAAGGCCTTCCTTTCCCGTGAGCAATACGGCACTCACTCCATCACCCCGAGGAGAGGTGCGGTTTGGACTTATCAGTTGAACATCCACATAAAGTACTTCCTGCAGCAATTCCCATTCTACGATGAGGGCGTCGCAGGCGGTTTCTTCTCTCTCCCTGTGATGCAGTTCCTACTCCACAAACTTCCCTTCTATGATATGCTCGCGGGAACTTTCAGAAGGGCCGTGAATACCCTGGGAAGCAATTTTCAGAGTGTCCCCTACTCAGTCCTGCCGATCGCCCTAGGGATTGGTGGCGCAATCTATCACTTCAGGAAAGACTGGAAACGTTTTGCCACAGTGTTCGCCCTCTTTTCATTGATGGGCATTGGACTGGTAATCTACCTGAACATGCCTGATCCTGAACCGAGAGAGCGTGAGTACATTTTCGTAGGCGCTTACACCTTCTTCGGCATTTGGATGGGCATTGGGGCGGCGGGTCTAATCCATTTGATCGGTCGTTCGACAGTCTCTTTGTCCATGGCTGGAGCCATTGCTGTTGTCACATTGCTGTTCCCAATAGGAATACTAGGAAAGAACTATTATACCCACAATCGCAGCCAGGACTATGTTGCCCACGACTACGCATATAACATCCTGCAGTCTTGTCCCCCGAACACTATCTTGTTCACAAATGGGGACAACGATACCTACCCGCTCTGGTTCCTGCAGTACGTCAAGGGTGTCCGGCGAGATGTGCGTGTCACGAACCTCAGTTTGCTGAAAACAACCTGGTATGTCAAGCAACTCAGAGACCTGGAGCCCAAAATCCCTATCGGAATGACCGACCAGCAAATCAACCAGCAGGTTACCGCCCGCCCTTGGAGAGAGACGAAAGACATCCCTCTGGCAGGGCTTACGATCAAGGGAGAAGAGATACCTACTGCCGAATACCTGGCAGGGAATTCGAGCCAACGGATACGGGTGTTGGAATCCCATTCCTATATGATCTGGTGGATTGTTCAAAAGAATAACTGGGAGCGTCCGATCTACTTCTCGGTCACGGTTCCCGAAAGCAATATGGCAGGCCTGAAGCCATTTCTGTCCATGGAAGGCATGGGATACCGTCTGGTCAAGGAACGTGCCCCTGGCCAGTTCGATGTAGGACTCACGGCGGATCACCTGATGAATACCTACAGGTTTTCAGGCGTAGCCGACCAGAATGTCTACAAGGATGCCGTTGCCCGACGACTCCTGGGAAATTACCTCGTCCTCTTTGACGGCCTGATCCGAGCATACCTACAGCAAGACCTTCCCGCAATGGCCTTCCAAACGCTCCAGAAAGCGGAGGTTTTGGTGCCACCTCACTCTCTCGATACACCGCTTGTCTGGGCATCCATGGCGAACCACTATCGTCAAACCGCCTTGAAGTTTGCTGAAGCCGGACGCCCGGACAGCGCACTGGTCTGTTTGGAGGAGCTTATTCGCCTGGATCCGGAGACCACGGACCGCCAGCAGATCGAGGAGACGATCCGAACCTGGCAACACCAAATCGACTCCTTATAATTGGAATAAGAAAAGCCGTCACAGTCGACGGTATGAACTGAAATTCCACCTTCGGAAATTTCTCCATATTCCTGAGAGTGCCCCCTTCTGCTATACCCTTTCTTTGTATCTGATGCGAAACAAATCGATCAGATTGCGTACAACGCCCGATACGATTGTGGTACGTGTGTCATGGTCGCTATTCCACAACACCGGGATCTCTGCGATCTGATACCCTAATCTGTGCGCCAGAAAGAAGACCTCTACATCGAACATGAAACGGTCTATGGTCAGCCGGGAAAAAATATCTTTGGCTACATGGGCCTGAAAGAACTTGAATCCACATTGAGTGTCCTGGTGGCCCCTTAATTCCGGGAACAGGAGATGCATGAATCGCCTGAATACGATCGAACCCACCCGACGATAGAATCTCGGCTGAAGATCAATCCTTGACCCCGCCAGACGGCGGGAACCAACAACCACATCCTTCCCGTTTTCCAGACATCGAAGCGCTTCCTCCGTACACCCCACGTCGGTCTTGTAATCAGCATCCATGAAGCCGATGAATTTCCCCATCGCTTTTCTCACACCCATCTTTAGGGAATGTCCTTTTCCTCTGTTCTCTCTTTCTCGGATGACCAGCACACGCTTTTCAGAGGCAATCGCCTTTTCCACCGTGTCTGCGGTCCCATCCGTACTGCCATCATCCACCACGATCAACTCCCAACTGTATGGTTTGTCTTCCAAGTAGGAGAGCGTCTTTTGTATCGTAATGGGTATACGGCGAGACTCATTGTATGCAGGAAGAATTAGAGAGAGATGCGGCGAACAGGGCCTGGACGGGTCTCGACTGTCTGCGATGTAATCTTCAGAAGGTTCCAAATTGCCTTTCTACCAGCATTCACTTCCAGATTGATCTTCGGTAATTGAATATCACTTTACTACCATCCGGTTCAATCCCAACAGGCATCCAACGATAATCCTTCATACCTTCTCGTAGTCGCTCCTGCTTGGTCGGTAGGCAGTAAGCCATCAAAAACCCTCCCCCGCCCGCACCACAAACTTTCGCACCGGTTGCGCCCGAGGTCATTGCAAGGGAATACATACGATCCAACTCTTCGTTGCTTACCTTTTCAGAGAGATCTTTCTTGAGTCTCCATCCACAGTCCATCAGCCTTCCGATCTCCCCGAATTCTCGATCGATCAATGCCCTTCGTGCCTCCTTGGCAAGTCCTGCCATCTGGTGAAGCCTCGCCAGATTCTCCTCAATTCGTCCCTTCTGGTCGGCCAGAATGGGGTCGGCCTTGCGTGTCTGGTTGCTGAAGAACAAGAATAGGTTGTCTGAAAACCGTCTCTGCTCAGCCTCGGATAACGAGATCTGCTCGCACATTACCGGTCCATTCCGCTTGAATTCAAGTGCCATCACACCACCGTGAGCTGCGATATACTGGTCCTGTTTTCCAATCGGTTTCCCACATCTATCTATCTCGATCTCACAAGCCTCCTCAGCGATCGTCGGAGGGTCTGCTGGACTGCCAAGGTAGGTGTGAAAAGCTGTTAGAAGGCCTACCGTAAAGCTGCTGGATGATCCCAATCCGGATCCTTCGGATGGAATGTCAGAAAGCATTGTCACCTCGATACCATTCGAGATTCCGGTAAGGTACATCGCCTCACGAACCAACTCGTGTTTGACTTCCTCTACGCGGTCAACGATTTCCTTGCGTGAGTAGTTGACGTATATCTTGTCATCGTTCCGACGTGTCAGGATAACAAACACCGATTTATCGATAGCCGCGTTCACTACAAGACCGCCATGATTCTCGTAGTAGTCAGGAAGATCTGTTCCACCACCTGCGAAACTCACTCTCAGGGGCGTCTGTGTAATGATCATGGTCGTCCCTTAACCGTTCACTTGACGGACAACATTGAGCTTTTTCATATGGTTCTCTACATACTCCAGAATGTCCTCCACGCTTTGCTGAGCACGGAGCCACTCCACGTATTCAGTTACGCTGTGCTTCGGTGTTCGGGTGGGAGACCAACCCAGCCCCTTTAGTTTGCTTATATCGGACACGATATGTCTCGTGTCGCCAAACCTGTAGGAGCCTGGGATCCTTGGAGAGGAATCCTTGCCGTACACATCAGCGACAATGGCCACAAACTCCGCTACACTATACGCCTTCCCACCCCCTACATTGATCACTTGATAATCGACTTCCGGTGAAGACAGAACCAGGAGGTTGGCCGCCACCACATCATGAATGTTCACATAATCTCTAAGCTGCGCGCCATCTTCGTAAAGGATAGGCACCTGATCGAAATAGAGGCTGAGGCAGAATATTCTACAGGCGCCCGAGTAGGCGTTGTAAAAAGACTGTCGTGGTCCCTGAACAATAGAATACCTCAAAGCAACGGTGGGAATTCTATACCGTTTGCCCAGGGTGAGCGCAATCATCTCCTGGGCGTATTTGGAGATGGCATACTGATTCTTTGGATTTACGGTCTCCTCATCCGTTGCCCGCCAGTCGATCTCCCCTTCACAGGATGGACAGACAGGTTCCCATATCCCCCGCATCAGCTGATCTTCGGAGCGAATGTCCGGATAGACATCTGCATGGCTTTCACAGGTGTAACAACCCTCACCGTAGACAGCCTGTGAGGATGCCACTACAACCTTTTCTACGGTCAGGTGGTGTTCAACGATCAGTTCGTACAACAAAGCTGTGCTTTCAGCGTTAACGTGAATAAATGTACTGAAATCGGGAAGGTAGTCTTGATAGGCGGCAAGGTGAAAGACACAGTCGACACCTTTGAGTGCCGACAACAGGTCAGACGCTGAGCAGGCATCGCCCTGGATAAACTCTGCATGGTCTGATATGTAGCCCGGCTTTCCATGTGGATGCACTCTGGTCTGCAGAGAATCCAGAATGCTTACGGTATGCCCTGCCTTAAGCAAGGCATCAACCGTGTGGGACCCTATGAATCCCGCGCCTCCGATGACCAAGCAGTTCTTCTTGTTTCCCGCCATTGGAACCCTCTATGCCTCCCAACGTCCCTGGAAGTATGTCGCCAACCTTTTGACACGTCTTCGCATAAGCAAATACCCAACGATGAAGCCAACAATATGGGCATACCAGGCCACGCCGCTGTCACCACCCGATGATTCTGTTGTGGCGCTGAAGACCTGAATGACAAACCACCCCCCCAAAACCAATAGTGCAGGCACGCGTACTATCTGTATAAAGAAGATTAGAAAAACCAGGACATGGACACGCGCACCTGGGAATGCGGCCAGATAAGCCCCTAGGACCCCGGAAATCGCGCCACTTGCCCCAACCAGAGGAACCATCGAGTTCGGGCTGGAGATAACGTGAGCAGCGGTTGCGGAAATACCACAGAGGAGATAGAAACACAGGAACCCGAATGGTCCAAGAGACTCTTCTACATTGTTACCGAAAATCCAGAGATAAAGGAGATTGCCGCTCAGGTGCATCAACCCTCCATGCATAAACATAGCGGAAAAGATAGTAAGGTAGAGGGGAATTGACGTCGGCGATACTGCATCCACTGCATGGATGATTTCAAACGGAATCAGCCCCATTCTCTGGATGAACACGTCAAATCCATGCGTTCCCAGGAGGTAGGAGTACAGAAATACTATAGAATTTATAGCCACAATCGACAGGGTAACCCACGGCCTGGTGATGGTAGGGTTGTCATCTTTGATAGGTAGGATCATCGGTTCACCCCTCGGTGAACAGTGAATTGCGTGCTCTTCCGGGATACGTTCCCGCACATATCCTTAACCGAAACCGTGAGTTTGTGAGCCCCTTCTGCCAGTTGATGGTCCAGGTGAACGAAAATGCGATCTTCTTCCGGATCGAATTCGAATATCAGAGGGTTCCCATCGAGAGTCATTTCTATATCCTCTTCTCTCCCGATTCCTGTTCCCTCGTCTCTGATTGTTGCAGAAAGGGTTGGTAATGCGTTCTCTATCACACCCGAGGGATTGAGATTTGCCAGTATGGGCGGAATCTCATCCAAGAGCAGGGCGTATGTGGAAAAATGAGAGATCCTGGCGGAAACCGTACCTGACTCGATGTCAAGTACGTTGTCCAGAAAGCTCCAGGTTGAATCGGGCTTCATCTCGTATACACCCAGCTTCTCGGCTCGCTTGTATCCGTTCGGATAGCGTAGCTTCAAGTGGACTTTTCCATGGAAGGGGACATGATCCGGGGAGAATTTGTACCCCAGGCCTACCGCCGGCAGGCCGTCAGACCCGACAATAGGCTTGGGCACAGCACCACAATAGATAGGTTCGTATACCCTGCTGGAGTCGAAATTGATTTCCGCCAGTCCGTCTTCAGATCGCACTATGCCGCCGGCAGTTGTAACCATTTGCTGATGCAACTGCATTGAATAATGGCCTGTATTGCCGTTCAGATCTACTGCTAAAATGGTCACGTCAAGAACCCGTCCTTGATCCGGACCTGATTCTACGACAACTTCATAGGCCACCGGACCTGTCTGCGACACGACGGGAACACGCTCATCTCCCTTCTCCGGACGAATTCTGACCAAGGGCGGTTCCGTAAGCATCCGTTCCGACCGTATTTCAAGCACAGCAAAATCTGCGTAGGTATCTGCTCTACAGGTCAGCAGGCTGCCTGGCGCAGATCCAGTCCTGATGACTTGGGGTGCACATGTCTGAAATGCTGTTTCGCCAAAGATATCCTCAACTGTCACACGGTACAGCCCATGGTGACCTAGCGTCCCAACTCGAATTGCCCTCTCCGAGGTTTCGAACTCCTTCAGGTCGAGCCAGGAAACCCCACCATCTTTTGAGGCCGATATATGCACCTGAACAGAGCTGCTGGATCCACAATCAATATTGGCAGTGACATAGACTGAGTCTCCGACGGACTCCACCGCAGCCCCCTCAACACCTGGTCTGGTATTGGCCAACACACTGACCTCCGCCGAGGAACGATTTCCATTGACATCTTCTGCCTCTATCCTTAGCAGATGGTAGCCGGGAGAAAGCGTCATGCCTCTGCCTGAGGTCTTGTCGCCAGAGTACAAAATGCCATCGCCTATTTTAAACTTTCCATACAGTGAGAGTCGATTGCCAGTTAGTCTGTAAAGATTATGGAAGGTCCCTTCCCCTTGTGCCCTCAGTTCAAAATTTCGATCTAGCTCTACCAAACCCATTTCATCCTGACGCCAATCCACACCATATGCAATCCGAGTGTACCTGGTCTGGTATACCTCCCTCCCATCCACGTACAACCTTAGTCTGAATGGCGCCAGTCGATTGGCAAGCTGAGAAGCGTCGGCCCTGTCATATACCTTCACCGCCACACCAAGTCTACCCTGAATGGAAGTGCTCCCCGAATGGAGGTATCTCCCCTTCCTGTCGTTCCAGCGCAGGCCAAGCGCCTTTGCAGAATGAGCACCATCTACCAGGGATCTGGCATCCAGAGGTACGAACGCCACAGCCTGGATAGTGGGAGGAATCGTGTCCTTGACCTTGAACCCATGCAGAAGAGGATTGGTTGCCCTCCCGGCACGGTCACGGTATTCAAAATGAAGATGCGGGTACCCAATCCCAGTGCTGCCAGAATATCCCAGCGTATCGCCCCTTGATGCCCTTATCTGTCCCGGATTCAGGAAAAGATTAACGCTAAACTTTCCGTGGCGGATCTGTTCTGAGGCCACCACCCGCTCAATTTTCTCCGAGAATTTGGAGAGATGTGCATATACTGCGAGGTAGCTGTCCTCCAATTGGAAGTAGATCGCCTTGCCATACCCCCACGGCGAAGTTCGAACACGCCAGACATAACCGTCATCCACGGCCAGGATCGGATATCCTTCCTTGCCCCAGGTCTTGATGTCCAACCCAGCATGAAACCTGCCCGGACGGTACTCTCCAAAGGTTGAAGTCAATGCCTTGGGAGCAGCAAGCGGCCATAGATACTCTCCCGCAAGGGCGTTTTGGCACCACAAGATGAAGAAAAGTGCGACTCCAGTCCGAAGACCATTCCACAACAGCGGGAACCAACAGATCTGCTGCATCGTTCACCCCGTAGGCAGCCCTGTCCACCTGCACAAAACCGATCTAATCATTGGAAAGTATGAAGTTGGGAGACAACTCCTGCTGAGTATAGGTATTTTGATCCGACCCGTCAAGCCTTCATGGGGGACTGGAAAACGGCTTTACTAAAAAAGACTTGCTTAGCATAAGCACTTCCTATAATTTATGTATTGACAAGAATTTAGCTTCATATTCGGCCCCATAAATCGAATAGGTTCACCCTCCAGGTGATTCGTTATGTGTCCCTGGATTCTTTTATTTACCCCACAATCCTAGGCATCTGGAAATACCTCATTTTGGAGTATAGGAGGACGTACCTAAATGCTGAACAGCCTGAGAAACGTCACATTTATCAAAGCTATGATGTGGATTGTCGCGTTTGCTTTCGTCGGACTAATCGTATTTGAATGGGGGGCCGACTTCAGCGGTCGCTCAGGAGACGGCCCTGTAGGGGATGCAGTTGGGAGTATTAATGGCCGGAAGATTTCATATCAGGAGTTCGAGGAAGCTCTGCGTAACGCCTATCAGCAGGCCAAGACGGAGCAGAATCCCGAGCCGGAGCTTGCCCCTCTGATCCGCCATACCTGGGACCGCATGGTGGCGCAAACCCTATTCGCCCAGCAAATCGAGAAACTCGACATTTCGGTCTCGGACCAGGAAGTGGATTTCATAAATCGCGTTCAGCCTGCGGAATGGGTCAAGGGCCAGGAAGTTTTCCAGACTGAAGGAAGCTTCGATCCAGCGAAATACAGCCAATTTCTGGATGATCCGGGAACCTATAGTGATCCGCAGAGAAAGCAGTTTGTGTTGGGTGCTGAATTTGCTGCTCGTCAAGCCCTTCTCTCTCAAAAATTGCAGGAAATGATAGCTGGTGGTGTGAGGGTAACAACCAGTGAAGTACGCCAGGCCTACGCCGATGAGAATGAAAAGGTTAAGGTTGAATACGCAGGCATCGAGTCAAGGAGCATCGAAGACTCCCTGGTTTCTGTTTCGAACGATGAGATTCAATCGTACTACGTTGAACACAAGGACGAATACAATCAGGCTGCAGCTGTTAAAGCGGCCTTCGTTACCTTTTCCAAGACCCCATCGGAGCAGGACAAGGCGGATACCGAGTCAGAGATTCGCACCTTGCTGGAAGAAGTAAGAGGTGGAGAAGACTTCGCTCGACTGGCTCGGAACAACTCCGACGATCCGGGAAGTGCTCGAAAAGGCGGCGATCTTGGATTCTTCAAACGGGGACAAATGGTCAAGGCTTTCGAGGATACGGCATTCTCACTTGAGCCTGGCCAGATATCGGAACCATTCCAGACCCGATTCGGCTGGCATATCCTGAAGGTTGAAAGTCGGAAGGGAGCATCCGACAGCCTGCAGGTACGTGCCCGACACATTCTGTTGAAGATAGATGCAGGGAGAAACACGCTGGATGATCTCCGACTACAGGCTGAGGAATTCCGCGACAGGGCAATCGAGGACGGTTTCGATGTGGTTGCGCAGCAAATGGACCTGAAGCCGCAGGAGTCGGGATTCATCACCGCTGGTGGATTCTTTCCTTTGCTTCAGAATAGAACCGCCGGTCTGGTCAATAATTTCCTGAACTCCTCCGAAGGGACACTGTCCAACACGATCGAAACAGATCAGGGCATATATATCTTTTCGTTAGTGGCAAAGCGGGATAAAGGTCCTCAGCCCCTTGAGGAGGTCCATACGCGGATACTCACCAAGCTCAAGACTGATAAGAAGGTGGAACTGGCTGCAAGCCGAATGGAACCCGTGTTGTCCAATGTGGAGGGTGGCCAAACGATGAAGAACGCATCGGAGTCCCGGGGGTTGGAATACAAGGTTTCGAAACCAATCAACCGAACTGGCTTCCTGCCGGGTGTGGGGGGCCGCAATGCCTTCGTATCTACTGCATTCCAACTCGAGCCAGACCAGCTGAGCAAGGTTGTAAAAACAGACAGAGGCGCATATATCCTGAGGGTTATTGAGCGCGAAGCTGTTGACGAAACCGGGTTTCAGACCGCCGCTGATGCCTTGACCCAGAAACTCCTGGGTCAAAAGCGAAACGAGACATTTTCGGCATGGTTCACAGATCTGAGAGGCAACTCTGATATCATAGATAATCGCCACCGATTTTATTCTAACTTCTAGTCACTATTTGGGGTAGTTCCCCCGTCTCAGACTTGAACATTAGTTCATTCCGAGAAAGTGATACCGTGTCCGTTGTCACAATATCGCGTCAGTTGGGAAGCATCGGTGATCTTGTTGCCCGCAGATCCGCAGAGCTTCTTGAATATGAGTGGGTAGACAAGGACCTGATCACTGAGGTCGCCAAGGAAGCGAATGTCCCCGAGTCAGAGGTCGAGAAGTTCAACGAACAGAGTCAAAGCGCCGTCAAGCGATTCGTTCACGGACTGATCACACCCTCTCAGTCCGTTCCAGTACCGCCCGCGATGTTATGGGGACTCGAATTTCCTTATGAGGTGTCCGCTGCCCTTCTGGCGGATGATGCCGCACTCAATGAAGAGCGGCACCTGCTCGACCAGAGGGACTACTTGAAATTCCTCCAGGCTACGGTCAATTGCCTCTACAAGAGGGACCGAACGATAATTGTGGGACGCGGCGGTCAGGCGATTCTTGGAGAACTGCCAGACACGATCCACGTCAGAACGGTAGCGCCTCTTGAGACCTGAGTGAAGGTTGTGATGGAGAGGCGTAGAATTGAGATGGAAAAAGAGGCGGAGGAAGTCGTTTTGGGAAGCGCCAAAAGACGATCTGCTTACATTAAAGACAACTATGGAATCGACTGGGATGATTACACCAACTACCATCTCACCATCAATACTGGCAAGACGAGTGAGGAGATGGCCGCGAGGCTGATCGAGCAAGCTGCCCGGCACGTCGACACCGGAGAAAGTGGTACCTGACCCGTGGCCGCTACAATGCTAAAGCCAGACTCGCGAACCATTCGCATTGCCCTAGCGCAAATCAATGTCTCGGTCGGAGATCTGGACGGTAATCGAACCAGGATTATGGAAAGCATAAAGAGAGCAAGAGAATTGGGCGCAGCTCTGGTCGCGTTTCCAGAACTCGCCATCACCGGATATCCCCCTGAAGATCTGCTTTTCAAGCCTCGCTTCATTGAAGCCAATATTCGGACCCTCCATCAGCTGGTCAAAGAAACCCAAAACATCGCTGCCGTAATCGGATTTGCAGACCGAAAGGATGACATCTACAATTCCGCTGCAGTCGCCTGCGATGGAAACCTCATTGACGTGTATCACAAGTCCTTTCTGCCCAACTACGGTGTATTCGATGAGGATCGGTATTTTCGTCCAGGCGAAAGGGTAGGTGTATACACGCTCAACGGTGTCACCTTTGGAGTTAACATCTGCGAAGACATCTGGTATCCGGGTGGCCCCGCCCACATCCAGGCGCTGTCAGGAAACGCAGAATTGATTGTGAATATATCCTCTTCACCTTTTCACGACGGTAAAGGGCTTCAGAGAGAGCAGATGATTGCGACAAGGGCATCGGATTACGGTTCCGCCCTGGCATTCTGCAATTTGGTGGGAGGGCAGGACGAGCTTGTCTTCGATGGCGGAAGTTTTGTGATGGACCAGGAGGGTGGGATCCTCGCTTCGTCTCCACGGTTCGAGGAAGACTTACTGGTTGTAGACATCGACGTGGAGTCGGTCTTCAGACATCGGTTACACGATCCGAGACGGCGTAAAGAAGATCTTGGGAGCTCGGTTTACAGAATCGACCTCCCTCCCGTTGACGACCCACGCGATAGCTTGCCCTGTAAAGGTGCTTCTCAGCCGGATCATTCAGATTCTAGACTCAAGAACATCTACGATGGGTTGGTTTTGGGTACTAGGGATTACGTTAAGAAAAACGGATTCGAGAAGGTTTTGGTCGCCCTGTCAGGTGGCATAGACTCCGCGCTCGTCTCGGTGATTGCCAGCGATGCCCTCGGGCCTGAGAATGTCATCTGCGTCACCATGCCCTCTAGCTATTCTTCAGAAGACACACGAAACGATGCGGTTGTGATGGCAGATAACCTCGGCGTACGTCTGATCACACTACCTATCCAGGGAATATTCGATACCTATCTTGCGGAACTCTCTGATGAATTCGAAGGTCGGCCTAAAGATATTGCTGAGGAAAACATCCAGCCCCGAATTCGAGGCAATTTGTTAATGGCGCTCTGTAACAAATTCGGTTGGATAGTATTGACAACGGGGAACAAGAGCGAAATGAGCATGGGATATGCAACCCTCTATGGAGATATGGCTGGAGGGTTCGCCGTCATCAAGGACATCTACAAAACCCTGGTCTACGATCTTGTTCACTACAGAAATGGCCTCTCCGACAAATCTGTTATCCCTCAGTCCACCGTTCAGCGTCCTCCCACGGCCGAACTTAGGGAAGACCAGCTGGACACGGACAGTCTCCCCGCTTACCCCATCCTCGACCCGATTCTGGAGGCATACGTGGAAGAAGACCGCAGCCTGTGGGAAATCGTCTCGATGGGCTTTGAGAAAGAGCTGGTCCTCAAGGTGATTCAGAACGTGGACCGGAACGAATACAAACGGCGACAGTCTCCCCCGGGGATCAAGATCACCACTCGGGCCTTCGGTAGGGATCGACGGCTCCCGATTACAAACCAGTGCCGTGAGTACTAAAACAAAAAAACCGGAAAACGACCTTTCGTTCTCCGGTTCTCAGCTGCTCATCTTACCCGCATTAACCTTCCGAACCTAGCATCCTCAGTCTGTTCACCGCCCTCAGTAATGCGATCTCTGCTCTGGCCTCGTCCACATCCACATCTCGTCTTCTACCCAAACGTTCACGAGCCCTGTCTCTGGCAGCTTCCGCCCGGGCAAGGTCTATTTCCTCGCCAAACTCGGCTGTCTCTGCAAGAATAGTTACTCCAGAACCATGAACTTCCGCGAATCCACCACTTGTGGCCACCTGACGGTCTTCCGCTCCGGTTTCCTTAAACTGTATCCTACCCACTCCAAGTGCCGCCAGCATAGCCCTATGCCTTGCAAGTACCCCGAACTCGCCTTCGGAACCGGGCGCACGCAAGCTCTCTATTTCGCCTGAATACACTGTTTTTTCCGGCGTTACAATCTCAAGTTGAAACGTAGACATCCGGTTTCATTCTCCCTTTGAGCATTACCTTAAACTTAAGTGCTACTGCAGCGTCTTTGCCTTCTCAACCGCCTGGTCTATGGTTCCTATCATATAGAAAGCCTGTTCCGGCAGGTCATCGTAATCGCCTTCCGCCAATCCCTTGAATCCCTTTACAGAGTCTTCTATCTTCACATACTCACCCGGAATACCTGTGAAGCCTTCACCTACTGTGAAAGGCTGAGTCAGGAACAACTCGATTCGGCGGGCCCTTGCAACAACGAGTCTGTCATCATCAGATAACTCATCGATACCCAGGATGGCGATGATTTCTCGCAGATCACGGTAGCGCTGTAATATCTGCTGGACCTGTCTCGCTACAGCGTAGTGTTCCTCACCCACTACGCGGGGATCCATAATCCGGCTGCTTGAAGCGAGGGGATCTACCGCGGGGTAAAGGCCCTGGTCCGCCAGAGACCTCTCCAGAACAATCCGACCATCAAGGTGCGAGAAAGCCGTAACCACACCCGGGTCTGTGTAATCATCCGCTGGGACATAGATTGCCTGCACAGACGTGATTGAGCCCTTACGTGTTGTCGTAATCCGCTCTTGTAGCTCACCCATTTCCGTAGCCAGCGTTGGCTGGTATCCGACAGCTGAAGGCATACGTCCCAGTAGAGCCGAGACCTCAGCACCCGCTAGAATAAACCTGAAGATATTATCGATAAACAAAAGTACATCCTGACCCGCCTTTTCCCGGAAGTGCTCGGCTATGGTCAATCCGGTAAGCGCGATTCTTTGACGCGCACCGGGGGGCTCGTTCATCTGGCCGAAAACCATCGCTGTCTTATCGATCACACCTGAATCCGTCAATTCGTGAAGCAGGTCATTACCCTCACGAGTCCGTTCACCCACACCGGCGAAAACGGAGTATCCACCGTGGCTGGTGGCAACATTATTGATAAGCTCGGTCAGAATCACTGTCTTCCCAACGCCCGCACCACCGAATAGCCCCAGCTTTCCACCCCTGGCGAAGGGACAGATCAGGTCCATCACCTTTATACCTGTTTCCAGCATCTGGTCTGAAGTCACCTGCTCATCGTGGCTTGGAGGATGCGCGTGAAGCGGCATCTTGGGTACATCGTCTCCAAAGTCCGCTTTGCCATCAATAGGGTCGCCAATCACATTTATAAGCCTGCCAAGTACGGCATCACCCACCGGCACCTGGATCGGCATCCCGGTATCAACGACCTTGGTACCACGCGTCAATCCATCGGTGGAATCCATCGCCACGGTCCGAACTAGGTTTTCACCGAGGTGCTGTTGTGCTTCCAACACCAGTCTTTTCCCTTCTCTAGAAACCTCCAGGGCGTTTTGAATCGCGGGCAGTTCGCCACCCGAGAAATCCACATCGACTACAACTCCCACGATCTCCTTCACGATCCCTTCATTCATGGCGACCTCTTTATGATTCAATGGTACACGTCTAGGCGACAGCCTCCGCCCCGCCTATGATATCCATCAGTTCAAGTGTAATACCAGTCTGTCTTACCTTGTTCATTTCGCGAGTGAGCTCGTCGATCAAGTCTCCCGCGTTCTTTGTCGCATTGTCCATTGCCTGCATGCGAGCGGCTTGCTCTCCAGCATTGGATTCCAGTAGCGCTCGCCAAATCTGAAAATTCACGTGGCGCGGTACCAGAACATCCAGAAGACGCCCTGGCTCAGGTTCAAATATGTAGTCCGGTCCCTGTGTCTCTCCCTCGGTTTCCTTGGGGACAATGGGCAGCAGTTGTTCCGTGATTGGGCGTTGGCTTACCAGTGAAATGAACTCGCTGAATATCACCACCACTCGGTCGACCTCACCTGAGATGAATCTGCGAGTCATGTCCTCTGCTATTTCTACTGCACGACTGAAGGCGAGCGACTTGAACACGTCCACAAATTCACGTCCAATTTCGTAATCGCGTGAGCGGAAGAAATCTCGACCTTTCCTGCCTACAGTTACAAGGTCGATCTGGACATTCTCGCTGGCCTCAATCTCAGCCAATGCATGCCTGCTGATACTGGAGTTGAATCCCCCGCACAAACCTCGATCTGCCGTTACTACCGCAACGGCAACACGCTCCACCGGGCGTTCAGCGAGAAGAGGATGCTGGTCCACATCAACGCTGGCACTAAGTTGCTGTAGAACTTGGTCCAGCTTTTGGGCGTATGGACGGGCCGCCAATATAGCATCTTGTGCTCTTCTCACCCTCGCCGCTGCAACAAGCTGCATCGCGTTTGTAACCTTCTGGATGTTGCCTATGCTCGCGACTCGGTTCCTGAGCTGACGTAATGTCGCCACCCTTACTCCTTATTCTAATTTATTCGGATGCCTGGAAGCCAGCTTTGACCTTCTCAATTGCCGCCTCAATAGTAGCCATCGCTTCATCGGATGCTTCGCCTGAACTGGAAATCTCGTCCAGTAGATCCTGATGCAAGTTACGCGCCTGAGACAATACCTCTTGCTCGAAACGTGATATGTCCTGCACAGGAATGTCGTCCACGTTCACGCCAACTGTCAAAGAGAAAACCTGTTCACCCAGAGAAAGCGGCTGAAATTGATCCTGTTTCAGGATCTCCATCAACCGTTCGCCCCGGTTCAGAAGGTTCCGTGTTGCCGTATCCAGATCAGAGGCGCCGAATTGAGCGAAGGCCTGTACTTCATTGTATCGGGACATATCACCTTTTAGGGTATTGGACACAGCACGCATCGCCTTTGTCTTGGCTGCGCTGACCCTTGAAACCGATGCACCCACATCCATAGCAGGACGTATACCCGAATAAAAGAGTTCGGGTTTCAATAGGATCTGTCCGTCCGTGATCGAAATTACATTGGTCGGAACGAACGTGGATACATCACCTTCGAGAATCTCGATCACAGGCAGAGCCGTCAGGGAGCCGCCCCCTTCCTCATCACTCAACTTGCACGCTCGCTCAAGAAGCCTTGAGTGTAGATAAAACACGTCTCCCGGGTATGCCTCACGACCTGGTGGACGCCGTAGTACCAGGGACATCTCTCTGTAAGCCCACGCCTGCTTTGAGAGATCATCGTAGACTACCAATGCATGCCCACCCTTGTCTCGGAAGTACTCACCCATGGAACAGCCTGCATATGGTGCGAGGAACTGAAGGGGGGCCGGATCACTGGCAGTGGCGGATACGACAATGGTGTACTCCATAGCACCATGTGCTTCCAGTTCGGCAACAACCTTGGCTACGGAGGAGGCTTTCTGGCCAATGCCCACGTATATACATTTTACGCCTGTGCCCTTCTGATTGATAATCGCATCCAGACATATGGCCGTTTTCCCCGTCTGCCTGTCGCCAATGATCAACTCTCTTTGACCGCGGCCGATAGGCGTGGTTGAATCCACAACCTTCAATCCTGTTTGAAGCGCTTCGGTTACCGGCTGTCGCTGAATCACACCCGGGGCAATACGCTCTACAGGCAGTGTTTGGGTTGCAGATATCGCACCTTTTCCGTCAATGGGCTGACCCAGGGGATTCACCACACGACCAAGGAGTTCCTCGCCTACCGGTACTTCCACGATGCGCTCGGTACGCTTAACGACATCGCCCTCCTTAATCAGCGTATCATCTCCAAAGAGCACGCAACCCACGTTATCCTCTTCGAGATTCAACGCCATACCGAGGATATCGTTGGGGAAGGAGACCAATTCGCTCGCCTGAACATTGGCCAGTCCGTGTACACGGGCAACTCCATCACCCACCTGGAGCACCGTCCCGGTTTCATATACATCAATCTCACGTTCAGCTTCCAATATCTGACGCTTCAGAATATCTGAAACCTCATCGGGACGAATCTGCAAGTTCAT
>CEUS01278960.1_pt1 | contig 21493 bp, 17 predicted proteins | sample 427031 | NCBI WGS metagenome assembly CEUS01 (sample SAMEA2622837, study PRJEB7988) | marine metagenome | biome: marine biome (ENVO:00000447); feature: marine epipelagic mixed layer (ENVO:xxxxxxxxx); material: "saline water (ENVO:00002010), including plankton (ENVO:xxxxxxxx)" | depth 140 m | reverse complement strand
TGGCTTCAATGAGTAAACACGCGACCCGTGCGGTACCAACGTTTACTGTTGGCTTTCCAGATAGGAGTAATGCAAATGAGCTCAAGGAAGCCAGAGAAACCGCAAGTCTTTTTGGGGCAGAGCACCACGAAGTGCTGATCGATTCGGTTGAGTACCGTGAATTCCTGCCGGAAGTTATGTGGCATCTCGAAGAGCCCTTGAGTACAACATCGATTTTGCCCTTCTTCTATGTGTCTAAATTGGCGGCCGATTCTGTCAAGGTTGTTCTCAGTGGTCAGGGAGCCGACGAACCTTTTGCGGGGTACAACAGGTATCGAGGCGAAAAACTTGGAACATATTTCCGCCGATTTCCGGAAGCACTGCAAAAATTCCTATCACGATTTGGGCAGCAGATGCCTATGCGCTCGGAGCACGTATCTAGGGCAGCTAGGTCACTTGGAATTGAGAAGCCTATTGAGCGTTTCACTGAAATCTACGCTGTTTTCTCTGAGAAAGCCCGTCAGAGGTTATACAACGCGGAAACGGCAGCTCAAATGGAGACCCATAAACCCTCAAGTGCGATCGCTTCCCTGCAGGAAATGGTTGCGCATTTAGATTCACTTTCACAAATGCTATATATTGACACACGTGTATGGCTTCCGGATGATTTGCTGCTTTACTGTGACAAGCTCTCAATGGCTCACTCACTCGAGGTTCGCGTTCCCTTTCTTGATATCGACTTCCTGCAATTTGTTGAGACGATCCCTTCTAATCTAAAACTGAAAGGCATGACGGGGAAATATATCCACAAGAAGGCTATGTCTTCATTGTTGCCACGGCAGATTGTAAGGCGAAGGAAAAAGGGCTTCGCTACACCAATGGACCAGTGGTTACAAGGAGAATTATGGGGGTATGTTAGGGAAACCTTGTTAGATGCGGATTCAGCGTGTAGCCACTACTTTCGTGATGCAGAAGTTGAGGCGATGCTTCAAAAACACCTATCTGGAAAGATGAACTTTCAACGTCAGATATTCGCGCTCCTAAGTTTCGAAATATGGCATCAAGTCTTCATCGGAAGAAGAGTCTGAGCGAGTACATATGAATTCGATTTGGATCGATCTGGACAATGCGCCGCACGTTCCATTTTTCAAACCTCTAATTGGTGAATTAGTAAGAAGAGGCCATGAAGTCTCGATAACTGTTCGCGACTATGGATATACTCGAGACCTTCTCGATCAATGCAGATTTGACTATACTCCGGTAGGCCGTCATCCCGGGAAGAACAGGGGAATGAAAGTCCTGGGGCTTTCCGCCAGGGTTATGGCCCTAGCCTTCTGGGCACGGCGTCGGGAGATAAAAGTAGCCGTAAGTCACGGTTCTAGAGCACAGGTTCTTGCTGCATCGTTGTTGAAAATCCCCTGCGTTTCGATGTACGATTACGAGTTTGTGTCGACCGGGATATTTCATCGTCTATCGGACAAGATTCTGCTTCCAGATCTCCTTCCTGACGAGATGCTGGCCTCTCGTGGGCTTCCCTCCGGTAAAGTGAAAAAATATCCCGGTCTTAAGGAAGAAGTGTACCTTGGCGATTTCAGACCTGAGTTATCAATATTGAAGGATCTGCACGTTGGGTCTGAACAGATTCTGGCAACCCTCCGTCCACCTGCAACTGCTGCACATTACCATAATCCTGAAAGTGAAGCCATTTTTGCAGAAGTCTTAGACCGAATCGCCGGTGAAGAGCAAGTCCTGGGCGTGGTTGTACCCAGGACTGAAAAACAGGGCGATGAATATCGAAAAAAACTAAAAAGCGTTCCCAATTTTTGTATTTTGGATCACGCTGTGGACGGTCTAAACTTGATTTGGCAATCGGACCTTGTTGTGGGTGGCGGAGGAACAATGAACCGAGAGGCCGCCCTTCTCGGGGTACCAGTATACAGTGTTTTCATGGGCCATCTGGGTGCGATAGACAGCGTATTGGTCGGGCAAGGACGGATGCGACTTGTGCAGTCGGTCAGCGATGTGATGAGCATCAAGTTCCAGAGACGAAAAAAACCCGATTTTATAAGACAGTCTGGGAATTTGCAGGAAAGAAGCGGGCGCCTCGTGGAGTTCGTTGTAAATGAAATAATTAGTGCGGTCAATGAATAGCGGCCCCTACTACCACCGGAATCTTGGGTGGTGATCACATATCAGTAGCTTCAACCTGATTCTCTGGGAAGGCACGGAAGAAGGGTCGGTAAATCTCGGACCTTCAGGTTTATTCTTGGCTAAAGCGCGGATCCCTTGTGTTTTGCGGTTTTGTGTCTGACAACTAGACAACTGATCGCGTATGGGTGAGACGGTGTTTCCTCTTTTCTGTCTTCAGGTCCGTCGTTCTGAAGACGAGCGGATTGCGTTGTCTCATCTGATTTTTTATTCATTTTCGGGACAACGGATATACACCTGAATATTGTGTCTTGCATATTATGTCCTACAGAAACCTCCACATTGGTCTCTTGATTCTGTTGCTGGTCCTGGACTTGTGTATGATCAACCTGTCAGGTCTGGCGGCATTCTGGATCCGATGTCGAACTGCCTTGTTTGAAGAGGCCAAGCATGAAATAGTCGATCTTATCCGAGACGATAGGTCGTTTGGGGGAATTCGAGATCTGGGGAAGATCCGTGAGCTAAATGAAGAAAAGAATGAGGCTGAGTGGTGGAAATTTGAAGACGGACTGTTCACTCAGGATAATCAACAACTTTTGACGATACCGGCCGGCCAGAAAGTTGGTGTCGAAATCGACCTGGGATCTTCTTGCCTCATTGATCGTATCATATGGGCAGTTTCTGACGATATCTCAGGTTCAGTTGAAGTAGCCCTTTCCGATGACTCGGGGGCAATCGTACCAGTTTCGCCTAAGGCGTTTCACTCAAACGGGCAGCTGGAGGTCTCGATTCATGCCCGGATGGTTCGAAAAGCAAGGGTTTCTTTTTTCGCTCCTTCCGAGGGCCCGATGCAGTTAGGCAGCATTCAGATTCATGGATTTAATCCGAATTATCCCCGGATATTGTCGCATCCTGCCAAGCAGATACCGCAACAGCCGTACAAGCATTTGCTGGTTTTGTGGAATATGGCGTCGATATTAGCTTTGCTTTATTGCGGGGCCTACAGAATCACCCGCTCTTTAGAGATTCTGGATGACTTCTGGATTGTCATGCGGTCCGTCTCTCTGGCTGCAGTACTGGCAATCGTGATGATATTTCTACATCGCGGATATCAAGAGATAACTTACCTTGGATTTGAGTACTCCAGACTGGTAGTTATTATAGGATCTATCCTATCCACGGTAGCGTTGACCGGGAACCGTATTGTGGTGAATGCATCACATCGCTATTTCCTTAGGCGTGGTTATGGAATCCGCAAGGTATTGATTGTGGGAGCGGGTCCGGCAGGACAGCAGATTGTGGACCGTTTGCGGACGCATTACTGGTTGGCTTACGAACCCGCAGGCTTTGTGGATGACAACCCAGAACTCCATGGAAAACGCATACGGGGGCTTCCTGTAATGGGCGGTACTATGGACCTGAGAGAACACGCACAGTTTGTTGGTACTGATGAAGTGATTGTGGCATTGCCAAATTCCTCTCACAAAGCCGTGCGAGACATAGTTGGTCGTTGTTACAGCGAGCATCTAAAATTCCGCATTCTACCAGACTTGTTCGAAGTGATTAGCAGCGAGGTACAGGTTGGAGTTCTTGATGGTGTGCCGGTTTTGGATCTTGATGATAACTACTTGGGACATTGGGATCGGTTCCTGAAAAGGGGTCTGGACGTGGTCTGCGCAACTGTTGGTCTAGCTATATTGTCACCGCTTCTGACATTGTTGTTTGTGCTGACGAAATTGACCTCCCGAGGATCCGCTTTCTTTGTGCAGACTAGGTTGGGAGAAAATGGGAAAGGGTTTCCCTTCTACAAATTTCGAACAATGCAAGTCATTTCTGATCAAGATGCCCGTGATGAAAGGGAAATTCAGTATAGGGCTATGATTCAGAACAATGAAAATACAGGAAAGATAGTAAACTGGAGTCGCATCACCTGGATTGGAAAGTTTATGCGCCGGTTCAGCCTTGATGAATTGCCACAGATCATTAACGTCATTAGAGGGGAGATGAGCCTGGTTGGTCCTCGCCCACCGATTCCCTATGAGGTCGAGAGTTACAATACATTGCACCTGGAACGTCTGAAGGGAAAGCCCGGCATTACTGGTTTGTGGCAAGTTAACGGCAGGGCTGATTTACCATTTGAGGAGATGGTGAAACTTGACCTGTACTACCTCAAGCACTGGTCACTATGGCTAGACTTCAAGATCTTGCTTAAGACAATTCCTACTGTTCTATCAGGACGCGGCGCTCGATAGACAGTATACGATGAGCCTGTTTTGTAGCGAGACAACTACGGTTCGATTTCAGGATCTTGAATTGATTTACGAGCATAACCTTGTGGGTACGAGAATATGTAGAAATAGGTATCCCATATTCACAGCAGAATTCTTTTGTACCATTATTAAAATAGATGAAATGCACCTGATTACTTTGAGCTGTTTCTTATGAAGAATGGGAGGATGTGCGATGGGTGGCCACGGCAAAGTTCGTGTAGCAGTGATTGGCGCAGGATATTGGGGGCCCAACCTGATTCGAAACTTCAGTCAACTTAAAGATGTGGAAGTGTCACTAGTCTGCGATGTTGACAGGAGTCGTCTTGATCACATCCGAGACCTTTATCCTCATGTGAGCGTTAGTGATAACTACCAAGAGGCGACCAGAGGAACGGATGTAGACGCAATCTGCGTTGCCACACCTGTTCGCTGGCATTATGAGATGGCAAAAGACGCTCTTTTGCACGACAAACACGTGATGGTCGAGAAGCCCCTTACGTCGGATGTTGGGCAGGCGGAAGAGTTGGTTCAGTTGGCGGAATCCAGGGGGCGGGTTCTCCTGGTTGATCATACCTTTGAGTATACGCCGGCTGTAAATAAGATTAGGGAAATGATCGTAAATGGTGATCTGGGAGAAATCTACTATGTGAGCATGAGCCGGCTGAACCTGGGACTTTTTCAGAAGGATATCAACGTGATCTGGGATTTGGCCCCTCACGACATATCAATTTTGAATTTTACCTTGGGACATAGCCCGGAAGCTGTTTCGGCAAATGGGAATGCAAACATCCTACCAGATATTGAAGATGTGGCAATGCTCACACTTTACTATCCTGGGAATCTGATTGCCTATATCCAAGTCAGTTGGCTTGATCCACGAAAGACACGTCAGGCCACCTTCGTAGGAAATCGAAAAATGCTAGTGTATGACGATGTCGAGCCATTGGAGAAATTAAAAGTCTATGACAAAGGAGTTGAGGGCCCAAAACATTACGATACCTTTGGTGAGTTTCAGCTTTCATATCGCTACGGCGATATTTACACACCTTTTCTCGACAGCCATGAACCTCTCACCATGGGGTGCAAGCACTTCCTTGACTGCATCCTCAGAGATGCCTTGCCAAAGAGTGGCGGGCCTGAAGGCCTGAGTGTGGTACGGGTCCTAGAAGGTGCGCAACGTTCTTTGAAGAAAGGCGGCGCAAAAGAAGCGATTGAGTATAAGCGAGGAGATCAGTAAGATGAGTGACAAAAGTGAGCAAACATCGACTGAACAGATGGTGATCGATATCGTGTATAGTGCAATCGAAGAAATCAACAATGATCTACCTAAAGGCCGGCAGGTGGGGACTTCTGTTGACACAATCCTTTTTGGTAAATCCAGTATACTCGATTCCCTAGGACTCGTTAATCTTATAGTTGCAGTTGAGCAACAAATTGAGGACGAACTTGACGTTGGTCTGTCTTTAGCGGACGAGCGAGCAATGTCACAGAAGAGCAGTCCCTTCCGGACTATTGGAACGCTCGTTCAGTACATCCTTATGCTGCTTCGGGAGACGGGAATAGCGAATTGATGAGTACTTATTCGTGATCTCTTGAATCTTCTCTCAATGACCATATTGTCTTTCGAAGAGATAACCTAAACCCATAATACAAATTGATGAACGACAAACAGATTGTTCTAATTACAGGAACGAGAAAGGGAATTGGAAGGTATCTGACGGAATACTACCTCGGCAGAGGTTTTCAGGTCGTTGGTTGCAGCCGAAGTCCGATAGATTTCGAATTCGAATCATATCAGCATTTCTGTGTGGATATTACAGATGAATCCAAGGTGAAGAACATGATGGCCGAAATCCGTAGAGCGTACGGTCGTCTCGATGTCCTCATTAACAATGCTGGTATGGCATCAATGAACCATATTTTGTTGACGCCAATGAAAACTGTGTTGAAAGTTTTGAATACAAATGTCGCTGGTACATATCTGATGACGCGGGAAGCGGCCAAATTGATGCAGAAGCGACGATTTGGAAGAGTCGTGAATTTTGGTACAGTGGCAACACCCTTAAGGCTTGAAGGTGAAGCGGCCTATGCCTCATCGAAGGCCGCGGTTTTGAACTTGACTCAGATTCTAGCGCGTGAGCTTGCGGGATTCGGGATTACAGTAAATGCTGTTGGCCCTTCGCCCGTCAAAACCGATTTGATCCGGTCTGTCCCGGATGAGAAATTGCAGGACTTGGTTAACAGGCAAGCGATTCCGCGCTATACAGAATTTCGAGACATTTCAAATGTTGTCGATTTTTTCATTCGACCCGAAAGCGACTTCATTACTGGACAGGTTGTATTCCTAGGGGGAGTTTGAGGTGGCTATCGAATTCCTAATGGAAGTGTTCCGAAATAATCGACACAAAGACGCCATCGTCTGGGAGGACCAAACATACAAATATGATTGGCTTCTTAGACGGGTTGAGCATTGGAAAAATTTCATAGCCTCTGAAGGAGTTACCCCAGGGACAGTAGTCATATTGGAAGCGGATTTTTCTCCCAATTCGGTTGCGCTATTTCTTGCTCTTGTTGATAGAAGCTGTATCCTTGTCCCGCTCACTAGTTCAGTTCAGGCCAAGAAATCTGAGTTCATTGAAGTTGCTCAAGGTGAGGTCACGTTTCAGATTGCGGCGGATGACAACGTGGCAATTCGAAGATTCACTAGAATAGCAAATCACGACATCTACCGGGATTTGAGAGAACAACGTCAGTCTGGTTTCGTTCTGTTTTCATCAGGATCTACTGGAAAAAGCAAGGCCGCAGTACATGACTTTTCAAGGTTGTTGCCTAAATTCCAGATGCCTAGACGAAGCCTCAGAACAGTGACTTTTTTATTGTACGACCACATAGGTGGTATCAATACTATGCTGTACAGCTTATCAAACGCGGGTTGCATGATTACTTTGCAGAACCGCGATCCCGATTACGTTCTGAGAATAGTTGAAGATTACAAGGTCGAATTGCTACCGACTTCTCCAACGTTTATCAACCTTATCTTGCTGAGCGAAGCGTATCACCATCACGACTTAAGCAGTTTGAAAATCGTCACCTATGGGACTGAACCCATGCCGGAAAGTACATTGAAGCGTTTCCATGAATTGTTTCCCGAAATGGACCTACGCCAGACATATGGTCTTTCAGAGTTGGGCATTCTTAGGTCAAAGTCGATGAGCTCTGATTCGCTTTGGGTGAAGATAGGTGGAGAAGGTTTCGAAACCCGTGTCGTAGACGATATCCTTCAAATTAAAGCCCATTCTGCAATGCTCGGATACCTCAATGCACCAAGTCCGTTTTCTGAAGATGAATGGTTCGTTACCGGAGATGTTGTGGAAGTAAACGGGGATTATCTCAGGTTCCTAGGGAGAGATTCGGAAGTGATAAATGTGGGTGGGGAGAAGGTCTATCCTGCTGAGGTTGAGAGTGTTATTCAGGGAATGGACAATGTAGCCGAGGTCGTCGTCTACTCAGAACAGAATCCCATCATGGGGCAAGTTGTATCGGCCAGGGTCCGTATTAGTAAACAAGAAGACAGGAAAAGTTTTGCCCTACGGTTAAAGAGATTTTGCCGGGAGCGTTTGCAGGCTTACAAGATTCCGGTGAGGATCAAGTTGGTGGACTCAAAACAGCACGGTGACCGATTCAAGAAGATTAGGAGATCCTAAAGATTGTCGAATCTACCTGTTTCCAGTCGGGCGAGGATAGGGAAAAATGTTAGTATTGGACCTTTCACAATTGTTCACGATAATGTTGTAATTGAGGACAATACGAGAATAGATAGCCATTGCGTAATAGGCACACCAACTCCTTTAGCGGAGGGAAGACCACTAACTATTGGCCCAGATTCACACATTCGAAGTCATAGCATTTTCTACGAAGGTTCCGAATTCGGACCCCATCTGGTAACAGGGCATGCCGTCTTAGTAAGAGAGAACTGCAAGGCTGGTTCCTATTTACAGGTTGGAAGTCGTTCTGAGATACAGGGGCCTTGCACAATTGGCAACTATGTTCGGCTACATTCCGAGGTTCACGTTTCAGAGAGTACTCAAATCGGCCATTTCGTGTGGCTATTCCCACGGGTGCAGTTTACGAATGATCCATTACCTCCCTCAAATATCAGAGAAGCTGTCCGGTTGAAGGACATGGTTGTAATCGCAACCGGTTCCATTTTGCTGCCAGGAATCACTATTGGACTTGGGGCCTTTGTTGGCGCAGGTAGCGTTGTCCGGTCGGATGTGCCAGACATTCATTGTGTATCGGGAAATCCGGCACTCATTTTTTCAACACTGGACAAGCTTTTTAATTATGAACACGGGTTGTCCTATCCGTGGCCCAAACATTTTATTAGAGGGTATCCTGAAGAGAGTTTGCCACTAATGGACACAATTGTTGGGAAGATTGGCGACAAAATAAAAGATTATAGAGAAATCAAGGCAGGTCGTCTTGTGGCTCGGGAGGGAACGTCGGTAGGAAATGACGAGGGTTAAAGGTATCTATTTACAAAAGGGAGGGGCTTCCGGCCTGTGGATCTGGGGAGGGATATGCCTCCTCTTCTTTTTTGTCTCGATGGTTCCCCACCGCTACATTCAATCCTATGGTCACGGAGGATTCTTAATTAACAACTTGAGGTGGCTACCCTCCTTAGTCATCTCCGGAATCTTGGTCCTATTGGTTTGGTGTCGTGGAGGTATACTGCAAGGTTCGCTGATTCTACCACTGGTCGCTTTGCTGATTCTAAATCTACTTGGTGCCGTCGGGTCAGAAGTTCCTAGTCTTGGGATTTCGAGGGAGATATACTATTTTTGGACGGGCGGACTGGTGGGATTGGTTGCATTTTGTGGGCTCGAGCGGGGTTATCCTTTAGCGAGATTTCTAGAGTTTCTATTCGTTGTTTCTGTATGTGTAGCGGGATATGGGATCTATGAGTTCGTGTTTGGAGTTAATCCCATCTGGGGGTATCTGTTCCGGCAGGAGAATATCCTATATGCACAATTTGCACATGATGCATCACTGTTTGGTGTCCGTATAAGAAGCACAGTAGGTCATCCAGTATTCCTGGGTACCTATCTATTGCTCTGCCTGCCGGTGGGAATTGCGATAGCGAACAACTGGAAAGGGTGGACCAGGTTCTTCTCCTGGTGTGGAGTGCTTCTATTGGCGAGTGCGTTGACTCTTACGTTTTCTCGTGGTGCCTGGGTCAGTGCGGGTATGGCGTGTTTGATTTACTTTAGAAGGATGTCAGTTCGACATATTGTACTGGCCGGAACTGTGTTTGGCGTATTCTTGGTGTCTATCCTGAGCTTTGAACGGGTATGGGATACTCTTGAGCAGCGCGGTACGTTAGATCAGCTAATGCGATTTAAGCACGACCGTCGCGGTATTGCCTATCTGCATGTGTCTGGAATGATACAAGACAGGCCACTGTGGGGCATTGGAACAGCACACTATAGGTTCATGGGAAGCCGCTACCAAGACTACGACGGAACTCCGGACAACATGTACCTTCGCATAATCGGGGAGAATGGAATCACGGGTTTCTCGGCACTGCTGGTTTTATTCGGTGTCATTTTCAGGCGCCTAAGTAGCGCAGAGAATAGCTTCTTCGAAATAGGGCAGTTTCACCAGGCCAACCTGTGCCGAGGTATCCTGGCGTCTGTTTGTGGATTTTGGGTGAACTTGGTAACTTGCGATGCTCTGTATTTCTCGCTCACCAGGATTACATTCTGGCTGCTCGTGGGTACTGGGTACTGCCTGAGTAAAGACATAGGAAAGGAGCCAGATTCTGTGACGATAATATGAAATCGAATCTCCTAGTGCACAAGATCGTCTACATCGGCACATGGGTTATTTTCCTGGCGGGTCTTGGCTCGATGGACCACCTTACCTGGAAAGAAGGTATGCGGCTGTTCGTTATCCAGATTGGGATTTTATGGCTATATTTTCGCTATAGAGATCAAATCTTGGATGGTGAGCACGAGTCTGAATCAAAATCCCTGCTCAAGTATCCTGCGAGTGTGGTTGTAGCCTTAACTGCAGCATATGCCATCACTCAGTTTGATCCCGCGACATCTGCAATTTCCTACCAAAATTCACAACCTCGGCTCAGTTTCTTCTTTTTGTTTGGTTCCTTGGTGAGTTTGGTCATGGGAAGTGCGTTTCTAGTTGTCCGGTGGCGACATCTAAGGATTCGACAACTGACCTTTCTGGACATTGCTGTGACTGGAGTAGTGGGAATTGCTGTTGCTGTTACGTTTGGTGCGAAGCAATTGATTGGGCACGGGATAACCCGTGTGGATGTGCTTTCTGCGGTGAAGATTGCTAGTTATTTGTTTATCTGGTTTCCAGTGACAAGGATGTATTCAGAGACAGTTGATGAAACGGTCATGGAGTCAGGCTCGTGGACTAATCGTATATTTGAGCATAGATGGTCGGTAACACTCGGGTTTATATGTCTTCTTTGTGGGCCGGCTTTGATGAGTGTAATGTACAGGACGGGGGTCATGTTACATCACTATTATTCCGGACAGAAAAGTTTGCACGCTGAGACGATGAGTACGGCCATGCAGCACTACAAAATCGCTCAGGAAATGAATAAGACTGTAAATGCGGGTTTTGTAAGGGAAAGAATTTTCGAGGACATGGCTCTCCTCCATCTGGAGAAAGGAGACTACCGGGCAGCGAAGGCGTCTCTTAATGCATTGCAGACAAGCATTTTCGACAAGGCAGCCGCCCATAAAAGGGTTGCCGAAACATATTTTCGGGCTAGAAGGTGGGGCCATGCAGCCTCAGCATACGAGGCCTTTTTGGTGCAGGCTGAAAAAAACACCGAGGTGTTGGATCAGTTGGCCAAGGCGTATTTGCATCTCAGGAATACGAAGGAATTCTGCAGGATTGTGGGTCAGTATAGTTATACGCCGAATGTGGATGCCAATACATACGATCAACACGTTTTCTTAGGCAATGTCTATTTCAACCAGCACCAATATGATACTTCGCTCCGGCACTTTCAAGCTGCGGCAAATCTAGACCCCAAGGATGCCTACTCAACCTACAAAGTAGGGAGGATCCATCTGGCGAAGACCAAATACCGGGCGGCAATTGTAGAGTTCCAAAAAGCCACACGACTCAAGTCTGATTTTGCAGATGCCTATTACCAAACTGGTGTCTGTTACGAACTACAAGAAAGACTGAAAGAAGCAGTGGAGATGTATCAGAAAGCAGTTGATCTCCTACCAAATCATCTGGACGGGCTAATGGCCTTGGAGCGGATCAGAGGACTTAACTAACCTCTGAATCTTGAACAGGTTCCTAATGCAATCAGTTGACACTAGAGATACAAGAAGCCTTCTTTGGCGCCGGATCGTCTCACTCTCCGGCGTTTTTCTGTTGGTGGCTGTTCCATTGTTCTATTTTCCCGGATCTATTAGACCATTCCTGTGGCCAAAGCTGTTAATTGCCCAGGTTGGTGCAATTATTGTTACTGGGGGGTGGTTCTTGCAGTGTTGGCGCAGCAAGACTCAGCTAGGATGGAATCCTCTCGACCTACCCGTAATTGCGCTTGCTTTGGTTGTAACTATGTCTCTACCAATATCGATCAATTCGTACAAAGGAAGCATGGAATTGGTTAAGCTATTTACGTTTGTCGTGCTTTACTTCTCTATTTCCAGGACCTTTAGTTTCTCGTGTGTTCAGGCGTGGACATACACCATCTGCGTGGTTAGTGGTGTGGTATCGGTAATCGGAATCCTTCAGTTTCTGGGTATCGGATTTATGTGGATACCTACCGGTGGACAGCCGAGTGCTACTTTTCTATATAGGAATTACGCAGCGATGTTTCTAATAATGGCGCTTCCATCTACACTGGTGCTATTCTTGCTGACAAGAGATCTGAAGAGGGAAGTGTTATTTGGTGTCGTCTGCACCTTGGTGCTTGTGTTCCTGGTCTACACTCGTACCAGGGGTGCCTGGGTGGCTCTAGGGTGTACCCTCACTATTTTTACCGGACTCGCCGTGTGGAATGTCCGAATGGGGACCTGGAAGTTTGTCAAGAATCTGGACGATCTCGTGGGTCGGAAAACCGTTGTTGCGGCTTGCTGTTTGGCAATTTTGATTCTTATGGTTCAAGCTTCACCAGGGATGCAAGATACTCCGGGAGTTGGTATCCCCGAAACAAAGACCAAAGCTTCGGCTGCTGCCTGGTCGATTCTAGAAGGGCGACATAGTGGTCGTCTTTTGGTCTGGAGGCACACTCTCGAACTTATTCAGGACCACTGGCTGAGAGGAGTCGGAATCGGCAATTGGGAATTGATATATCCCCAATATGCACTTGGTGAATTCATTCGACCTGGCTGGACATTTTTGCGTCCCCACAACGATTATCTGATGATCGCCTCTGAATTGGGGATTTTTGGTTTGATAATTTTCATATGGTTGTTTTTTACCGCAATTCGTTTAGTGGTCAAGACGTTGCTCAAAACCAAGGATGCAGTCGAAGGTTTGATTATGGTAGGTGCAGGAATGAGTCTTTTCGCCATTTCCTTGCATGCCTCATTCAGCTTTCCAAGAGAGCGCATTACTCCTTCACTATTGTTTTGGCTGATGTTAGGGATTATTTCAGGCATCAGTTCTCGTGACCGGAGAAGGGCGGAGCCTGGAAGGGCCAGGCGTTTGTACCTCCCTGCATTTCTAATCATAGCCCTTCTCACAGGGATATTTCCTGCGTACGCTGCATTTATGGCAGATCGGGAGCATTTCGTGGCCGCCTCTTATCAAGCCAAGGAGCGCTGGGATGATGCGAAATCTGCCGCTGACCGTTCTATCGGTTGGGGTGTATGTGACTATCGCATTTTCTTTCTCAAGGCGCAGGCTTGCCTTGCGATGGGTGACTACGAAGCAGCGCTGGATGCGAATCAAAGATGCCTAATGTACCACCCCAATTCGATGTCGGCCTTTCAGAATATTGGTAAACTATCAGCTAAATTGGGTGACCTAGAAACCGCAGAAGAGGCTTTCCGAAATGCGTTGAGCCTAGATCCTGATAACGGTGGGCTATACCACGATCTGGGATTGACACTGGGTCGCAGGGGCAAGGTTGATCAAGCACTTGCTGCCTACGAGAAAGCCATAGAGAAGGGGGCCGGTTCTTCGGTTCTTAGATTTAACCGAGCTGGTCTCTACCGACGTAGCGGCCAGCTGGACAGCTCAATTGTGGATTTTCAACAGGCTGTGAGGTTAGATCCTGGATTCTTCCAAGCCCACGTGGCGATTGCAGAACTTCAACAGGTCTTAGGTAAGCGAGATTCTGCTGTGGTAATTTACGAGCGGGCAATTGAATTGAACTCCCAATCCCCCGAGCCGTACTATAATCTCGGAAATCTATATCTGGAGAAAGGTGAAAACCAGGATGCTGCCAATGCGTTCAAGAAATTCCTTGAACTCTGGGTGGGTGACTCCGAAACTTCCGAAAGGGTGAGAGAGCTTCTTGGCAAGCTTGAATATTGACGTGGGGTAGGCACGGCCTTGGGGACGAGCATCCAAGACGATCTGTCGATCCTCTGTGGAAACGTCATTGTGCCGGGTTGCTAAGGGATGTCAGCTAGGACCTCAGATGGACTTGCCCGCCTAGGGAAAAGACTTGGCTGTAATTTCCCGTGCCGTAGATGTGTTTGATTCCGTCCCACGATTCAGATCGTATACCCCTGCTCATCATGCAAAGAGATATCGAACACTGAAGATTCCTCCTCCTGGTTAACCCGCAGACCGATCACCGCATCAATGATCTTCAGCAAGATTAGTGAGATGATCCCACTGTAGGCCAAGGTGAAAACTACGCTGATGAACTGGGCATATATCTGCCCCCCAATCGTCATCCCCTTGACACCAATTTCGGCGAGGGCCTCGCGCACATCGTCGAGCTTATGAGGCTGGATTACTGCTGTGACAAGCTTCATATCTCCTCCCGATTGCCTCCACTGCGACAATGAAAACCTGCTGTATATGATGGCAAACAATATATCCGAGTTATGTTTCCGTGCGGTTTCGCGAAGGTTAAATTGAGATTAAAAGCATGTGCGGATCAATGGGGGAGTCCGACAGCCGATCGGCGTAACCCGGGACCCGGTTGCCGGGAGGGGCCGCAGACGGTGGACAGTAAAATCGGAGGTGAAGGAAAAGTAGATTCAGTGATCGGTGGGAAAGGACAGTTTTAGACACATATCTGCTGAATCGGTGGACAGGTACTGGGCTACTGCTATATTACTTGCGGGTATCGGGTTCGCCACTTTCCTTCGTCAGTGGCCTCAGGTCTATGTCGTGGCCTATCGTCCCTGGCCTAAGGTCGTCCTCTACGCCCCACCGCCGCCTCTTCTGAATTTCCCAGCTGTCACGTCTATATTGTCGCTGAAATTCCTTGTGACCACATCAAGATCACGAATGGAGGGGCGTATGGAAGCGGAGGAGATGATTGACCGCGATGCTGAACTGCAGTCCTTAAGGCCTGAGGATCTGCTCGGAAAGTTAGACCTGAGTGGAGAAGGACTCGGAGATGTACGAGGTGCTGCAGTAGGTGATGACAGGACAGCTGCACTTACATCGTTGCTGAAGCATTATCGTAAGAAGTATGCATTGCCGGAACCTGGCCAGTCGACCGGAACAAAGTCCTTCGAGGCGGCAGGCAAAGTTGTGAATCATGTGCTTCAATGGGGTCCCTATGAGGAAGCAGACTACGGTCCGGAGATGGATTGGGAGTGGGATCCAAGGGGTGATATTGAGTGGGTGGCGGCAGTTTGCAGATTCTACTGGGCAGGACCGCTGGCTGCTGCATATGAGGCAACGCGAGATGAGAAGTATGCAGCTTCATTTGTGGAGCTGACAACTGACTGGATCTCCAAGCATAAGTTGGAAGACAGGAAGCAGATTCACCCAGTTTATACTTACTGGCGTGGATACGTCTGGCTTGATATACAAACGGGGATCCGGGCTACCAACATCTGCAGCGCCTTCCGGTCGATGGTGCAAGCGGAGGCCTTCACGCCAGAGTTCCTCGGGATGCTGATGGCCAGTCTGTACGACCATCAGGTGAAGACCAAACTGATACCGATGAACCGAGTCCATAACAAGGCGATTTTTGAGCAAAGAGGATTTATCAACATCGCGCACACTTTCCCCGAATTCAACGAGACAAGGGACTGGTTAGAAGTCGCCCTGAGGCGTGCGACTGATGTGTTGATCGAGCAGACTACGTCCGACGGCGTTCAGCGCGAGTGGTCATACGGGTACCACCAGGGTGTGTTGCGTGACGCTGTTGAGATTCGGGATCGGATGGCTGCAGCGGGAATCGAAGTGTCGAAGGAGTACTGGGACCTTGTCCGAAAGATGCACGACTATATTTTCTGGGTTGCGACTCCAGATCTCGGGGCGCCGATGTTTGGCGACGCGTCACGTCCTTTGGTAGATTCGGATGATCGCACGACCTGGCCTCTCTACGCTTCGCTTAAGGAGGCCACAGACCTGTTGGGTGATCCGAAGTATGCCGCCCGGGCGGATCTTGACAGAAGCGTGCTACCGAATGAGAAGAGCTTTGCCTGGCCTGAGGCGGGGATGTATGTGATGAGAAATGATTGGGGGCCTGAGCAGATCCATTTGGGCTTGCACTGTTCTCCACTCGCGATCTCCCTGCACGATCAGCCGGATAATGGGACGTTTGAGCTCTACGCTTACGGGCGGTGGTTGATGCCCGACACCGGGTTCTACGTCTATGGAGAAAATTCACCCGATAGACCCTGGCACAGACAGACAAGTGTGCATCAGACACTCACCCTGGATGGGAAGGACTCGAAGGATGATGGCAGGCACCTGTTGTGGACGTCTGATCATGAATTCGATATCGTGTCCGTCGAAAATATGTCCTACGACGGTCTTACGCACCGACGGACGATTTGGTTCGTCGACCGGCTGTTCTTTGTCATCCTGGATGAGGCTATCGGAGATGCCCAGGGGGCTCTGGACCTCCATTACCAATTCGCTCCGGGAGAGGTAATCATGGATGCTGGCAGTGGCAGAGCGATGACCTGTTTTGAGGATGCGAATGTCCTGGTCTGCGCATCCGCAGGTGCGTCTCTGAGCCTGACGGAGGAAGAAGGCTGGTTCGCCTGGTCATATGGTCATCGGACGGAACGCAAAGCTATACGCTATTCTTATAACGGAAGCGCCCCTGCATCTATTCTGAGTCTCGTGGTTCCGTTCACTGGAACTGAGGCCCCGGAGGTCTCTTCAAAACTTCCGCAGGACCTGGTAACTGGATCTGATCAAATTGAGCTGGAGGTCGCCGCCTTCGGAAGATCCTACACGGTTGGTCGAGATCTGGAAACCGGCGAGGGCTGGTGTGGGAAATAGGTATGGAGAGATTATGGGGTTTCGGTAGGAACCGCCCCGTACTTTCGCCAGTCACCCGGTCTGTCCGCCGTAGCTTTAGCGAATGCGAAAGCTTCACCGAAGGATGTAGCGAAGGGGGAAGCGGCGTCGAGAACAGACGATTACACATTCTGTAGGATGGGGGCCCAGGATTCTCGATCATGCTCGAGTCACGGTGCCACAATTCCAAAATCTATGGAATGTTTCCCAAAACTCGCCATGCAAGGGCGTTTCTGTATTGAGTTCATCTGTGCAGGATTCACAATTCAGGGATAGATTCGGTGGGTAGTTATCTTCTTACAGGTGGGTGCGGGTTTATAGGTTCTCACATCGCAGAGGAGCTCTCGCTTCGTAGTGATAACCGGGTTCAGGTGCTGGGAAATCTGTCATCTGGGCATCTCGGAAATTAGAAGCATATCCGAGACGTAGAATTCGTTGAGGCTGATGTGAAAGCTCTCCCCGCGCTAATGAGTATTCTAAATGGTGTTGAATACGTCTTTCACGAAGCAGGCTTGGTGTCTGTACCGGCGTCCATATCGCAACCACTCGACAACCACGAGATCAACATCACGGGAACGCTGAATGTTCTGGAGGCGGCAGCAAAATGTGGGGTAAAAAGAGTTGTTATGGCCAGCTCAGCGGCGATATATGGAAACTCTCCCGAATTGCCAAAGACCGAGAAGATGCTACCCGTCCCTGATTCGCCGTATGGGCTTGCAAGTGTCGCAAAGGAACACTACGCGTCAATCTACTCCAAATTGTACGATCTGTCGGTTGTCTCACTGCGTTATTTCAGTGTCTATGGTCCTCGCCAGGCCCCCAGTTCGCCTTATTCGGGTGTAATTTCAAGGTTCGTGGAAACCCTCGCTGCTGGAGAGGTGCCAACAATTTTTGGTGATGGCGAGCAGACTCGCGATTTCGTCTTTGTCAAGGACGTGGTCAAGGCCAATCTACTTGCAATGGAACACCCTGATATCACAGGAGGCGAAGTCTATAATATCGCAACTGGTCACGCGGTTAGCCTGCTCGAATTGCTTCAAACTGTTAACCCGCTAAATAGTGCTGACACCAAACCCATTTTCGACCAGGCTAGACCTGGCGACATCCGGCATTCAAGAGCTTGTATCAGCAAGGCCAAATGTTATCTTGGCTACGAGCCGTCCTTCACACTCGAGGAGGGACTCTCAGATCTTCTCGCCTGGAGCCAAGGACGACCAGAATGGCGGGAAGGAGAAGTTACTCCCTCGGATCCGAAGGATCCCAATCCCTAAAGTTATCTCCGTACGGGCGATCCTCGTGATCGCCCGCTTGGCCAAGGGCCATAACCCTACGAAAGTTTCAAAGTTTGATTCCAATTTCGATCACTATGGAGTAAATCTGTGAACCAACCACCAGAGGAATTCATCCGAGTCTCACACGCAGACCTTGAACAATTCGTTTCCACCGCAGCCCAGACCGTGGGCCTACCAAAAGAGAAGGCAGACCTACTGGGGGAGCTCCTGGCGGGAAACGACCTGAGGGGCACATTCAGCCACGGAACACAACAGATCGCCACTTACGCGATCCTGATGAGGGACGGGATTCTGAACAACGATCCCCAGCTGGAAATCCTGAAGGAGACACCGGTCAGCCTGATGGTTGATGGCGACGGAGGTCTGGGCTATTTCCCGGCTTACGAGGGAACACGTCGTGTGATAGAAAAAGCGAAGACTACTGGAATTGCCGTGATGTCCAGTCGCAATCACGGACATTTTGGCGCTGCGGGAATCTATTCAAGGATGGGACTCAACCACGATCTCCTGACGTTTGTGACATCGGGACATCAGCTGAATCTCTCCCCAGGGAATCCAATCTTCAGCGCGGCCGGTGGTTCGCCGATGTCGTTTTCCGTTCCGACGGATGACCAGGCGCCAATGGTGCTGGACTTCGGAGCGATGCACGATTTCTATTCCGGCGCTCCGTGCAGAGATAAAATCGTGAGAATGGCGCCAGGCGTGGTGTTGAGGTCGATTGGGTTGGGGTCAATATGCCAGACTTGGGGTGGTCTATTGGCGGGGTTACCGATGGATGTCTCTCGCATTACCAAAGACTTCGAGGGTGCAAACCAGGGTTCGCTGGTCGTGACGTTCAAGATTGAGCTGTTCCTGGATCCTGAGCAGTTCAAGAAGGAAATGGACGAATACGTCAGGAGGGTAGTGGAGCTGGAGCCAATGGAGGGATTCGATACATCAAGATTGCCAGGCGGACCGGAGGTAGAAAGGGAAGAAGCCTATCGAAGGGAAGGCATTCCAGTAGGCAACGGGCACCAGGAGAGATTTGAAAAACTAGCGGAAGAACTAGGAGTCGATGTGCCTTGGTAAACCCCATCCTCCAAACCCCGTGTCCGTAGGGGCGATCCTCGTGATCGCCCGTTTCCGTTATCGACCGTTCACCCTTCATCCTAAGGTCCGAGCGCTTCTTTACCGTCCGTGAGCACCTCGAGCAGTTTCTGTGCAGCGATTGAGAAGCTCCGGCCCTGTTTGTGTAGAATGCCAAGAGGTCTGACGAGCGATTCACCTTCCAACTCGAGAGATTTGAGATTCCCTTCTGCGCACTCAAGTTCTACCGAAGGTAATGGTAAGATTGATATTCCCAGATCGACTTCTACGGCGTCCTTGATGGTATCGATATGATCAAGTTCCATAGCAATGTTGAGTTGAACCTTGTTTTTCCTCAAGTAGCGGTCTATGGCCTGTCGTGTGTAGGTTTCCTGGGAGAACAGGATCAGAGGGTGCTCAGAGAGGTCCTTCATCTTGGCGATCTTCTTATTCGCCAGTGGATTTGACGGGTGGCATACGACCACCATCTGGTCATCAGTAAATGGGATTGTGCGAATGTTTCGTTGCGATCTTGGGTAAGCCACGATGCCGAAGTCAATCTCACTGCTGCCCACATTGTCATAGATTCTAGGTGTTTGGTTGTACGCGAGTCGGAAGTTAACCCTCGGATAGGCCTTGAGATAGGTTTTCAGATAGGGACCAAGTTCTCGCATTCCCACACTATAGATCGCAGAGAGTCGGACTGTTCCCGATATCACTCCGTCAAGCGCCTCCACGCGATGCTGCATTTCCTCGTATCGCCTTACAATGTCTCTTGCGCCCGTGTAAAAAACTTCCCCTTCTTCGGTAAGGGCGATACTCCGTTTGTGGCGTTCCAGAAGTACTCCCTGACGTTTCTCAATACTCTTGATCTGCTGGCTCACAGCTGACTGGGTGACGTTATTGAGTACTGCTGTTTTGGAGAAGCTCTGGGTATCGACCAAGTCACAAAAAATCTTCAAGCTCTGAATTAGCACCGTCTACACTCCATTCCTGGTCTGCTTAGATATGGTTCTGAGTATAGGTATTTGTTCTGTTCAAGAGTCGTCGAAACAGCTTAGATTTGTCCTTTGAATAAGATAGCGACTGGAAATATTAATATAAGCGTTGTTAATTTTATCGCAAGCAATTTGTAGGGGATGTTAAACTTGTGAATCCTCGTCGAGCTCTGTTTTGTCAAGCGGTAAGGCTGTTGACGTAGCATTTCAATTTTAGTATCTTGTGTGCCCCTTGGAAGTTATTTGCAGACCTTTTTTTAAGGGTTTGGTAGCAAAATGGCACCCAATTTCTTTTCTTCTCAAATTGGTAAGAAGATCGGTATGGCCCTTACTGGTCTGGCACTTTACGGGTTTCTTGTTGGGCATCTGGCGGGTAATCTACTTCTGATCAAAGGAGATGGAGGGGAGGCGTTCAACGCATACTCGAAATTCCTGACGAGCCATCCCCTGATTATTCCCATTGAGCTGGTCCTGTTGGCGATATTTGTAGCGCATGTTGCATTTGCAGTCAGTGTTACCCGCGACAACAGGCGTGCACGGCCTGTAGGTTATGAGGCACGCAGCCAGGCTGTAGGTGGACGGAGCTGGGCGTCCAGGACGATGATCTATTCTGGAATCCTGATTCTCGTTTTCGTGGTGCTGCACGTCCGGGCGTTCAAGTATGGGGATCTGGGTACAGGAACACTGTTCGACCTGGTAGTAGCCACGTTTAATCAGACCGGTCCAAGAATTTGGTACGTTGTCGCCATGGTGGTATTAGGCTTCCATCTTTGGCATGCATTTCAGAGTGCGTTTCAGACACTGGGCTGGAAGTCCAATCTGGTTAGGGCGATCGGCCTTGCACTATCTCTTATTCTTGCTATTGGTTTTGGTTTCCTGCCACTCTATCTCGGCGCTTCAATGTAGCTCCTCTTAGGGATTTTCGAGCAAATCCCAGGTAGACGAGGTCTGTTATGGTTCTTGACGGAAATGTTCCCGGCAGTCCCCTCGAGCAAAAGTGGGACAAACATCGGTTTGAACTAAAATTGGTAAATCCGGCAAACAAGAGAAAGCACACTGCAATCGTAGTGGGTACCGGGCTTGCAGGTGCTTCAGCTGCGGCTTCACTCGCGGAGTTAGGTTATAATGTGCTTTCGTTCTGCATACAGGACAGTCCCAGAAGAGCCCACAGCATTGCCGCTCAGGGTGGGATCAATGCAGCAAAGAACTATCAGAATGATGGCGACAGTGAGTTCAGACTTTTCTATGATACCATCAAGGGCGGGGACTACCGTTCCCGCGAAGCGAATGT
>CEUS01035370.1_pt1 | contig 21505 bp, 17 predicted proteins | sample 427031 | NCBI WGS metagenome assembly CEUS01 (sample SAMEA2622837, study PRJEB7988) | marine metagenome | biome: marine biome (ENVO:00000447); feature: marine epipelagic mixed layer (ENVO:xxxxxxxxx); material: "saline water (ENVO:00002010), including plankton (ENVO:xxxxxxxx)" | depth 140 m | reverse complement strand
TGCATGAACCATCATCCTCTTCCGCGTCAGTGTTGTAATTGTTTGCCTCCGGGTCCGTACATCCTCTCACTGGCTCCGGCTCAGACTCCGGCTCAGGCTCTGTAACAATAATTGACAGGACCTCAGTCTCGATACTATCGACCCATGTCCCGCAGGTGCCGCGAATGGTGATGGTCATGTTCTCTTGGATGTTCGAGAAACTGAGCTCGAACCTACCCTCCACGTCGAACGGAAGACTCAGGCTGAATTCCTCGATGCCCCCATCAGACCAATCTAACTCGCAGGTTTCCATTTTCTGGTGCACTAGCACTCCTGGCAGAACAGTTCCGTTTCCACGCTCAACAGAGAACTCATTACTATTCACTACGATGATTGTGTAGCCCTCATCAGGATACTCGATGGCGAATGCAGCAGTCCATTTTGACTCCTGTCCGAGACTGTCTATCGCGACTACCTTGAGGGCATGGCTACCGACCTCAAGTCCGGAGATATCGATGACGAGATTGCCCTCAGCATCCATCAGGTCTTGGATCTCAATGCCATCCAAGGTCACCGTCACATTTAGCCCGGCCATCTCCTCATCGGTAATGGACAGATGCAACGAGTCGAGGCTACCGTAGGTGATTGTTAGAGGAATATCGCCCTCAATTTGAGGTGCTAGGTTGATCCCCTCTTGCTCGATATCGAAGTACAGTACTCCGACCATCACGCTGACTAACATCAGTCCGGCTAGGAAAAGAGAGCGCCCGACGCCATTATCATCATCCATGTTCCAGCCCTAGGGCTCTAGTTGATTAGTGACTCGGAAGATATTGCCAAGAACTACTGAAGAGTTCACTCATCACTTAGTGTCACGACATCACTTAGGAAGTCGTTAGCATCCCAGTATATTCCAGAGTAAGCCACCCTCTTCCTCATCTGCTTGTCGATGATGTAGGTGACTGTCGAGTGTCCAACTTCGTATTCACCGAGAGCCTCCTCGTGAGGGTTGACTCCTCCATCGTCATCCGAAACATCGCCCTCGGGCATGCACGAGAGCCAATCATCGGATGGTCTGTCGTAACCCTCGTCGCACATGCAATGTGCACTTCCGCCTGAACCCATAATCCAGCCATGACCGTTACAATCTTCACCCGGAGGAGCCATGCTCAGATTTGCACCGCTCGCTATCCATGCCATATGCGTATTCGAATCAACATGTACGTTGCTGGAATCATCTGTTCCAGCCTCGACCCAACTCTCGTTGGATGAGTCCCAGAGGTGAAGGACCCATGTCCAGTTGAGATCTTCCTGCCATTCTCCAATGATGCCCTGGGATGGGTCGTAACTGATGTTGGCACTGTCCATGGCGTAGTTCATCAATTCCGAACCACTCTCGAAACAATTTGCCAGAGTCGGTCCTTGACAGGGACTATCGACGACCATCGAGCTGTTGTCCGGATTGAGTACAGCGACCCTAATCAGACTCTCTGAGGGCGGCTCGCTGGCAGCGATATGCTCATTGTCAACAACAACGTTCCAGTCCCTGTAAACCTCCTGAAGGGCCCTAGCAGAATCAGTCAAATGGTACCAGTCGTAACCCATCTGCTCAGTCCATTCGGAAAGGTGCGAAACGGTGTCCCTAGCTGGGTCGATCGTCACCGAAACGAACACTACATCTTCAGAGTGAGAGCCGAGATTTTCCTTTACGTAGTGCATGTTGGCTGAGATGATGAGGCATATGTCTGGACATGATGTGTAGATGAAGGCTACAACGATGACCTTGCCTTCGTAATCAGAGAATGTAAACAAATCTCCGTTCTGGTCGAAGAGGCTGAAGTCAGGTGCTTCTGGAGGTTCTAGATACTCAGTCCCTATGAGTTCTATTTCATCCCCCATACAACCCGGTAGAAGCAGAGTCAGAGGGATTAGGATAGCTATGCTCCGCTTGTTCATTTTATTCCTCCAAAAGTGTGTAAATATCCTCTAGGACAAGCTCTGGAATCCAATCCGCATCTCCCCACCAGACTCTCTGACGCATCTGCTTGTCGACAATAATTGTTCCAGTCGTGTGATCTACCCAGTAAGTTAGCGGGTGGTGCTTGACCGAGACATCTCCCTCGGACTGCTGCGTCTCCAGTCCACAGCCCTGATCATCGACAGCTTCCCCCTCTGGAGTATCTGGACAGGAGTCGAAGAGGTCAGCGACGCTGTCTGAATCGAGATCGGATGCGTTGGTCTGCAGACCGACATCGAAGTTTGACCATACATCGGTCAAATCCGAGAAGTCACTGAGATCTTCAGAGGAAGTAGTCAGATGAGGCCAGTCGAGGCCGCGCTGTTCGGCGTAAGAGTGCATAATCGTCGAATTGTCTCTCCAAGGGTCGACAGTGATTGACAGCATCGCCACCTCAGTACCATACAGTTCACCCAACTCCTGAGAGACGTAGTTCATGTTGGCACTGACCACCGGACAAATGTCTGGACATCGGGTGAATAGGAATGCGACGACAACTACCTTGCCCTCTAATTCTGAGAACGAGAAGTACTCTCCATTCTGGTCTACTAGGATGAAGTCCTCGACTGGGACCGCTGGATTGATGTCTTCACCATAGAAGATATCCTCATCGCCCCTAAGACATCCTGCTAGGATCAGGCTACTCACGACCATCAGAGTGAGTGCCCGCTTCATTCCTCTTCATCTCCCTTCATGTTTCTTGATATTCGCAGTAATGCAGCAGCCCCGGCTAGAAGGACTGCCGCACTAAGGAATAATCCCTCTAATCCTGCGTTTTGTGTCTGGCGAGGTTCTGGTTCGAAGACAAATCCATCAGGAGGCATAATTTCTGTGTGAACGTCCAACTGTACATTGATTGTGATTATATTCCACAATGTTCCATTCGAGATGATTCTAATTTCGTAATTACCCGCACTCCAGTTAGCCGGGTCGAGCCAAAGGTAACACTCGTCAGAAGTCCCTGTGGAGTTACTCGGCCCAGCGTTGCAGTCGAACTCCTCCTCGCCATCATCATTCACATCTATTAGAACAGTGCGATTGTAATCAGCTGTGTTGTAGAGGATTAGAGTATCATTCTGTAGTACTTGTGCAGTTCCTGGCTGGACTGTTTCATTTCTCATGATGAATGAGAAGGTGTTCGCACCATGTGCTAATGCAGTAGGCATCACGAGTGTGACTGCGATGCCAAGGACCAGTAACCTACTGACCAGTCTGGAATCATTCATCGCTAGCCTCAGCCTGCCATAGTGCCGGGTAGTGGTATCGGGGATCGTAGTCCTCATCGAACTGCACCACATAGACCCCACTCACCATCTCCGAGATCCATACGAAACCTCGCGGGTCGTACTGCAGTCCCCAGTCGAATGGAATCATGCACGATGCCCAGCAGTCGGCCATGTCGTAACCTAACTCCTCGGCTGGGTCATCCAGCCAAGGCGGCCCAGCAGGGAGGTAGTATCCAATGGTATGAGTTGGTGCCAATTCACTAATCGCCTGGAATCCTCGGTCAGGTTCAGGATAGCCATTTTCCCAAACCAATTCATCCCAGATATGCCCGTGATCAGTAGTCCAAGCACCAGCGTGATAGTGAGTCCAGTAAACGTGTCCGTTGTGTCCGGTGTCGCCATTATGAGGGCTGAAGATGTAGCCACCAGGGATGTAGTGCTGCGGGTGGCTGCTGCCATTTGCCAAAACACCCTCGCCGGGGAGCCTCCACTTGGAGACGAGGAAAGGCTTGGCCGGGTCTGTAGTATCTATTGTCCAGATGTATCCTGTGTGATTGGAATTGGAACCATACTCTGGGGCGATGTATGTGTAATGCCTCCAATTCTCTCCGTAGGTAGAATCAGAAGGCCCGCTTCCACATTTATCAGGCCAAGTATTCATTGGATCCATCTCACTAACTCCTGAACAAATCAGGTAATCCTGAGGGACTGCATAGTGGATGTTGTCATTACCCTGATTGGCATCTAGCCACTCTTCGGCCGTCATGCCGGCATGGCCGCCTCCATCGGGGCCGTACCAACCAGATTCGTCGGTTGGACAGCCCAGCCACCGGCCGACTTCAGGCGGCCAAGATATCCCCATCGGATCTGCTACAGTTGGAGGATCACTAACATCCACCAGTCTGAGTCCAGCACCCCAGTACGATACGACCAGAAGCTTCTGTTTGGTGATAGGATGGATGAAGAACACGTTATCGTGATTGAAGATAGAGCCACCGCAGGTGGTGTAAGGCTCTGGAGTGTAGCCGCCCCATCGGATGATTTCCCTGCTGGAGTTCTGTGTCTCCTGATTCTGGTTGGGCAGCCACGACTCTAAGCCAAGGGGCACGTAGAACACTTGTGTTCCCTTGTAGAAAGTTCCAGAACTGCCCTCGACCATCTCAGGATATGGGTCGGCTCCGAATAGGAACAGGCTACATTCCTCTCGTGGATCTATTGCCCCGTCCCAATCACAATAAACATGCAAATCCTGATTGTGGAAGCCAGCAGGGGGGTTATTCCATTCTGCGACCTTGACCGGACTGGTCTTGTCTCCAACATAGATTACATCTAGCCTGTTCATCCCGCTGTTCGCATCATCGTCATTGGGTATCGGGTCAAGTTCGCTGTTCGTCAGCTCGTGGTTAACCAGTACCCAGTTGTTATCGGGAGTGACCTTGATGTCAATCATCCTAGCGACTTCAGCGTAGTATGTTGAGAGCAGAACGATATTGTTCGGCTCGCTGATATCGAGGATTTCGAACTGGTTGTAACTGGAAACATATGCGAAGCATCCGCCGGAACCGTCACCGTGGATTTCGCAATCCTCGTGAAAGTTCCCTTCAATCGCAATCTCGGAGTTGTCACCAGGTGTAGGTCCGACGTTCTTGTATTCCTCTTTGCAAGGTCTACCCATCGTATCATCAAACTCAGCAGGTGGTTTGACATTGCCATCACAGTTCAGATTATGATAGTCAATCAACCTAGCATTGGGGGTAGAGAGTCGGTGAGCCAGCAAATCATTGTGGGAGTGATTCGCATCTTCGACCTCAATGACTGGATCAATCCACTTGTATCCGTCATCGTCAGAATCTCCATCTCCTAAAATTGACAGACATCCAGAAAGAGGTGCCAGCGCCATCAGCGCCACCATTAGCATCATCTTCGCATTAGCGCCACTAAACATGTTGCCACCCCACCCGCCGACGATAACAGTCAGTTGTTGAATGCACCGGTCGCCCGAGCGCTACGCGCTCTGGGCGAATCAAATCCCTGAACCATACGGTTTGTCTATGTCTAATTGGACGATGTACAGCCCAGTAGTGATGCATGAGAGGTAGGTGTATCCCTTGTGATACTCTGCAGCCCAGAGGAACGGAGTCCATCCAAAATCGTAGTAGGAACTGTCGAGTGGCTGACCGTCGACACCATGCGGTAAGTGGAAGCCTACAGTTGCATCCATGTGAGTATCTGTCTTGTTCCCATCAGACAGTCCTGCTAGCATCAGAGTCTCAACATCGATTACCCAAAGTCCAGCATGATAACTCGATAGGTAGATTCTGGCATCCCATGCCCCTCCATGACTGGTATCGGGAAGTCCAGGTAGTCCGGTCTGGAAGACATGCGTGTCGACATTGTGCGGGCTGAACAGCAACCACTCTTCTCCACCTGGGATATGATGGTCATTGGCGAATGGGATTTCCCAGCCGTGAATTAGTTTGGGCGTGAATCTAACATTGCCATTCACCTCCTCGTACCCAGTTGTATCAAGCAGGTATGACATTCCAGTTCCAACAGTTGTCTCAAGGACCTCGGTCGCGATTATGGTCATATGCATCTTGCCTGCAGGATATCCCAGATGAGAAGCGTCCACCATCTCATCTATTGGCTCGGCATAATGGATGTATGAGGCCCGCCCCCCATTCTCGTTGCTTGTGCAGCCGCAGTCGATCTCACCATCGCCATCGAAGTCCTCGAATTCCATCCACTGGCCGACTTCTGGCGCCCTCCAAGTGCAGCCAGCCTGAGTACCGCCCGAGAGTCTGCACAGGGAGCCGTACCAGACGTACTCGACTAGGTCCTTGTTAGGATGAGGGACATCCGAGACATCGAAGATTCTCAGCCCAGCTTCCCAATAGGCACCGTAGACATATGTCCTCCCAAAACGTGGATCGTTAGCATCCTCGCCAGGCCAAGTCTGTACCGTCATGTCATGGATATAGATCCAGCCCCCTAGCGTTGACTCCCAACTGACTTCCGCTTCACCCAGTTTGACAATCCGAGGCAAGTCACCATATCCTGCGAAATTCAGGTGGGCGACGGTGATGCCCCCACATGCATCGCCCTGTCCGACATCACAGGCCTCGTAGTCCGGATTGGCCACGAAGATGTACCACTCGTTGTCGATCATGTGTGTGTAGAGGTTGTGTGGCCCACTGGGGTGGTCAGCATCGTACCAAGAGTCCACCCAACTCGGGTCACTCTTGTCTGTGACATCAACCAGAGTTACGGTGACCTGAGCGGGATCCTCCCATTCTCCGACATTGGGGTCGGCAGCGCCCGGGTCAACCAGTTGGTTCTGCACAATCACGTATTCTCTGCTATTGTACTGGAGGTACTTGACATCGAGAACTTGGGTGTTTGGATCGTAGTAAACTCCCGTCACAGTGGTGTTCGCTGGGTTCGTAACATCGACAATGTGCATTTCACTCCAGCCAGCGATGTAGGCGTATGTCTTGCCATCGGGAGAGTCGGCGACCTGAACCTCGGCATTACCAGGTGCTGTGAGTTCGTTGAATGAGACAGGCTGGATGTTGTCAGTGTACATGATGTGCTGACTCGCATTTCTATGGTCATGCCCCTCGTCCTGCATTAGCGGGTCGAGCATTTCAGAAGTCCTCGAATCACCAACTTCAGGACCATCCGACAGCATGAACAGAGCAGCCGATGCTCCAATCAGACAGACCACTAGGCCGAATGCTAGAGCCATGCGTTCGGATTCCATGATGCCCGGGAACCCGCAGGTCATGTTGAAGCCATCGCCCCTCTACGGAGGGGCGTGCGCGGCATCGTAGTGGCAGTGTGCATCTCACTGATTTTTCTCTCAGCCCCGGTTTCGGCGCATGAACCGAAGGAATACACTATGCTTCTCAAGCATGATGGAGTAACTCCTAACGGAGTACCAGAGGGGATATTGGTTACAACCGACTCCCTATTCTTCCGTAATGTCGACGTTCGTGAGAACACTTCTCACAGGATTCTCATTGATGCGGACAACGACGGTGTCTTCGACGGTATCGATGATATTGCAACATCATGGCTCACTTCATCTTGCGAGCTCAATGAGACTGGACAGAGGGCCGACCCTGAGTGCGAGGTCACCGCACTGGTTTACCTCGATCCATCGAACGGACTTCTGCCCGGAACATTGGATCTACTGCACCAGATTGACAGCAACGGTTCGGTCTGGGAGAGAAATTTCACTGTCACATTCTTGGATGATGTGCATACTGTTCCCGAGACGCCCATTCCAGAAGAAGAGAATGAGGCCGAGACTTCGGCCGAGACCGACCCTGCTACCCTGCTCTTGGTCGCATCATTGCTGGGAATATTGCTAATACTGCCTAGATTGACAGGAACAAGCGAGCAGGATTGACTTCTGCCAACGGTTGCACTCAAGAACTCCCGCAGGGTCGCCAGTCTCAGGGGCGCTTAGCTCAGCTTGGAAGAGCACCTGGTTTGCAACCAGGGGGCCGGGGGTTCAAATCCCCCAGCGTCCACCATCAATCAGTCATCTTAGACATGATTCCCGTCTGCACTGCTGACAGAGCGGCAGCCCACCAAATCCATACTGGTATACCGAGCAACCAAGTTGCATTCTCTTCCCACCACCAATAGTCGTGGGCCAGAATGAACACAGCCAACAGCCCAAGGGCAGGGACAAATTTGCTTCTACTGGGTACGATTGTGGAGACTACTTCGGATAGCGACCGATTTGAAATGACATGGTTCACAACCACAAGAACCAGAATCGCGACTAGCAAGGAAGGAATCACAATAGTAGGCATAGCCGGACCGACTGGCTCTATCCACCAGTCTGAATAGAATGCAGGATACTCAACTGCCAGAAGTACCATGGCTTCACCTGAAAGAATAGAAGCGATTACCGCTCTACCATCCAATTCTTCGAAGTGAGCAGCCAAGTAAACGGAAGGGAACAACACCGCATACATCGAGAAGGCTAGAAGTCCCAAATCTAGAATTGATAGATCCGACCACAACGAAAGAATCAGCCCTAAGACTGCCAGAGCGATGATTACCATGTCTCTTTGCCCCCCTTCTCTGGAGCCACTCTTGCTGAGCAAATCTCTAGTGACTAGAGATCCAGTAGCCAGAAGTTGAGAGTCCATCGTCGACATCAATGCAGCCAGTCCAGCAACTAGTACCAAGCCGCCCAACCAAACTCCTCCTGACTCCATGATCTGCATCGGCAGTATGTTGTCCGAGCCAGCCCGGTCCATGCCTGAGAACTCCAAGTGACCAAGTGCTCCGATCAGAATCGGAGGCAAGAAAGCCAACCAGGCAATAGCCGGGTATGCCTTTGCCATGAATCCGATATCCTCATCACTCTTCGCTGCACAAAGCCTCTGATACAACTGAGGGAACATAGGATCTGCAAAGAACCAGAGCAGCAGAGTGCAAGACCAAATCAACAAGGTGTAATTCCCCTCACGTCCGAGGAGAGAGGGTTGAGAAGAAGCAAGGCTACTCATCGCATTCTGCAAGCCCCCAGCATCGTTGACTACCAGAGCCAATCCAACCCACAGTAGAATCAGGGCAATCAGTCCTTGGGCCAGATCGGTTCTTACTACAGCCTTCAAGCCACCAGTAAGGGTGTATGCCACTACTAGGATGGTAACTAAGACCGCCCCTATCCATTCGGGCCCTCCGAATAGTGCTGATACAACAATGCCTGCCGCCCTAGGTTGCAGAGCTAGATACGGAATGGTTGCGATTACGAGGACTGAAGCCATCGTCTTCTGGGCTTGCTTGGAACCGGTCTGTCCGAATATCATCTCAGGAGCAGTCATTGCGCCATGCTTCGCAGATAGAGCACGGGCTCGCTTTCCGAGAGAATACATCGAGACGGCCATGAAGCCAGTCCCGAATGCCATGATTGGCAAGAAAGACAAGCCGATTCTGTAGGCAGCCCCACTAGCTCCGTATACGGTGAACGCACTGAAATTGGTGGCGGCCATTGTGGCTAGCAGAATGGGCCCAGCTAGACTACGCCCGGCTAGGTAGTAGGATTCATCATCACGCCCGACATCTCTTCTAGCCCAGATTGCGAACAATACCATGAGAACACAGTATGTCCCTACTGCCAACCATGCCGAGGTCATGATTGGACACAGAGGCCCGGATTATCAAGAATACCTACTCGGGTAGTAGTTGAGCCAGAATCTTCAGCAGACCTCTCAGGGTGACCTCGCTGATTCCAGAGACCTTGCAAACCTCGCTTTGAGTCCTAGGTGAGGAACTCTCCTGAGATGCCTTGTAGATGATTACCCCGGCAATTCCAGAGGGCTTCTTGCCCTGCCAGGCTAAATTGTCCTTTACCAAGCCCCACAGTTCGCGGACATCCCCCAGTACATGAGGAGGCAGCCCAAGGTCAGAATGGAACTTTTCAAAGTACTCCTCAGGGCCAGTAATGTGGTGAGTTCCCAGAGTCCTAGCAACCAGCCTAATGGTCCTCTTGAGCTCCTTCTCCTCAACGGCCTTGATCATATCGAAGGCCTTTGCAACATCCTCAATTTTGCGTGGTATCTTAGCCTCGCGAGCAGCGATGTAGACGCAGGCTGCCGAAACTCCTCTGATACTCCTGCCGGTCACAAGGCCACGCTGTACGGCGTGTCTATAGAGAGAGGCTGCCTCTTGCTCTATCTGAGGAGGTAGGTCGCCTCGGTCGCGAATAAACTGCATAGCCATGGCCAGGTTCCTACTACGGCTATCACGAGTCTTGCTGCGCTGGTCTATGCGCTGTCTCCTTCTCCACTCCCTGAGTCCCTTACCGCTCATACCATGGCGCTTGGCAGCGCCCGCAGTCAGATCTCGCCTCTGAATCTCAGAGGAGAGTCCCTTATCCGAGAGTGTTAGGGTGGTAGGTGCTCCAACGCGACTCCTATCATCCCCGTTTGAGTGGTTAATCCACTCTGCACCTGGATCAATCATGTTCTCAGCAGCTACATATCCGCACTCAGAACAAGTCGTCTCTCCACGGACATCATCGGTGTCCCATGAACTCGCTCCGCACACCTTGCACGGACCAGTCACGGAATCAGACGCACGCCCTCTTGAAGGCCTCATAGCGGGACTGAACTGCGAAGAGCGGTTACGCTGATCGGAATTAGTCTTAGCCTTACCAGCCTGCCTAGCAGTGTCTCGTTCCATCTTCTCAACCTGTAGTTGTATAGTAGTGTCATTATTATTTAAATCTTTTGCATCTTTGCTCATGCAAATTAGAGCGTTGTAGTCCACATCCTAATGCATTCTCTTCCCGTAACTTCTTGCACCCAATCACCATGCATAGGCCATGCACGGAGAGCCGAGCAGGACTGCATTGTTCGGCTGCCATACTGAAGGAGGCGCCAAGATGGTCGACTTCCATGGCTTCGAGCTACCGATATGGTACTCTTCAATTCAGGAAGAGCATCTGGCGACTCGTACGTCCGCTGGCCTCTTCGACGTTTCACACATGGGGTTCTTTCGATTCTGTGGGGAGGGAGTTCGTTCATGGCTGAGTGGCATAGCGACTCAGGAGTTTATGAACTTCTCAAACGGAAGGTGCGGATACACTCACTTCCTCGACCATGAGGGACATATCATTGACGACATGATCTTCGCTGTCAAGTCCGAGACCGAAGTCCTCGGAGTCCCTAATGCTTCGATGGCACCCGTGATGCTGGATTGGTTCACCTCACTGCTGCCTCAGGATGGTTCAATCACTATCGAGGACCTATCGGATAGAACAAGTATCCTAGCTCTACAAGGTCCTGCCTCAGCCAGCATCCTCTCACAAACTATTGGCGACGACAATGCTGTAGGCAGGTTCGCTTGCCGAGATATAGCAGACAATGATCTGGACATCTCCGGCTGGATTCAAGGTACTGGATACACCGGTGAGAAGGGTTACGAGATATTCGTCGACAATCAGCAAGCCCCTATTCTTTGGAATTCTCTTCTGGAGGCCGGACGCGCCCACGGACTAGTTCCAGTAGGACTGGGTGCCCGAGACACGCTACGCCTCGAGAAGGGCTACCTGCTTTCCGGACAGGACTTCATTTGGCCTGGCCTGGGAGTTAGCGCTGAGGAACCTCTGCCCGAGGATTTCCTGTATAGAGACACAGCGGAGACTAGTGTACCCTTTGGTCTAGACATGGAGCATGATTTCATCGGTAAGAGTCGCGTAATACGGTCAATTGAATCGGGTGATGAATGGCACGGTCTAGAGTGCTTGGAAAGGGGACCAGCTCCCCGTCCAGGCCATGTGGTACTATCGTCCGATGAAGATGACGCAGAGATTCTTGGCAGAGTGACTAGTGGAGCTCCGTCTCCGAGCAAGGAGAGGACAGGAATCGCAATGGCATATCTTAGTGGTGTTAATCCAGGAAGTGAAGTCTGGATCCAGGCAAGTCCTCGAAGAAGAGTAAGGGCGCTTGTAAAGCGCCCTCCATTCGTATAGAGGCCACTTGAGCTAGTGTTTTAGAATGGGGAATACTAATTTCTTAGTTCCAACTCCAATGTTCATGCAGTCACGGGCTAGTGCAGTAGTAGAGGCAGTAGCAATCAAGAATCTGCAAGAACTTCTTCGCAAGAAAGGCATCACAGCAGAAGCTCTATTCACAAAGTATGATCTCGATGGAGATGGCTCGATTGACCAATCGGAGTTCAAGGCATCACTGGAGTCGATTACAGGCCAGCAGGCCCCCGACGTAATCTTGTCTGCAATTTTCGGCGCTGTAGATACAAACAACGATGGCACCCTCAATTTGGAGGAGATTTTAGCGCTCCTAGATGGGGGCCCCTCTGAGGCTGTTTCAGACGGCTCTTCTGTTGAGGTTAGGAATCACCCAAACGCCCAGTACAACGGAGTTTACGGGTCCCAACCGGACAAGATTAACGGCAAGACATGGTACATGAATCCGTCCGGTGCAAGGTTATACTTCTACAACGCAAATTCTGGAGGAGCCCCTTCATGGAGCCTCGACGACAGGGAGCAGGATGGTAGCAACGACTGGTACAGAGGAGGCTGGGCCCGACCAAGAGCGGATGGCTCCCTGCCAACAGGTGTTCGTAGATGGGTCGGAGTCGGCAAGATATCGGTCACTCCATCATCCCCCCAAGCAATTGACTCGGATCCAGGAATAACAACCTTGGATGAGTATTCTTCAGATAGTGATCGTAATTTTGTGTTTGCACCAGAGGAACTGACATGGACTGAGCACAACGAATATGCTATGGCGAGCGGAGGCCAACTCGCTTCGGTCACTAACGCCGAGGAGAACGAACAGGTCACTAGAATAGCCGGCGGGAATGCCGTATGGATAGGTGGAATCAGGACAGGTAGTGGCAATGGCCCTGGCGCGGACCATTGGCACTGGTCTGACGGCCGGCCATGGACTTACACCAACTGGCATCCTGGCGAGCCTAACAACAGTGGAGGTGGTGAAAATAGAGTACATCTCGGCTTGCAGGCCCCTGGAACGTGGAACGATGTCAATGAGGGGTGGCGTGGACCCGCAGTTTACGAGATGCCAGTCACAGCATCAGCACCAACTACCACTCCGGCGCAAAATATCGAAATTTTAGATGCATCTCCAGGCCAACCTATTCACTTCAGAATCAATAATCGCCCTAGTGGCAATGATGCTTGGGTCGGTGTGTATCGCAAAGGAACACGCAACGAAGATCACGGTGAAAACTGGCGTTGGCTAAGAGATATAGACCCTGAAAATGCAACACTCCCTGCTCAGCCCGAGGGAGAATACAGCGTTCGTTTGTTTTCCGATGGTGGCTATTCAATGCTCACAGAGGAACAAGTAACCATAACCTCCGATTCTAACTTGGTTTTCGACAACTTCTCTGACGGCATCCAGTCCACTATCGCCTCTTTGGAGGCTGATGTTATGGAGGGCAAAATCACCGTTGAGCAAGCCAGAGAAATAGCCGACTCCGAAGTCGAGAAACAGATTGGCAACCTCCCATTCATGCTGAAATCACCAGCCAGATCATTGTGGAAGGCTAACGCCGATAGGATGCAGATAGAACTGACATCTCAATTGGCAGAGAAGGGTGGAACCATCGCAGCAGGGGCTGCGATTGCCGGCGTTGCCGCCGGTGTCTCTGCTTCCACTAAGATGCAGGATTCATTCCAAGAAGAAAATGAGTATTCTAGCCATGACGATTGGCATGAGGAGTACCAGGTCGATGTCCCTGATCGTGTTGAAGTAGAGACTGAGATTGAAGTTCCCGACCAAGTCGAAGTAGAGACTGAAGTGAATATTCCTGAGTATGAGGACCCGGATGATTGGTACGAGACCACCAAAGTCAATGCCGGCACAAGAGTTTCTATTCCGGACCGAGTCACTGTTGGCTCAAGACGACGCTCATCATTCACAACATCTCCGACTCGCTCAGAGGCTGTACCCTCAGTACCAACAATTGCTCAGGAAACTGACGACTCATCTTCCGAACTCTCCAGCATGTCCGCTGTAGCTGATGCATTTTCCGTGCCCAGAATGCGCCTTTCCGACCAACGTAAACTCGCTGAATCTCTCGAAGGCAAGTCTTTCGATTTCCAAATCAAGGTGACTTCGGATCCAGAGCGCACATTCGGTATCGGGATAGAGGATTCATACCGTGGAGGTATGACAGTCATTGGAGATGTCCCAGAAGTCGGCGAAGTCGAAGTCAGGCTTCCATCCGGGGCCGATAGCGAATCGTTGTCAAAGGGCAGGAGTTCAACAATCAGTGCAAGTTTCTCAGGCTGGAATGGAATTCGCAAGAGACTGATTGTGAATGCTCAGTGACCGGCGGCCTCGAAGGCCTCTTCAATCATTTCTTCAAGACTGATTTCGGGCTTGAATCCAAATCTATCCTGAAGCGCCCATGCATCCACCATTCCGAACACCTCTCCGACATCATTCTGTCCGAACTCTGTATCGCATCCGGTCCGAGAATTATAGATTCCGGCAAGCTCCTCCATGGTGATGCCTTTGCCGGATCCAACTGCGATACTATCTCTGGTTGGTGGCGGGTTAGATAACACGGCATCGACCACTCTGACTAGATCTTGGACATGAACGAAGTCCTTGATGTCCGAACCGTCTCCAGGGATGTTAATCCAGCCAATCTGGCATTCCTCAGCCCACCTGTGCAACAGGCCGTTTCCAGGAGGTCCCTCAAGAGGGACTCCCTGAACATTAGACGCCCTGACAATACTCACGGGACGCTCAGCCTCGGCTCGCTCGAGAGCATTTTCTTCCATCCAGAGTTGACCTTCTGCTGCAGTATCACGGGGAGCTAGAGTGGAATCGTCTCCGTAGTAGGCTTCACCTGGCTCCCACTGAGGGTGTACTCTCAGAGTTCCTATGATGACAAGGTGCAGAGCGCCGTGCCTGTCAACGGCATCTAGGATTGGCCTAGAGGACTCTCGCATTGAAATGTAGGCATCTCTGTCATTTCGATCGACACTAGTATCGACTGGACGGGAGTTGATGTGAATCAGGCCGCTACAGGGAGTTAGCAGGGCATCAAGAGCCAGGGGGTCGGCGAGTGATTCTTCGGGGACAAGGACGGCTGAGTCGCCCAACATCTCCTGGATATAGGGTGCCACGAACGTATCCGCAGACGTGATTGCGACCTTCATGCTACACCTACCAGTTCGAACGAGCAAATAAGTGTATGTCGCTGTTTGTGAAAACTCTCACAACGAACATTGAAGGCCGACGCGATTCTGCTCGGAGCGCCGAGAGGCAGGGTGTGGAGAAATGGACCAGTTACCGAATCTCGGCCGCGAGCAGGAGATGCTCGAAGCAATGGGCTTGAAATCCATGGATGACTTATTCTCGGATATTCCCGAGGATGTCCGCAGATCCGATGCTCTACCCCTTCGCAAATCACAGTCAGAAGAGGAGATTTGGGCCGATGCTCAGCACTTGCTAGGGGCCAATGTCGACCTAGATTCTCGACCATCATTCCTTGCTGCAGGTCTAGCCCGCAACTTCGTTCCAACGATGGTACCTATGCTAGCTACTCGTGGGGAGTTCCTCACCTCCTACACTCCCTATCAGCCCGAAGTCAGCCAAGGTATGCTGCAAGCGATGTGGGAATTCCAGACCATGGTCTCGGAACTTGTAGGCTTGCCTGTATCAAACGTCTCGATGTATGATGCGAGCACTGCTGCAGCCGAGGCCATCACGTGCGCGGTGAGAGTCAAGGGTCGCAAGGCCACCCAGAAAGGAGTTGTTTACGTCTCGCAATTCGTCCCTCCTCACAGACTCTCAGTTATCGAGAATTACTCACAAGGCGGCGGAATTGAACTGCGCACCCTCAAGCATGGAATGGATGGACGCATCGATCTTGAAGCCGCCTCTACTGCTGCAGGGGCCTGTGCTGTGTATGTCGAGCAGCCTAACGCATTTGGCAAGTTGGACGAGGGAATAGCACAGCTGAAGGAGATAATCGGCGACAATACTGCCCTTATCGTCGGAGTAGATGCAGTTTCTCTCGGCATAGTCGAGGCACCGGGGAATTACGGTGCCGACATTGTGGTGGGAGAGGGCCAACCGTTCGGAATCGGCCCTACTGCCGGAGGTCCAATCTATGGCCTGTTTGCATGCCAGAAGGAATTCCTGCGTATGATGCCCGGCCGAATCGTTGGAAAGACGATTGACGAGGACGGACAGGATGCATTCACACTTACACTCTCGACTCGTGAACAGCACATCCGACGCCATAGAGCTACATCCAACATCTGCTCTAATGAGACACTCATCGCCTTGATGGGAGCCATGCACATGGCTCTACTAGGTCCTGAGGGACTAGAGAGACTGGCTCTTCGTGTGTCAGCAGCCACCGAAGCGACCAAGCGAGCAGTCTGCGCTATTCCAGGAGTTGAATTGGTCGACCCTGATACACCGAACTTCAGAGATTTCGCTGTCAATCTTCCTGGAGATGCGAAAAAGGCTCTCGCGCATATGGACCGAGCAGGCGTGCTAGGTGGCCTGGACATGGGCGAGTGGTGGGATTCAATGCCCGCATGTCTGCTAATCGGCTGCGATGAGCGAACAAGCCAGACTGATATCGACGCACTAGTCTCCGCGCTGTCATCTTGGGCCGAGGAGGTGAGCGCTTGAGTGATATCTTCGAGTTCAACGGTGCCGCCGGTTCGGGCTGGTCTCAGCCCGAGCCGATGATGGAAGGAGCTCTAGAGACTGTTCCGAACTCCTTGAGACGTACGAGTCTTCCCGAATGGCCCAGAGCCAGTGAGCCTGAACTCGTCAGGCACTACACATGGCTTTCACAGAGGAACTTCGGCATTGATACCGGATTCTATCCATTGGGCTCTTGCACTATGAAGCATAATCCTAGAATCAACGAGAGAATCGTTCAGCTGCCTGGTATCGATAGGATTCACCCTCTACAGCCCGAGAATCAAATCCAAGGGCTGCTGTCAATCTTCTTCGAGATGCAGGAGATGCTGGAGATATGCGCTGGCATGGATCAGGTCACGTTACAACCAGTCGCTGGTGCACAGGGTGAATTCACAGCGATTCGTTGTATACAGGAGTATCATCGCAGTATTGGCGAGGAACACCGTGACAAGGTAATTGTGCCAGATTCGGCCCATGGCACTAATCCAGCATCCGCTGCAATGTGCGGCTACGAGATTATCGAGATTCCCAGCGCAGAAGACGGCCGTATCGACCTAGGTGCTCTGAGAGCAGCAGTTGGCGAAGACACAGCTGCGATGATGATTACTAACCCAAGCACACTCGGTATCTTCGAGCCCGAGATAGCTGAGGCAGCTGAGATTGTCCACACTGCGGGCGGTCAGATGTACTATGACGGGGCGAACTTCAATGCGATTCTTGGCAAAACCGATCCAGGCAGGATGGGGTTCGATGCCGTGCATTACAATCTACACAAGACCTTCAGCCAGCCCCACGGAGGAGGCGGCCCCGGTAGTGGCCCAATCGGAGTCAAGGCACATCTCGCAGACTACCTGCCTTCTCCTCTGGTGGGCCGTGAAGCGGCCGAAGACAGAGGGGCAACTGGTGATGGCTACAGATATTTCTGGCAAACTCCTGAAAAGAGCATCGGCAAGGTACAGCAATGGCACGGCAATGCCGGAGCTGTAGTACGAGCGTGGGCCTTCTATCGCCGATATGGTCGCGAATTGGAACTGATGAGCGAGCATGCGGTATTGAATGCTAATTATCTCCGACACAAAATCATGAATCCAGACTCGGAAACACTAGCAAAAATCCCTGCCATGCCTGAAGACGGAGCCCCAGCTGAATTCGTTAAGCACGAATTCACGCTCTCTATTCAACCACTCAAGGATACAACAGGAGTTACTGGGAAAGACGTGGCAAAGAGACTACTCGATTACGGCTACATGTCCCCTACTCTCTACTTCCCGATGATTGTCCCAGAATGCCTGATGATAGAGCCGACTGAGACGGAGAGTAGAGAGGTTCTCGACAAGTTTGCGGATGATTTCCTAGCCATCCTCGCAGAGGATCCAGAGATTGTCGTCACAGCCCCACACAACACCGAGGTGAGGAGAGTGGATGAGGTCTGGGCGGCACGTAATCTCATCCTGCGACATCCTGGCTCCGAGTAGCGAAGAAACAAGACCATCAAACCCATCCGCAGCCCATGGATGCGGGCCAGGACCATCTTTGGCTGTCAGGAGATGAGGATTGGGGAGGTTCGGCCAAACAGCCTTCCCCGGGCGATGATAATTCTGGACTCCCAAAGCTTTGGCCAACTCCATCCGACGACTCAGCTAAGGGTTGGCTTCGTCAGACACTGAGGCCAATCGCCCCCAGATTACTACTGCCTATGGCATGGTCTCCTTTCTTTCTAGTCATTACAGCAGTCCCCCTCATCCTTCCCGATAGGGCTCCAATTGACGATCAGACGGCCGTCGCCGTCTTCTTCACTCTGTCTTGGCTACTCATCCTAGTTCCCCTGTACTTGTTCCGGTCGTCCCAGCCCACTCATGTAGGATCCCTACACACTCTGCCCTTTGACTGGCTCTTGTTTACACTAGCTTGCTTAGTATTCGGACTGCATGTCCTCATCAATCCGATTCTAGGATGGGTTTCGTATGGACTCTTCTGGCTTGCGTGGTTTCGCACCTATACAATGATCAGAGATGTAGTCATCAAACCCTCTGGCAGGTGGCTTCTACCGGTTAATCCGTCAAGTTGGAATGCCACAGACGGACTGAGTGACGGCTGGGATATCGTCTCAGAGTTCTGGACCAGCGCACCTATTGCGAGGCTGAATGTTGATTCGGGCCAAATCATTCTGACGGGAGTCAGCAGGGGAGATGATAGATTCCTCGCTCTATCTCTGATTGGGCCAGCTGGATTCGTCCACGATCCGTTCGCAGACAATCTCGCGCACGAGGCTCTGTCAGAGGAGCAAGTGACCATCACAGGTCTAGATTGGCCTACAAGCCTGCGACCTTCGTGAGGAAATCAGGACGGCAGGCATTTGAACCGACTACTGCCCGCTGAGTCATGGACATCTGCATTCTGTTGGGTTCCAAGTCCGACCTTCCAATAGCTAACAAGTGCACAGCCGTGCTCACCGAGTTCGGAATATCTCACGAGGTCAGAGTAGCCTCAGCCCACAGAGCACCAAAGTATCTCGAGGGAGTAGTCTCAGCGGCCATTGATGATGGATGCAAGATATTCATCTGCATGGCTGGCATGGCTGCTGCCTTACCTGGAGTTGTTGCTGCAATGACCACTCTGCCAGTAATCGGAGTACCCGTCGGAGGAAAGGTCCCCTATGACAGCCTACTATCGATTGTTCAGATGCCTCCCGGAATGCCGGTTGCCACCGTCGGAGTAGACAGGGGCGATAACGCTGCAGTACTAGCAGTACAGATACTATCGCTGTCCGATTCAAACCTAGCTTCCTCCTACTCTGATTGGCGCGTCGCACGTACCAATCAGGTAATCGCAGATGATGAGTCTCTAAGGGAGTGAGCCCGTGCAGACCCAGTTCCTCGTAGATGAGGCGGTAGAGACTCTGCAGTCGCAGATCGATGATACTGCGATTATCGCTTGTTCGGGTGGAATAGACAGTACGGTCGCTGCAGTCCTCGCTCATCGTGCGGTCGGCAGTATGCTGCACTGCGTTTATGTCGACACCGGACTAATGAGATTGAACGAGTCCGAGGAAGTCGCAGGGATGTTCGCAGATCTGGGAATCGAACTGAAGGTCGTCAATGCTTCTGAGAGATTTTTCAGTCATCTCTCCGGCGTAACCGACCCAGAGGAGAAGCGCAAGGTCATCGGTGAGCAGTTCATCCGAGTATTCGAAGAAGAGCAGGAAGGGTGTGGGGCGAAGTATCTCGTGCAAGGTACAATAGCTCCCGATTGGATTGAGTCTGGCGGCGGTGAGCGAGATGTCATCAAATCACATCACAATGTAGGCGGTCTACCTGAAGATGTCGAATTGGAGATTGTCGAGCCGCTGCGCGAGTTCTACAAGGACGAGGTCAGAGCAATCGCTAGGGAGTTGGAAATACCTTCTAGCGAGCGCCAACCTTTCCCAGGTCCCGGCCTAGCAGTCAGAGTTCTAGGCGAGTTGACGCCTGACAGGGTTGAGGCCTGCAGACAGGCTTGCCACATTGTTGAATCACATCTTGAAGCCGCCGCTGAGCGCGGCGAATGTGATTTGCCTTGGCAGTACTTCGCAGCACTACTTCCTGTACGCAGTGTAGGAGTTCACGGAGATGTGCGTGTTCACGGCGAGACAGTAGTTGTCAGAGCGGTTTCAAGCCTTGATGGAATGAGTGCTAGATATTCGCAGATACCACATGAAATCTTAGCTACAATCAGCACCGAAATTACCAACTCACTGAAAGGCCAAGTGAATCGAGTAGTGTATGATATCACCCACAAACCACCCGGAACTATCGAGTGGGAGTAATCCGATTCTTTGATGAAGTGTGGGCCCAGCCGCGAGTCGGGCCGACATAGCTTAGTTGGTGGAGCGGTGGACTGTTAATCCACAGGTCGCAGGTTCGAGTCCTGCTGTCGGCGCCACTTCAATCTCTGCGTGCGAAAGCTGCTAGGGCTAGGACCGCTAAAGCCGAGATTAGTCCGAATCCAGGGGTCCCGTTGTCCTCATCAGGATCGATATAATTCGGTCCGTCCGTGTCATCAGGATCCATTTCGTCGCAGATATCATCCCCATCTATGTCTCCTGGGACCGAGGTAGCATCGAGAGGGTCGCTGTTACAATCTTCCTCGAAGGAGTCGGAGAACTGATCTCCATCATCATCACCATCGGCATTGTCGCCGATACCGTCACTGTCGGTGTCATCCCACTCTGAACCATCGTTTGGAAACGCATCGTCACCGTCAGCGACGCCATCTCCGTCATCATCCGGGTCGAGCAGGTCGCAGTTTCCGTCGTCATCCGAGTCCGCAGGGACCGAATCGCCGTCTAATGCATCGCTGCCACAGTCTCCCTCTGAAGAATCCGTCCAACCGTCACCGTCGTCGTCATAGTCGCCATTGTCGCCGAAACCATCGCCATCGGTGTCAACCCACTCGCTGGAATCGTCCGGGAATGCATCGTCCACGTCGTCCACTCCGTCCCCATCATCGTCGGAATCTATCCCGTCACAGTCTCCATCTCCATCTGAGTCCAAAGGCACAGAACCAGAATCCATCGAGTCACTACCACAGGAGTCCTCTTCAACATTCATCCAACCATCTCCGTCGACATCGGTGTCCGCATTGTCGCCCGTACCATCGCCATCGGTGTCGACCCATTCAGTGGCATCATCAGGAAACGCATCTTGGTCGTCATCGACTCCATCATTGTCACCATCGTTGTCCATGGTGTCACATTCTCCATCGCCGTCAGAGTCAACTGGAACAGAATTGACATCTAGCGGGTCGGAACCACACCACCCTTCTACCTGATCGGTGTACCCGTCATCATCATCATCGTAGTCAATCGGGTCGCAGTCGCCATCTCCGTCAGTATCAGTCGGGAGTGAATTTGCATCTAGAGGGTCAGAGAAGCATCTCTCCTCCATTAGATCTGAGACTCCGTCGTTGTCATCATCGTCATCGACATTGTCGCCCTTACCGTCTCCATCAGCATCAGACCACTCTGAAGGGTCGTTAGGGAATGCATCATCACCATCCAAAACTCCGTCATTATCATCATCGTCATCTGCACCATCGCAGATTCCATCCAA
>CEUS01275476.1_pt1 | contig 21518 bp, 18 predicted proteins | sample 427031 | NCBI WGS metagenome assembly CEUS01 (sample SAMEA2622837, study PRJEB7988) | marine metagenome | biome: marine biome (ENVO:00000447); feature: marine epipelagic mixed layer (ENVO:xxxxxxxxx); material: "saline water (ENVO:00002010), including plankton (ENVO:xxxxxxxx)" | depth 140 m | reverse complement strand
AGAATCGGTAAATCTGAGCTAGTATGCGAAAAGTCCGCCGTCTCACAAAGTCAAGTGAGTTCGCGTTAGTTAGGCGTAATGGAAATTCGTGGTCTAGTCCACTCCTGGTACTGATGACCAGGCCCAACGGAATGGAATCGAGTCGTTTTGGGTTTTCGGTGAGCAGGGCAGTTGGCGGTGCTGTTGTCAGAAACAGAATAAAAAGGATACTCCGTGAGACAATCCGTTTAACCGATGTACGGGAAGGATTGGATGTAGTATTGATTGCAAGAAGGCCTTGCAGTTTAGCAGGCTCTTATGAGCTGAGGAATTGTATGATTAATCTTATGAGATTGGCCAAGGTTTTGGATGGCAATTTAGCCAAGCTAGGTAAATCTTAATTGACCATGAGAAATATAGCGTTATTAGCAATTAAAGTTTACCAGCAGGTTTTATCCCCTTACTGGCCATCTCAATGTCGTTATGAGCCAACATGTTCTGATTATACATACCAGTCGATATCTAAGCACGGTATGTTGAAAGGCATGGGGCTTGGTTTCAAGAGAATTGCTAGATGTAGGCCCAGAGGATCGATGGGCTACGACCCAGTCCCATGAATTGTTTCACAAGTCTGATAGCCTAGCGTCAGCATCTGAAAATTATGCTACACACATTTAAATATGCTTCAAATACGATCTGGTTAATACCAAGTACCGTTTTGTCTGTCTCTAACCTAAACTGGAATCGTATTGTAACTATGGTGACAGTGGTGATCATTACAGTCGTGTTGGCTGCTTGTTCTGTAGTAAATAGACCGGAAGGCTGGTCGGGAGCAGTAGTTTTAGAAGAAGTTCTGTACACCGGTACCAAAGAGGGTGAGCTAGTTGCTTTGAACCGGGCAAACGGCGAGAAGCTTTGGCATTTCGAATTACTTGGAGATAAAACCCATCAGGCAATATATGGCACGCCTACATTAAGCAGAGACATACTTTATATGAGTGGTTACGATGGATATTTCTATGTTTTCGATGTAAGCACAAGTAAGAATCCTGCGGATTGGCGTGATCCTAAACTACTGGATAGCAGAAAAATTGGAGACCCGCTTAGCGATGATATAACACCTATTGTGACAAGTCCTGCGGTTGTGGATGAGGATTGTTCTGATACTGTGGATGGAGATCTTCCATGTCAGGTATTAATGGTAGGTAGTGATGATGGCAATGTTTACACATTGAAGGTCACACTGGATTCCAAAGGAGGGGCCTATATAGAGGAAGAGAATCAGTATCAGACTGATGGCAAAGTGTGGTCGGATCCAGTTATCCAAGATGGGGTAGCTTATTTTGGATCTCTGGATCATAAGCTATATGCAGTTGATGTAGAGACAAGTAGGTTAATTTGGAATCAACCTTTTGAAACCAAGGGAGGTGTTGTTGCATCTCCTACCTTACATCAAGGGAAGATACTATTCGGTTCTTTCGATGGAGAGTTTTACGCTTTGGATTTAGTTACTGGGCAAGAATTATGGAGGTTTTCTGGTGCCGATAATTGGTATTGGGGGGCTGCTAAAGTTACAGGTGGGCTTATTTTAGCTCCTTCGCTTGATGGGAAGCTGTACGCTCTAGACGTAAATACCGGATCACTTAAATGGGTTGTCAAGACAGACAAGCCAATAGTAAATTCACCAGCGATAATATCTGATTTTGCAGTATTTGCATCTGATGATGGGAGGCTCCGGGTAGTTAGTTTAACTGATGGTGATCTTGAAGGTGCATGTACGGTTGAAGAAAAAATAAGGACTCCCCTGACGGTTGATGATAGAGTTATATTTCTTGGAGCTGGTGATAACACGATTAGGTCATTTTCAGTTGGTTCATCAGGCGATGTGGACGAAGAGTGGATTTATTTTGCTGACGATGATAAGAGAAATGCGACTCGGGGCATAGCATGTTAGAAGGGAACATTTAGGTCGTGGAATTTCTTGGTACCATTTGGACTGGCGTAATCATCGAACCGATGATCAATAGCCTAGTGCTACTTTACAGTATATTTTTCAGTAATTTTGGTATAACCATTGTGGCTTTTACTGTGCTCATCAGGTTGGCAATGTTCCCATTGACTGTAAAGCAAAGTCGTTCTCTAAAAGCTATGACCACATTGCAGCCTAGATTGAAAGAAATTCAAACTAAATATGCTGATGATAGAGAACGAAGAGCCCAAGAAACTATGAAGGTTTACAAGACGGCAGGTGTTAACCCTATAGGTTGTCTAGGGCCAATGGTCATTCAATTTCCGATATGGATAGGACTATATAGAGCTATTTTACAAGTTCTCCCTGCCACTCCCGAAAGTTTGGTGGGTCTTTCTGAGCGGTTGTATTCCTGGTTGCCGATGGTTCATGAAGTTGTTCCATTGGCCAGTAGTTTTTTGTGGTTGGATTTGGCAGTTCCCGACCCATATCCTGTCTTACCGATTCTTGTTGGCGCTTCAATGTTCCTTATGCAGAAAATGACTACTATGCCTACTGCGGACCCTCGCCAACAATCCACTAACCAGATGATGCTTTGGATGATGCCATTGATGTTTGGATTTTTCACAACCACCTTCCCAAGTGGCTTGGCGTTATATTGGGTTGTGTCTAACATAGTTGGTGTTGTGATGCAGGGCTTTATCACTGGTTGGAGCCCATTGACTTCTATGTCTTTGTTTAAGCGTTCATCAGGCGAAACTGATATTAATGTTGAGGATATTGCACCAGCGGAGGAAATAACTGATGGTGAAAGAGATACAGACGACGGCCGAAACAACGGACGAGGCGATCGAGCTCGCCTTAAGGCAACTAGGCGTCGAACGAGCAGACGTCGAAATAGACGTAATTAGTCGTGGTAAACCCGGATTATTTGGATTTGGCGGAGAGCCGGCTAAAGTTACGGTTAAAGTTCTAGATGAACCAAATGAAGCTGTTTCGGTTCCTGCGGATATCCTGAGCGAGCTTCTTTCAAAAATGGATGTTTCAGCCATGGCTAATTTAAGGTCTACACATAATGATGCCTATGACGGACCAGTTTTTGAAATTGAGGGTGAGGATGCAGGATTACTAATAGGACGCAAAGGAGAAACACTTAGAGCTCTGCAATTCATTGTAAGGTACATTTCCAGTAAAACATTGGGATATAGGACCAATTTGATGATTGACGTGGAGAACTATCAGCAAAGACGCTATAGCTCTCTGGCTAAATTGACGGAAAAAGTGGCGAAAAATGTTATTGATTCTGGCAGGCCAGTCAAATTAGAACCCATGCCTTCAAACGAGCGTCGAGTGGTTCACATGACTTTGGCAGATCATCCTGAAGTGACTACAGAAAGCATGGGTTCAGGGGATTCACGCCAAGTGGTAGTTTATTTGAAGGATTTGTCTGAATAGAATTACAATCTTCCATTAATTTTTTCACGAGTGGATTTGATATTGATTTGACGCGTTTAGGATCGCACTCTTTCGTTTTTGGGATCGTAAGGGGGCTTCAGACTAACTGAAGACGGATGCCTCTCTGTAGAAAGCTCCAACTCATATTCCCCGGACTTTACAAAGTCGGCTGTGATGTTCTCGGACTCTATGTAGCCAAGTCCTATAGATTTGCCTATGGTGTGGCCAAAAGATCCAGATGTGATATGTCCAACAATTTCACCATCACGAAAAATTGGTTCGTTTCCCAAAATATACGGCTCTGACTCTAACATTGTAAAAACTGCCATGCGCTGATTTAATCCATTTTCAAGTTGTTTCATTAATGCATCACGTCCTATAAAATTGACCGGTTTCTCAAAATCTACTGCAAATCCCAGACCAGCTTCTAAAGGGGTTTCAAGTGGAGTTATGTCGTGTCCCCAGGACCTATATGCTTTTTCTATTCGAAGTGACTCCATCGCGTGATATCCTGCGTGGCGCAAATTGAATTTTTCGCCTGCAGAGACAATGGATTCATACACATTTACCATGAATTCTGATGGGATTTGCAGTTCCCATCCAAGCTCTCCGACGTATGTAATACGAGTGGCACGGACTGTTGCGTAACCTATTTCAAATTCAGATGATGACCTGAATGGGTACTGTTTGTTTGATAGTTCATCGCCCGTCAAAGTTTCCAGTAGTGCTCGTGATTTAGGCCCCATAAGGCCGATAACTCCATAGGATGAAGTTATGTCGTATAAAAACACAGTTGATTCAGGCGGGGTGTTGTTTTTAATCCAGTTCAAGGTGCGATTGGATGTAGCAGCACCAGTAAATATCCAGAATTCCTCCTCAGAAATTCTGGTCACCGTAACATCTGCTTCTATGCCGCCGTTGCTGTTCAGCATTGCCGTATATATTACGGTACCAGGGTCAACATCCACATTGTTAGAACAGATCACCTGAAGTGTGTCCTTTGCATCTCTTCCCTTGAGAACAAATTTAGCAAACGATGATTGATCGAAAAGGCCAACATCCTCCCTTACCGCTTTATGTTCCTCAGCAGCATAGCCGAACCAGTTTTGCCGTCCATAACTATACTCGTAATCTGGAATGATATTAGCAGGTGCATACCAATTAGGTCGTTCCCATCCAGCCACACTGCCGAAACATGCCCCATTACTCTTTATGAGGTGATGTAAAGCTGACTGTCTTGCTCCTCGAGCACTTTGATATTGGCGTTCAGGCCAATGCATATCGTAGAGCACTCCTACCCCTTCGACTGTTCGGTCGTATAGATATTTTGAATTATTTTGGAAGGGTTGAAAACGTTTAATGTCCACTTCAATTAGATCCATAGTTGGTTGACCATTGACTATCCACTCTGCTATTGCCTGTCCAGCTCCAGCAGCGGACGCTATTCCACTGGAATTAAACCCTGCGGCAATGAAGAAGTTCTTCAACTCTGGAGCCTCTCCTAATATGTAATGGTTATCTGGAGTGAAGCTTTCAGGTCCTACCAAGAACCTAAGGATTTCTATGTCTTCCATACTAGGGACTCTTTCAACCGCCTTCTCCAAAAAAACCATGTAGGGGCTCCAGTCTCGTTTGAGCATGCCTGATGCGAAATCATCAGGTATGCCTTCCATGCCCCACGGATTAGCAACGGGTTCAAATCCACCCATCAATAATCCCCCCTGATCCTCAATGTCTCTTCTGAAATATATATATCCGTCAGGATCTCTTAGTGAAGGCATGTCAACAGAGACTCCATTCATGGGCTTTGTAACAAGATAGGCATGGTCTGCAGCGTGAAGAGGTATATTCACCCCGCACAACAGTCCGATTTCTCTTGCCCACATACCAGCACAGTTAACTATGATTTCGCATTTTATGTTTCCTCTGTTTGTAGTTATGCTCGACACGGTCCCAGAAATCTGGTTGATATCAGAGACTTTTGTGTTTTCAACTATGGTTGCCCCTAAGTTACGAGCACCCGTCACCATTGCCATAGTAGTACTGTCGGGCACCGTCTGGCCATCGCCAGGGATGTGAACGGCTCCAACAAGGTCTTCGGTTCTCATCAATGGCCACATATGGCTGGCTTCTTGGGGGCTAATCATGTTCATTTCCACCCCAAAACTTTTGGCCATTGAAAACATATGTTTTAGCTCAGTCAGCCTTGATTCTGTGCGGGCGACAGTTATGCTGCCAGTTTGCCTGAATCCTGGATCATGTCCAGTTTCTTTTTTTAAATTACTGTACAGGTTAATAGCTTGCCTGGAGATATCAGTTAGTGATCTGGTGTGTCGGAGTTGTGTTACCAATCCAGCACCGTGTCCAGTGGTTCCGCTAGCCAATGTCTTTTGATCCAACAGAACTAAATCAACAAAGCCCAACTTGGTTAGATGGTAAGCTACACTAGCCCCAATTATACCTGCACCGATTACGACTACTCTTGCTTGAGTGGGCAATTTTTCTGCCATAAAAACTCTCTTTCCCAGCGTATTAATTCAAAATGCATTTTAGGTTGAGTGAATCGTGCGGTCAACCTAAAATGCATTACTTAAGATTGACACTGTTCCAACCTAACAAGTATTGTTTGGTCGGCAATCAATTCTCGGTAAACGGAGGTACAGTATGATCATTGGAGAAGGAAATTATCGATACGAATGGAGTGATACATGGGCCAACATCCCTAATCCTTCAAGCGCGAGAACTGGTTGGTCTCACAATGGAGTCGTAGTAACAGAGCAAGGTAAAATAATCACTCTTCATCACGGCGACCTAGTTATGTTGGAATATAGTGATCGTGGAGTTGTTGAGCGTTCATGGCAACTGGGATTAGAAGAAGCTCATGAAATAGTTTTGGTTAAAGAAAGGGATACAGAATTTTTGTGGATAGCCGATAATGGCAGAAAAAGATCACCGGACACTGGCTATGAATATCCGGATTTGGAAGGATTAGTTGAGGGTAAAGCAGTCAAGACAACGCTGAACGGCGACATAATATTAGAGTTACCCACGCCGGACGTATTACCTTACAAATCAAGTGACTATATGCCTACATCAGTTGCTGTGAACCAGGAAGTAAATGGAGGTAACGGTGACATTTGGGTATCGGATGGCTATGGGCAGAATTATGTACACAGATATGACAAAGAAGGCACATACCTGTCTAGTATTAATGGTGAAGAAGGCCAATTGGACAGATTTAATTGTCCTCATTCTGTCTTTTTGGATACCAGGAAACAAGATCCTGAAATATTAATTGCTGACAGGGGTAATGGTTATGTTCAAGTATATGATACCGATGGTAAATTCAAGAGAGGCTTTGGCTTTGATTATCTAAGTAGCCCTAGCGGGTTTGCCTTGGACGGGGATAATCTAATAATTACAGAGCTCAGAGCTAGGTTGACAATCGTAGACATTGAGGACAGGCTAGTATCGTATTTAGGAAATAACGAACAGGTTTGTGATTTACCAGGTTGGCCCAACGCCATCGACGACAGTGGTAATACTGTTGCAACCCAGAATTTGGAGACAGGTAAATTTAACAGCCCTCATGGTATTGCGGTGGATGCCCAGCATAATATATATGTTTCTGAGTGGCTGATTGGTGGTAGGTTGGTTAAGCTTACTAAGTCTTAGTATTTCATAAATGGTGATTTTTGAATTAGATGTAGACTTTTGCTTGTTTTCCATCCGCGATACTTTGCAAATCTGTCTCTCCAGAAATTATTCTCTGTATCGTGTCTACTAGCAATGAGTGTTCACGTTTGAGTACACGAGCGCTGAGAGTAGATACTGTATCGTTTTGCAGTACTTCCACTTTAGATTGGGTTATGATGTGACCTCGGTCATATTCGCTATCAACAAGATGCACTGTAATACCTGTGATTTTCTCACCTGAAGCCAGTACGGCTTCGTGCACACTCTGACCATACATTGACTTACCACCATATTTCGGTAATAGAGATGGATGAATGTTGACTATTCTCGATTTGTAGGCTGCGAGTACCTTAGGCCCAATTGGTTTCATATAGCCGGCAAGTACGATTAGTTCTGCTCCATGTTCCTGAAGGGTACGTTTGATAGCATTGTCTAGATCGGCTGGTCTTGGGTGTGTATGTGAACTGAGATGTTCACCTGGTATTTTTGCTCTTGATGCTCTGCGTAGTACATGCGAGTCTGAGTTATTGCTGATGACCACAACAACGGTAGCTGGCAAAATTCGAGAAGAGCAAGCATTAATTATTGCTTGAACATTAGTGCCGTTGTGGGATGCCAGGCACCCAATGCGTAACAATTTCATTTGAATAAATAGACTTTAATATTCAGCATCAAATGATTGAACGATTGTCTCGTACAGATTTAAGCGGATTTCTTTCGAACTCGTTGCATTGGTATTACTGTTCCGTTCTTCATCACTAGTGTGACGCTTGATTTGCCGTGTATTGCATTTGCATCCACTACACAACTTACAACATCTGGCATACTTGGAATTTCATACATCACTTCAAGTAGGGTATGTTCCAGTATGGACCTTAGTCCACGCGCACCAGTTTTCCTCTTGACTGCCTCATCTGCAGCAGCTTCAAGAGCATCATCAGTGAATCTGATATCAACATTATCCATCTTGAAGAGTGATTCGTATTGCTTAACAAAAGAATTTTTTGGTTCTTTCAAGACTCTCACAAGATCATTTCTATCAAGGCTATTCAAATCCGATATTATTGGAAGACGGCCGACGAATTCAGGTATGAATCCGTATTCTAGTAAATCATCTGCGGTAACATGTTCCAGAATCAAGTCTCTTTTGCGTGTAGTTCTAGGATCATCACTAACGCTGAATCCGATATTTTGATTGTTTTTAAATACTCGCTTTTCAACGATTTCTTCGACACCAGCGAATGCTCCACCGCAAATAAACAAAATATTATCGGTGTTTATTTGCAGGAACTCTTGGTGTGGATGTTTTCTCCCTCCTTGTGGAGGTACATTCGCTACGCAGCCTTCAATGATTTTCAATAACCCTTGCTGGACACCTTCTCCAGATACATCCCTAGTGATGGATGGGTTAGGGCTCTTTCGAGCTATTTTGTCAATTTCATCTATATATATAATGCCGTGCTCAGCTTTACCCAAATCATAATCCGCCGAATGTATCAGTCGGAGTAAAATGTTTTCGACGTCCTCTCCCACATAACCTGCTTCAGTTAGTGATGTAGCGTCTGCTATTGCGAATGGTACATCGAGAATTTTTGCCAGAGTTTGAGCTAGATGGGTTTTCCCTGAGCCTGACGGCCCCAGAAGCAAGATATTGGCTTTCTGCAACTCTACTTCATCATCATGATCTGGGTTTGACCAAATTCTTTTATAGTGATTGTAGACGGCAACACTAACCACCTTCTTGGCTTTGTCTTGGCCGATCACGTATTCATTCAGGCGTTGAGATATCCATTTAGGATTGATATTCTCGTCCATCGTCTCTGCTGAGTCTTTTGGCTGCGCAGGATTATCTTCGTCAATTATCTGGCTGCAAAGAGCAACGCATTCATCACAAATAAACACGCTGTCAGGACCAGCAATTAGTCTTTTGACCAGTGCCTGAGTCTTGTCGCAAAAAGAGCATTGATAGTCGTTAGGTTCACTCATTTCAACCTCGCTTAATGTTGTTAGCTTGGAGTATCTGAGTCTTCCGAAGTCGGTGCGTAAACATCATCTATTAGCCCGTATTCTTTGGCTTGGTCTGCACTCAAGTAGTAGTCCCGATCGCTATCTCTGGCCACTTTCTCGTACGACTGCCCTGTTGCATCAGATATGATTTTGTATAAACGTTCCTGTAGCCTGATAATCTCTCTGGCCTGAATCTCAATATCCGAAGCTTGACCCTGGGCTCCGCCCATTGGTTGATGCATGTGAATAGTGGAATTTGGAGTGGCAAAGCGCTTACCTTTGGCTCCGGCGCAAAGCAAAACTGTGCCGAAACTAGCTGCTCCACCCACGCATATTGTAGATATTTTGGGCCTGATAAGTTGCATTGAGTCATATATCGCAAGGCCAGCTGTGATTACGCCACCAGGGCTATTAATATAAAGACTGATATCTCGTTCAGGATCTTCTCGGTCTAAAAATAAAAGTTGAGCAATTATGCTATTAGCTACTTGATCTACTATTGGAGTACCCAAGAAAATGATTCGTTCTTTTAGAAGCAATGAATAAATATCATATGCCCTCTCACCCCTCGCACCAGACTCGACTACCATAGGGATTATATTACTTGGCGTTATTTGCATCATAGTCTCCTTGTTTATCTTCTGTAGATGCTTGAGGATTAGATTCCTCAACAACATTCACATCTTCTTGACCTTTGGCCATCTCAGCTAGGCGGTCTATGGTTTTTTCAGTTAAGAGAGATTGCCTCACTGAGTCGACATTTATTTTTTGATTGCCTCTACTGGTTTTCAAAGCATCTACCCGCTTTTCCAGTTCTTCTTCTGAGACAGCTATATTTTCGAGTTCACCAATTTTCGAGATCAAAAAAGAACGTTTCAGCCTTTTGATGGCATCTTCTTTCATTTCTGAACGGGTTTCATCTGATGTTTTCCCGGTAGATTGCAGATAATCGTCCACACGAATATTCATTCTCTGGAGAAAAACATTTCTCTCCGCTTCCATATATGAAATTTCCTGATCGATGGTCACGGCTGGCAATTCAACATTAGTGGAATCGATTAGGGTGTCTACAACTGATTCTCTATGGGAATTGGCGTTACGTTGTTCAGCTTCAGTTGTAAGTTCACGTTGGATAGATTCTTTGAGAGTTGGCAAATCCGGGTAGTCGTTTCCTACACTTTTTGCAAATTCATCATCTATTTCTGGTAACTTCTTCTCCTTTATATCGTCCACCGACACACTGAAATTTGCTTCTTGACCTGCCATGGTTGCATCAGGGTGATCGTCAGGAATGGATAAGGAGAACTTTCCGGATCCCCCACTAATTAACCCCACTAAATTCTCAGCGAAACCTGGCAATGGCCGAACTGAGTCTTTCTCCAACACATATGGAATATTTTCTTCTTTAAGTATAGTTTTTTGATCAACTTTACCTTCCGCTGTTAAAGTGACCATGTCTTCCATAGACACCGCTCTTTCAACAGGTTCCCAGGTGCTTGCTCTTTCACGCAACTGCTCAATACGGGTGTTCACATCATCGCCGCTTATTGATACGGGTTCAACTTCTAATCTCATATCTGTATAGTGTGACAAATCTACATCAGGCGTAAGGGGCACAGTTGCTTTCAGCGTGAAGGGAATCAATTCGACCAATTCAAGTTTTGCTTGACCGAATGTTTCCAGACCTTTTTCTTGGATTGCTTTATCAGTTACCTCAGATGCCATGGGGTCAAGTACTTCCTGAAGCAGGCTTTCTTGGCCAAAAAACTGTTCTACAATTCGGCGCGGAGCTTTCCCTTTCCTAAAACCTGGGATATTAGTTTTGGGCGCAAGACGTTTGTAGCCCCGATTGAGGTAAGGCTCAAGCTCCGGTTCCTCCAATTCAATTTGAAGGACAGTTTGATAGTCAATAACTTCTTGTTGGGTGATTTTCACAAGTGCCTCTGCTTACAATTGACCGACACTCAATTATAACACGCCCATATTTGTTTCAATACATAACTTAAATCAAATTTCCCGTTTTTTTCATTGCCCAACCAAAATTTATTCCAAATTGCTCAACAAGGATCGGTAATACTTCCGAAACAGTCACACTAGTGGGCATTTCGTTTTCCATGGTTGTGACTTTGGCTCCTGGAAGCCCGCAAGGCACTATGTGATCAAAATATGATTGATCAGGGTTAACGTTTAACGCGAAACCGTGCATGGTGACTCCTCTATTCACCCTAATACCAATTGCAGCGATTTTTTTTTCGCCGACCCATACTCCTGTCGGCCGGTCACTAGAACTAGATTTTATGCCAAATATAGATAATGTTGAGTTGATGATATTTTCGAGGGCTCTGACATATTTCAACGGCCCTAGTCCTGCCTGTTTCAAATTTATAATGGGGTACCCAAGTAATTGTCCCGGGCCATGGTAGGTAGCTTGACCTCCACGGTCGGAATAATGGATAGATACTCCAAGGCTTGCTAATTTGGATTTTGACGCTAGCACATCCGTATCTTGTCCTCGGCGCCCCAAAGTAAAAACATGAGGATGCTCAAGCAAAATCAGCGAGTTGGAAACCAGGCCAGAAGACACTTTGCTATGAACAACTTGCTGCATTTTATAGGCTTCTTGATATTCCAATTCACCGATATAAGTGTGAAGGCATTGGTTAATGTTGAGGGAATTCATGCGATTGTCTTATGATTGACTATCTCTAAATACAGTTGGATCTTTAACAATGATGTTAGGAAATGGAATCAATTAGCTCGATACCATCCTTCACTGATTGCATAAACTTGCCAGCCTCTGAACCATCAATAATACGATGATCAAATGTGATTCCCATATTCATTATGGGCTTTATAACGATCTGGTCGCCAACAACCACGGGTTTTTTATAAACAGCTTCTGTTGTAAGTATTGCCGCCTCTGGAGGGTTGACCAAAGCCCTAGAAATTATTGATCCCAAGACTCCCGTGTTGTTTACAGTGAATGTTCCTCCTTGCATATCCTCAACAGATAGCTTTCGGTTACGAGCTTTATCAGAGATCTCCGATATAGCATGTGCCAAATTTGAAACGTTCAACTTATCAGCTTCATGGATGACCGGTACCAGTAGTCCTTCGGATGTTGCCACTGCAACTCCAATGTTGATTTGGTGTTTAAGGACTATCGTATCAACGTCCCATGATGAATTGAGTAGAGGGTTTTGGCGCAAACTTTTGGCAACGAAATTTAGAATGAAAGCTAGATAGGTAAATTTGGGTCCAGCGTCTCTTTGATTGTTCAAAGCCTCTCGTAATTTGATCAACTTAGTCATATCGACTTCCACTGAAGACCAGGCCTGTGGAATTTCAGAGGAACTTTTGATCATGTTATTTGCTATTGCACGCCTAACAGGACTCAAAGGAAGCCGTGTTTCTTGATTGTCTGGTTTGTGCGTATTTTGCTTGGGTTGAATCCTAGATTCCACAAACCGTTGAATATCTTCTCGAGTCACTCTGCCTCTTATACCAGTCCCTTTGAGTAGGGCTAAATCAATATTGTGTTTCTTAGCCAATCTTCTTACAGCAGGAGAGTAACCGATTTCAGATTTCCCACTTATCTCAGGTTTTTGATTGGATAATGGGCCACCTGACCCGGTAGGTCCTACGGGAGCCTCATCATTATTTAGGACCCCCAATCTGCTAGATAAGGTAGATGATTCTTCAGGATGCTCGGTGTGCGATTTGTACCCGACATGAAATTCGTCCAACTGCGCGATAATGGTTCCAACTGGTACAGTATTACCTTCCGGCACAAGAATTTTGGATATGGTCCCTTTGGCGGGACTAGGAACCTCCATGGTTATCTTGTCAGTTGTCACTTCAACTATTGGATCGTATTTATTTACGCTGTCTCCTGGGGATACAAGCCATTTACCAATAATGCCCTCAGTAATAGATTCGCCTACGTGTGGTAATTCTATATTCATTATGACCTCAAGTACATTTAAAAAAGCTTGATTAATATAGTTTAGTAATCAACAAGCTTTTGTACGGCATCTATAATTTTTTCAGTAGATAACATGAATTCTTGTTCTAGCGGTGGGCTGAATGGCATAGCAGGTATATCAGGGCCGCATAGCCTAGTTACCGGGCCATCCAAATATTCGAAAGCCTCACTCGATATCACAGCAGATATCTCCCCTCCCAAACCACCTGTTTTTGTGTCTTCGTGCACTATGATTACTTTTCCTGTTTTTTTGACTGATTCCAGTATTGTCTCCTGATCTATTGGGAATAGGGTTCTGAGATCTACTACTTCAACACTGATTCCATCATTGGCGAGATCTCTTGCTGCTTCAGCGCATAAATGGACCATCAAACCATAGGTTATCAGGCTGATATGTCGGCCTTCCATTTTGACCTCGGCTTTACCTAATGGGACTGTGTATTCACTCTCAGGAACCTCTCCACGGACCAATCTGTAAGTACGTTTATGTTCCAAAAATACTACTGGATCATCGCTCCGAACCGAGCTTTTTATAAGCCCTTTGGCATCATATGGAGTTGATGGAGCTACCACGGTAAGGCCAGGACTGTGCGAAAAAAAAGATTCAATACTTTGTGAATGATATAGTCCTCCTCGCACACCTCCGCCATAAGGTGTCCTGATCAATAAAGGTACATTGATATCACCATTTGTGCCATATCGCGCACGAGATGCCTCGCCGATCAATTGGTTAAATGTAGGCCATATAAAATCGGCAAATTGTATTTCTGCTATAGGCCGTAAACCGTTCATTGCGGATCCAAGAGCAATACCTGCAATAGATGATTCGGCAAGAGGAGTGTCGATAACTCGATCCTGTCCGAAATCTTCAATAAAACCATCTGTGGCCAAAAATACACCACCTCGTCGTCCGATGTCTTGCCCTAATATGAATACCCTCTCGTCTCTTTGAATTTCCTCATGCATCCCTTCTCGTACAGCTTCAATCAGAGTTTTTATTGCCATGTCCGCTTCCTTGATGCTGGTTTGAGTATAAGTGGTCGTAGAATCCAACTATGCTTGGGTATTGCGCCGATTCTGCAAAATCAGTGGCATCGTTGACCATGGACTGTGCATCTGCGTGGAACTGTTCTTCAATGTCTTTAGTCAATAATCCACTGAATTCAAGTTGGGTCTTTAGTAATTGAAGAGGATCGTGCCTACGAGACTCCTCTATTTGTTGAGGATCTCTGTAGCGTTTGTCGTCGTCGTCGCTGGTGTGCGGCAGGTATCTTTCAACTTTGGCATCAATTAGTGTTGGACCATCGCCGTCCCTTGCTCTTTTCACGGCTTCGGTAGTTGTTTCGTACACAGAGGTGATGTTGGTACCGTCTATTTCTACGCCAGGCATCCCGTAGCCTTCTGATCTGCTGGAAAGACTGTCTACTGCCATTTGCATGTGCTTCGGCACTGATATCGCGAAACCGTTATTCTCACAAAAAAATATCACCGGGAGTTTGTGTATTGCGGCGAAATTCATCGCTTCGTGACAGTCTCCAACGCTTGAAGCTCCGTCTCCGAAATATACAATGACAACGGTTTTGTCTCCGCGTATCTTTGCCGCTAGGGCCGCTCCAACCGCCTGTGGTATATGCGTCCCGACAACATTCGAAAGATTGATCACCCGGAGTTTAGGGTAGGCTCCATGAAGAGGGAATTGCCTGGCACCGCTCATGGGTTCCCCGTCTTTAGCTAGAAAACTTAGCATTATTTCTCTAGGTGTCATACCTAGTGAGATAAGTACAGCGATATCTCTGTAATATGTGAAAAACAAGTCTTCATCTGGATCCATAGCACTAGCACTACCGATTTGAGCGGCCTCGTGGCCTTGAGCGGATGCCACTATGGCTGCTTTACCTTGACGATTGAGTGTCCATACCCGTTCGTCTACAGTCCGGCTTAGGACCATTTTCCGATATAATTCGAGGAGGCTAGACTGAGTAAATGTCTCGGGAACGACTAAGCCTAGCTTAGTCGTTTTTGACGGATTGCTATCAAGGTTTGCCAAAAATCTGTTTCTCCTGACAATATGGGATGCATTATAGGAGCCTTAACAGATTGGAGTCAAAATACAACTAATTGCCAAATTCACGAGTTGACTTAGCGTATGCAACTAGATTAATTTCTCAAAATCGCATGTACATGAATTGATTAGGAGTTGTGAATGTTACTTGAAGGAGCGAAGGCACTAATAACAGGTTCTCGTCGTGGTATAGGTAGTGAGATTGCAATTAAATTGGCTGAAGAAGGAGCTGATATTGGACTGAATGATATTGAATACGATCAGTCCGCCATCGATACCATGAAGAAAATTGATGCCATTGGTAGTAATACCAGTTGGCATTTGGCAGATATAGCAGATGCTGAACAAGTAAATAATATGTTTGATGAGTTCTTGAGCGTTCACGGCCGCATAGATATTCTGGTGAATAATGCAGTTGCTCGTCGTATGAAGTCATTGATGGAAATTTCGGAAGAGGATTGGGATTTAGAAATAGGTAGTGGATTAAAGGGCTACTTTATGTGTAGCCAAAGAGCTGCCAAGGAGATGATCAGTCAATGCACAGGTGGAAACATAGTTAGTATTAGCAGTATTCATGCATTTGCAGCCTTTCCGGACGACCTTGTTTACGGGGTTTGTAAAGCAGGCATAATTAGAATGACAAAAAGTTTGGCTTTGGATCTTTCAGGCCACAATATAAAAGCCAACTGTATAGCTCCTGGATACATAGATAGTCGACTGCTTGATCCAAAAGATGAGCATTTGAGAGGCAAAGCTGATCATTATCAAAAGGTTATGCATGCTATTCCAAGCAGGAGAGCTGGATTGCCGTCAGATATAGCGAGGACAGCAGTACTACTTTGCTCTAGTTACGCAGATTATGTCAATGGAGAGTGTATAACTGTAGATGGTGGATATATGGCTGGACTCTATACACCTGAAGTGTAGACGTTCTAGTGTTCCAGGCGAGACAAATATTGTTCTACAATATCGATGCCAACTAGTTGACTGTAGGCCTGCTGGAGTTGTTCGGTAATATTGCCGGGGATAACTCCCTTGTTAACTGACGAACCATTGATTGATACTACTGGGCATATACAAAAACTGGTTGAAGTGACGAAAATCTCATCAGCATTGTATCCATCAAAGGGATCCAGATCTGTTTGATGGCACTCAATGCCAAGTTTTTCTGCCAGCTCAATAGTAGTTTGTCGGCTTATTCCTGGTAAAACATACTGTTCTCTGGGAGTGAACAGTTTATTGTCTTTAACTATAAAAATATTGGCGCCATTTCCTTCACAAAGATTACCGTTAGTATCCAACAGGATGGCCCAAGAGCCGGCAGAGATTGAACTTACTTCAATCTCTGCCAGAACAAAATTCACATAGTGGTGCAATTTGGCTCTAGGGCTAACTGATTCCGGTGGAGTTCTTCTGATCGAGGAAATTGTTATAGGTAATCCGTCACGGTAGTATTTAGCTCTTTGGGCAAAAGGTAGTGGCAAACACTCTATGATTACAGTAGGGGACGGTTTTTGTTCGGTCCTGTCCCCTCTTGTAATTCGCTGTGATATCCAGTAATCATCGGATCTATCTATCAGCGGCAGGTTGGTTTCTAGAACTTCCATTGTAAGATCAGATAACATTTTTTTTGAAAGACCAGGCTCGATCCTCATGTAGGACAATGAATTAAAAAGTCGGTCGAGGTGTTCTTGAAGTTTGAATATTTTTCCTCCAAAAGTACGCGTGGTATCAAATACAGCGTCTCCTAAGAGGAAGCCAGAGTCTCGTATGGGTACTTTGGCTTGACTTTCTGGGATGATTTCACCGTTGAAATACACAACGCGCTCTTTGGCCATAGGTACCTCCGAGATTTAACTACAAAACTAGATATTTGCTCTTATGCTTATACAGGGCGACCATTTATTGTTCCAGCGCTAGCTTTTAAGATAACCAAATGTTCCTTGATTTCTAATCATCTCTCCAACGGTACCCTACTTGCCATACAGTTTCTATGAACGAATTGTCAGAATCAGAGATTTTGCTTCTGAGTCGTCTTATGTGAACGTCAACAGTGCGTGTTCCGCCAAAATAGTCATAACCCCAGATCGAGTTCAATAACGCTTCTCTGGTATAAACATGGCCGGGATTAGATGCCATCAATTTCAATAACTCATATTCTTTGAACCTTAAATATATACGTTTTCCGTTGAGATAAACTTCATATCTTGATGGATCAATTGTGAGCCCTCCGACTTTTATTACACCAGAAGCCTCGTTTTTACGCATTCTCATGATGGCTGTTTGGGATCTTATCAATAACTCTAGTGGTTTTACCGGCACGAAAATAAAGTCAGTGAATCCAACTTCAGGGTCTAATTCTGAAGCTGTCTTATCGTCTACTAGAGCTATGATCGGGATGTCTAGATTCTCAGTCTGTCTCTGGATATACCTGAAATCTTTTGATGTGAATTGTGTTGTATCAACCAATATAATTTCGGGGGTTTCGTCAACATCGATGTCAAAATTTACAGAAACCAAAATTGCATTAATACCGTTTTTAATAAGTAGGCCTTCTGGATTAGAGTGGTCATCTAATGTTTCAGGCCCTATTCTAGGCACATCTTTCAAGAGCGGTCTGGACGGATGATTACGGATTTTATTTGTCAATTTCAATTGGTAGTCCTATCGAGTTTCCCCATTCTGTCCAAGAACCGTCGTAATTACGTACCCGATCATATCCCAGGAGATACTTAAGAACGAACCAAGTGTACGATGCACGCATACCAAGTCGACAGTAGGGTATTATTTCTTTGTCTGGAGATATTCCAGCATTATTGTACAGTGCTCTTAGCTCTAGCTCAGGTAGGAAAGCTCCATCTACACCTGCACCATCATCCCATTGGATGTTGATGGAATTTGGGATTCTTCCATTGCGATATATTCCTGTTTGATCCATACCGGGTGAAGCGGACATTTCACCTGAATGTTCTTCCACGCTACGAGTATCCACTAACACTGTGTCATTAACGCTTCCGAGGCTTTTTAAAACGTAGTCTTTGGTTGCGCGGATAGATTTGTCGGGGATTTCTACCCCATATTGAGTTCGTTCTGGAATTGAGCGTTCATTGGACAGTGTTCGACCTTCCTGTATCCATTTAGTACGCCCCCCGTTGAGTAATCGGACGTCTTTATGCCTGTAGTATTTAAGTATCCAAAATGCCCATGTTGCAGACCTATTATTTCCATCTCCGTACAAAATAACAGTGGTGGTTTTGCTGATACCTGATCTGTTGAAAAGCTCCTCAATTTCACTCAGGCTAGGTATATCACGTCGTTCCCGGGATTCCAAATCCGTGTGTAAATCCCAGACGAAGGCACCCTCAATGTGTCCAGCGTTGTAACCAATTTCAACGTCAGCGTTGATTTCCAAGACTCTCATATTTTCATTCTGGAGGTTCTCGGCCAACCAGCTAGTACTTACTAAGACGTCGGAATTAGTGTATGACTCGTCCATTTTATATACGGCTCACATATTGATTTATGTTTGAATATAGGGCAAGGTTCAAATGAATTCAAGTTTCTTTATTAGGCAGGGTACTTTTTGAGCTAGGATTTAAACTATTGTTTTGTGCTCTTCGTTGCGCGCGGAACCTAGCTCATAGTAAAATGTTAGCTAGTCGAAAGTGATTGGTTACTCCATATTCCCCTCTATTAACTATTTCACTAGATGGAGGATGAATGAATATCCAATGGATGAGAAATAGTTTCATCTACCTCCTGATTGCAGTCGCCTTGATTGCAATCGTGTTCACTATGTTCAGTGAACCACTGGGAGGTTCTAGGGAAGTTCCTGTTAGTCAAGTCATATCTATGTCTGCGAGTGGTGACGTAGATGTGATTGAAATTGACGGTGACAAACTCACTATTTTAACCAATTCTGGTGAGACCCTTGTTTCGCGAAAAGAAGCGGGAGCCAGCTTGGTTGAGCAATTGCATGATTCAGGAGTCGATACCGTCAACGGGCGGCTTGAACTAGTGGTGAAGGGATCAAGCGGGATTGGTAGCCTCTTTAGGCTGTTTTTCAATTTCCTACCTTTGATATTTTTTGGAGCCATACTGCTCTTTATGATAAGGCAGGCACAGGGAAATGCTAATCAGACGTTCAGCTTCGGTAAGAGTCGAGCTCGTATGTTCGTTGGTGATAGTCCTGATGTAAGTTTCTCAGATGTGGCTGGAGTAGACGAGGCAAAGGAAGAATTGGTAGAAGTTGTGGAGTTTCTGAAATCCCCAGAAAGATTTCTCGCTCTAGGTGCAAAGATACCTAAAGGTGTTTTGTTGGTTGGGCCACCCGGTACTGGCAAGACTCTACTTGCAAGGGCCGTAGCTGGCGAAGCAGGAGTCCCGTTTTTCTCAATCAGTGGATCAGAATTTGTAGAGATGTTTGTAGGAGTAGGTGCCTCTAGAGTTCGTGATCTATTCGATCAGGCGAAGCGCAACTCTCCCTGTATAGTGTTTGTGGATGAAATTGATGCTGTTGGGCGTCACCGCGGGACTGGGATGGGTGGAGGACATGATGAAAGAGAGCAAACTTTAAATCAGATATTGGTTGAAATGGATGGATTTGATTCCAACACAAATATAATAGTTCTTGCTTCAACCAACAGACCAGACATTCTGGATCCGGCACTGCTTCGACCTGGGCGTTTTGATCGAAGAGTGGTTTTAGACAACCCCGATGTTCGAGGAAGAACTGAAATTTTGAACATTCATTCTAAAGGGAAACCTCTTAATGAAGACGTTAATTTAGAAAAAGTGGCTAGGTTGACTACGGGGTTTAGTGGAGCTGATTTGGCCAATCTTGTTAACGAATCGGCTATTTTGGCAGCACGTGGTCAGAAAACCAACATAACACATGAGGAATTCGCTGAGTCAATTGATAGGGTTATAGCAGGACCTGAGCGCAAGAGCCGTGTAGTTAGCGAACGAGAAAAGGAAATGACGGCTTATCACGAAGCCGGGCATGCATTGGTGGCGCACCTGCTACCGAACGCAGATAGACCCTACAAAGTGACTATTGTTGCTCGTGGTCAGACAGGTGGTCACACTAGATACTTACCTGAAGAAGACAGAAAACTTTGGACTAAAAGTCAGTTCGAAGATATGCTGGCGGCTGCCCTTGGGGGACGAGTGGCTGAAGAAATTATATTTAACGAAACAACTACAGGGGCTAGTAATGATTTGGAACAAGCTACCAACATAGCCCGTACGATGGTCACCAGGTATGGTATGAGTGAAAAATTGGGCCCACGCACTTTCGGAAAAAATGAAGAATTAGTTTTTCTTGGCAGGCAAATATCTGAACAACGTGATTACAGCGATAGTGTCGCTGAAACAATTGACAGCGAAGTCAAGAAATTGATTGACGAGTCTCATCAAAAAGCAATCAATTTAGTAACGGACCATAAGGCGAAACTAACCGAATTATCGAAGTATCTGATAGAAAACGAAACAATTGAAGACGAGGAATTAACGAAACTGTGGGATTCGCCAGCCCCAGCATTATAATAGGTGGTTGATAGCTCCGAAAGCTGCATCAGACTCATTGTCTATTCTGGATTGAATCCTAACTGGGTTAGTGTTTTATCAAGAGATTTTAGGACGTCCTGTATCTCGGCTGGTAAACAGTACCCCATGTGACCGATCCTGAAAATTTTCCCAGTTAATTCAGCTTGCCCGCCGGCTAATATGACGTTGTGCTCTTCACGCATAATTTTCGTAAGCATAGCTCCATCTATACCAGTCGGCACCTCAACTGCAGTAACAGTATCAGAAGCAACTCTTTCATCTGGGAACAGCGACAGCCCCAAATTTTTTATGCCTTCCCGTGTTAAATTCGCGATATTTGTATGTCGTTTGAATACTTGATCCATACCCTCGTCAAGCAATTTTTGCAGGGCAACCTCTAACGCAAACATCACAGAAATAGCAGGAGTGTACGGCGGTTGTCCCTTTTCGAGATAACTGCGGTATTGATTCAAGTCAAAATAAAACCTTGGCATTTTAGCTTTCTTATTTGCATCCCAGGCAGATTTACTAAAACTTATAAAGGCTAGACCAGGTGGAAGCATCCAGCCTTTTTGGGATGCAGAAGCCACTACATCACATCCCCAGGTGTCAGTCAGCATTGGAATTGATGCCACGCTACTAATCCCGTCGACCAGGAGTAACTTTCCAAATTCATTTTTCACTACTTTGGCTATGGATTCTATGTCGTTTGTAACTCCCGTAGAAGTTTCATTGTGAGTGACTAGGACGCTTTTGATGGATGGATCAGAGTTCAGGGTGTCTCGCACCTTGTCTGGTGCGACAGCAGTACCAGATGG
>CEUS01022681.1_pt1 | contig 21520 bp, 19 predicted proteins | sample 427031 | NCBI WGS metagenome assembly CEUS01 (sample SAMEA2622837, study PRJEB7988) | marine metagenome | biome: marine biome (ENVO:00000447); feature: marine epipelagic mixed layer (ENVO:xxxxxxxxx); material: "saline water (ENVO:00002010), including plankton (ENVO:xxxxxxxx)" | depth 140 m | reverse complement strand
TACCTTCGGTTTTGCCCACATATTGGTCGTTACTGTACTATTAATGGAGTAAGCCTCTGCGCTTGGATATACTTGTTGCCAGAATTGATGCAAATAAGTTTGGAAAATTGGAGGGAATCATAATGAATCCTCGCTCCATGCGGAGCATTTTCATATATCTCCTTATATCTGTTGCTGTAATAGCCATATTTTTCACAATGTTTAGCGAACCATTTGGTGGATCCAAAGAAGTTCCGATAACGGAAATAATAGGGCGGGCTCAATCTGGCGAACTTAAATCTGTTGTTGTAAACGGAGACTCGTTAGAAGCTACGACAATTAATGACGAAACTCTTACTTCGAGGAAAGAATTGGGCTCATCTATTGTTGAGCAGTTGGAGTCTGCTGGAGTTAATAACGGGAGAGGCAAGGTAGATATAGTCGTAGAGGGTACAGGTGGATTTGGTAACTTACTCGGCATATTACTCAATTTGCTCCCGATAATTTTCTTTGGTGCGATTTTGCTCTTTATGATGAGGCAAGCTCAAGGTAGTACAAGCCAGACTTTTAGCTTTGGAAAGTCTAAAGCTCGTGTGTTTGATAGTGATAATCCAGAAGTCAGTTTTTCAGACGTCCAAGGCGTTGATGAGGCTAAAGAAGAGCTTCAGGAAGTAGTGGAATTTTTGAAAACGCCTGAGAGGTTTTTGGCTCTGGGAGCCAAGATTCCAAGAGGAGTCTTATTGACAGGGCCTCCTGGGGTGGGAAAAACCTTGTTGGCCAGAGCTGTGGCAGGGGAAGCCGGAGTTCCATTCTTCTCCATCAGTGGTTCTGAATTCGTGGAAATGTTCGTGGGTGTCGGTGCATCTCGTGTTCGTGACCTTTTTGATCAAGCGAAGCGTAATGCCCCTTGTATCGTCTTTGTTGATGAAATTGACGCCGTTGGTAGGCATAGGGGTCATGGTATGGGAGGAGGACATGATGAGAGAGAACAAACATTGAACCAAATACTTGTTGAAATGGATGGTTTTGATACGAGTACCAATGTGATAGTACTGGCATCAACGAACAGACCGGACATACTTGATACAGCACTGTTGAGGCCGGGTCGATTTGACAGGAAAGTGCAACTGGATAGCCCTGACGTTAAAGGCAGGGAGGCTATACTCAATATTCATGCTAAAGGGAAGCCTCTGAGTGAGGATGTAGATATGGAGGCCATAGCAAAACAAACTACTTATTTCAGTGGTGCTGACTTAATGAATTTAGTTAACGAAGCAGCGATTCTTGCAGCAAGGCGCTATAAGAAGGCAATTGGTGCTGAAGAATTAGCTGAGTCGATTGATCGGGTGATTGCTGGCCCTGCAAAAAAGAATAAGGTTATATCTGCTCGCGAGAAAGAAATGGTTGCCTACCATGAAGCTGGACACGCTTTAGTGGCACACTTACTTCCCAATGCTGATCCCCCTTACAAAGTAACAATTGTTGCGAGAGGGCACACTGGTGGGCATACTCGGTTCCTTCCTGACGAAGAGACTTCTCTTGTTACTCAAAACCAGCTTGAGGCTCGAATGGCTGCTGCCATGGGCGGTAGAGCGGCTGAAGAATTGATGTTTTACGAGGTAACTACAGGAGCTGGCAACGATATTGAACAAGCTACCAGTATAGCTAGATCAATGATAACTAAACTCGGCATGAGCAAAAAATTAGGCCCAAGGACGTTCCGCAAAAGAGAAGAACTTGTTTTTAGGGGAGGTGAAACCGGGGATGGAGCTGACTTCAGTGATAGCACCGGAGGCACCATTGATGAGGAAGTGCACGGCCTTGTAGAAAATGCATATTCAACAGCTACGAGTTTGATAAAAGGTAACATGGGAAAATTGAGTGCACTTGCCAGACATTTACTGGAGCATGAGACTATCCAGGGCGATGAGCTTAAGAACCTTTTAGATAGTGCCCCTGCAGCTGCCTAGGCCTGTCATGAAGGGCTGACATGTAGCTACCGGTGCCCGGTGAATCCGACCTGTGGAAGGACCACTTTCAAAGCATCGATAGTTTCTTTTATATCAGAGTGAGAAGTTAGTCCCATGTGGCCGATTCGAAAGATTTTTCCAGAGAGTCCTGCTTGACCTCCAGCTAGTACCACATCGTGCTCTGTTCTCATTTTTGTGACTAGGCTGCCGCCATCAACACCATCAGGGATTGAGACAGCAGTGCATGTGTTTGAGGCTATTTCCTCTCTTTCAGGGAAAATGTCTAGCCCTAGATCTCTGATTGAGTCACGTGTGAATTTTCCTATGGTCGCATGCCTTTCATAAAGTGGCCCGAGGCCCTCCTGATCGATTCGATCCAACGCGGTACTCAGAGCAAACATACATGAGATCGATGGAGTGAAAGGTGGTTGGCCAATTTCAAAATATCGTTTGTACTCCGCCATGTCTAAATAGAAACGAGGCATAGTTGACTCTGAGTGAGCTTGCCACGCCCGTTCACTAAAGCTGATAAATGCCAACCCTGGGGGTAGCATCCAACCTTTTTGTGAAGCAGTTGCTACCACATCTAGGCCCCATGCGTCAGTCTCTATGGGTATTGAACAGACACTGCTGATACCGTCTACCAACACCAATTTGTCATATTCTCCTTTTATTACTTCAGCCGCGACTTTTATATTATTTGTAACCCCGGTAGAGGTCTCGTTATGTGTGATCATTACGGCTTTTACGTCAGGATTCTCTTCTATGCAGCTTCTCAGTCTACTTATATCTATGTCACTCCCGAAAGGGAATTCCAATGTAGTTACGTCAACTCCGTAGCGCTCACATATAACTCCGAATCTGTTACCAAAAACACCAACTGTAGCGTTTATGGCTTTATCGCCTGGGGATAATGTATTTACTACTGCGGCTTCCATTGCCGCCGTGCCGGAGCCAGTGATAATGTACACATCATTTCTTGTGGCAAATACTTTTTTTAAGCCTTCAGTTGTTTTGAAGAGAAGATCTTTATATTCCGGTCCACGGTGATTGATCATCTGGGTACCCAGTGATTCTAATATTTCGTCATCTAGAGGGATGGGTCCGGGAGTTCTGAGATTTGCCAACTTGTTATCTCCTGTACATTCAAGCAAAAGCGTGATTCGGTTAAGAAAGAATAATTTCAGAGCCTTTCATAAGCATGTTTGTAAGTATTTTAGGAATGACAGTTCTGTACTTAACCACCCTAAATTTTAGCACACGGCAAGTCCAACAAGTAACTATGATTTAGTCAAACCTATGCGGAGGTTGGACTTACACTAGTCTTAAATATCTCCGTCTTCCCACCCGTAGGACCCCAGGCTTTAATTCAGAAACTGAAATATTATGTGTAATTGTTTGATCGTTAAGCCTGACGGCGCCCTGGTCTATGAGTCTCCTAGCCTCACCTGCACTAGAAGTCATGCCGTTTTCTTGCAATATATTGCTGAGTCTTAGTGTAGTAGTGAGTACTTCAGGAGGGAGTGCATAAATAGGTATTTCATCTGGAACTTCTCCACCCTGCACAGTTCTTTCGAAGAATTTGCGCGCTGAAGATGCTGAATCTGTGTCGTGGTATTCTTCCACAATGATTCCCGCCACTCTCTTTTTTAAATCCATTGCACTACCAGACCCACCGTCCAGTTCAGATTTAATTTCATTCAGCTCAGATGTTGGAACGTCCGTAAGCCACTCAAAATACGGGACAATCAACGTATCAGGGATGGACATAACTTTTCCATATATGTCGTTCGGGGGCTCTTCAATACCGATATAGTTGTCAAGGCTTTTACTCATTTTTTGTACGCCGTCTGTACCGGGTAGGAGAGGCATTATGAAGCATTGTTGAGGGGTGAGCCCTTCACTTTGTTGTAATTCTCTACCAACCAGTAGGTTGAAACGTTGGTCAGACCCTCCAAATTCAACGTCAGACTCTATTGCCACCGAGTCATATGCCTGCAATAGCGGATAGAGTAATTCTGTTATCGCAATAGGATGGTTGGCATTGTATCTTTTCGAGAAGTCATCCCGGGCTAAAATTTGAGCTACGGTAAATTTACTCGTCAGTTCTATAACGTTGGCCAAGGTGAATGGACCAAACCACTCGCTTTGAAGTCGAATTTCTGTTCGGTCTCTGTCGACAATTTTAAAGAACTGGTCCAGATATGTTTGGGCGTTTGCATTTACCTCGTCAGCCGATAACATGGTTCTAGTCTGAGATCTCCCGCTAGGATCACCAATTTGAGCGGTCCAATCTCCTACTATTAATACAACCTTGTGACCTAATTCTTGCAGTTGCCTGAGTTTTCGGAGTCCCACGGCGTGCCCAATATGTATATCAGGGGCACTTGGGTCGAAACCCATTTTAAGACGCATAGGTTTCCCGGAATCTAATCTTTCGATGAATTCCTTTTCTACTATTATTTCTTCGACGCCTCTTCTTAACACGTCGTTTCTATCTAATAGAGCCACGCGATGTCTCCTCCAGCAACCTTTAACCTAAATTTAGTAACTAATAGTAATGTACCAGAAAATGGTAACGAGACGTGACAATAACTTTACGAACTCTGTGTTGAGTTCAATTCATTAAGAATATTTCGAGTTTTTTCAACATCCTTGTGCATTTGGAGAATCAAGTCGTCGACTGTACCAAAGGCCTTTTCGTCCCTGAGATGTTTAATGAACTCGAGTTTAATGGTTTGGCCATATATGTCCTGGTCAAAGTCCAGAATATAGGATTCGATCGTGCGTCCGCCTTCATCAAACGTAGGGCGAGTGCCAATACTGGTGGCCGCCATATATTTCTTGTTGCCAATGTTTACGAATGTGGCATATATACCGTCTTTTGGAATCGCCATTCCCACGGTCGGAATTAAATTGCATGTGGGGAAGCCAAGGTCGCGTCCACGTTTTAATCCATGCATAACTTTCCCCACTGTGGAGTAGTACCTTCCCAACATTCTTGATGCGGATTGAACGTCACCCTCAGAAAGTAGATTTCGTATGGCAGTGCTGCGAATCGGAAATTCATCAGTTTTTTGTTGATCAACAACTCGGACTTCAAAACCCTGGCTGACACCTATCTCGGCGAGTTTAGAAACGTCTGCATCCCTGTTTTTGCCCATGCGGAAGTCCGGACCTACGATCAAACCTGACATATTTAATATTTCTACTAAAATGCGTGTGAATTTCTCGGCAGTCAACCTGGAAACTTCATGGTCAAATGAAATAGGAGTTACGAAGTCTACTCCGGTATCAAGGAGGAGATTCACTCTTTCCGTCACGCTTGTTATAAAGTTTGGCTTAAATTCTGGGTTTATTACACTGGCGGGATGGTTTTGAAATGTAATTACACCAGCTCGTCTTTTCGTTGCGCTTGCTCTGGATGTGAGTTCAGAGATCAGGTGTCTGTGACCTAAATGGACTCCATCAAACACGCCAATCGTAAGAATTGTTTCCTTGCTAGTGGAGTCAGGTTTGAGCTCTTCAATTATAGTCATGACTTATTGACCGATTATTAGCCTTAGCTCAGCACCTGTTTTATGTATATTGTCAAGAATTAGGCTGGGATTAGTTTGGTTGGTTCTGCAAGAAAAACTAGCACGCTCCCTGCTAGTGGGTCAAGGAACCCAAAATAACTAAAGTTTTGATTCCTGCTTAAGATGCTTGGAAAGGGCCAGACTCGCTGGCAGGATTAACGATGTCACAATCCCCATTATGAGGATCGACATTTTTAAACCCATCTGATCTGCGATAAAACCATATGCTAGAGGCGCCCCGACCGTACCTATCTCGTTCGTGGTGTAGAAATAACCGTAATAACGTGCTCGTCGTTGTGCCGGTATAAATTTAGCAACAGTCGCATAAAGAACACTTGATGTACCGTTCAATCCAACACCGAGAATTAAGGCTAGAGGCCACAGTGAAATAGCTGGAGCCGACAAGGTCAATATTAGAAGAGCGGCAGTAATTCCCTTTGTTAGCCATATCAATGGGATGGTTCCTACTCTCTCATCCAACCATCCACATACGAATTTTCCCGCTGCTCCTCCAGAGAAGAGCAAGAATAGCATTAAGGTGATTTGACCGTCCGTCATATCTCTTTCGATCAGTATGAAAGGAAATAATATTAGCGTTCCATTTCTGACGGCGTTGTCTAGTATTCCTAGAACAGTTAAAACGATAAACCCTGATAACTTTGACTCAGACTTGTTCTGTTCAGCAGACGAAGTCGATGATGTAACTTGCTGTAGAGGTTTCCCTAGGTCTAACTTGCTCTTGAATGGGATTCCTACGGCCATGAAGAAAAGGCCGAGAGCACCTACTATCCACAGAGAGGTACGCCATGTGCCTAATAGCAGAAGTCCCGCGGCAGTGGCGGGCGCGAGCATTTTGCCCAAATCTCCAGCAAAATTTACTGTTCCAACTGCTGATGACCTTCCGGAAGACTCGTAGGCCCGGGACACCATACTTGAGGCGAGAGGGTGCTGTGTTCCCCCCCCTAAGCCTCCGATAATGGTCATAGAAATAAGTGACCAGAAACCTGGCATTATAGCCATTCCAATTAAACCTATTGAGACCCAAGCGTTTCCTCCTAGTAACATCCAGAACTCACCGATATGTTCGGCCAAAAAACCAGCGGGAATCTGGAGAACGGCTGAGGCTCCACTAAAGGCAGATCGCAATATACCAATTTCTGTATAACTAAGTTGCAGGTCGTTTTTAATGGTCGGTAATAGGGGTATTAGTAGGGCGAAAAATAAATCGCTTAAGATGTGTGTAGTCGAACCGAATAGAAGTACTCTACGTGGCGGAATAGATCTCGGTTTTATTTCTTGATTTTCCTTCAATATTTCTTGCCCTATACTTAGGGGCCCTCTTCTCCGTATTCACGAATGTTCCTTTTGGGAAATTCTTGGTATGGATATTTTGCGAGGGATTCTTCATCTAGATCAATACCCAAACCTGGGGTTTCTGGAAGATTGATGTATCCGTTTTCAACTTTGAAGGGTGTAGTAGCAATATTTCTGCCGAGATCTTCAAAATTTACGAAGTATTCGGTTATAAGGAAGTTTGGCATAGTAGCAGACGCATTTATTGTAGCTGCAAGCCCGAGCGTAGTGCTGTTGTAGTTGTGAGGGGATACTACTACAAAATATGGCTCGGCCATAGCAGCAATTTCCTTTAACTCGAGTATGCCTCCAACATTACATACATCCGGGTTTATGATATCGGCTGCTTGTTTTTCAAAAACCTCCCGGAATTCAAATTTTGTGTATAGCTCCTCTCCGGTAACCACAGGGATGTTGATATTCTGTTTTGCTGATGCAAGAGCGTCTATATTTTCTGCAAGTACAGGTTCTTCATACCAGAAAGGTTCATATTCTTCTATTCCTTGTGCGATTTTCACAGCATGCATGGGGGCCAATCGTCTATGCATTTCAACAAGAATGTCGACATCTTTTCCAACCGCTTGCCTGACTGCACGGACATTCTCAACCGCTTGCTTCTCTACGTCCTTATTTACAAATGTTCTCCAGGGACCTGGTATGGGATCGAATTTTAAAGCTGTGAAGCCACTTTCAACTATTTGTGAGGCTCTATCAGCCAAGTCCGAGGAGTCCCAACCACCACCACCCCATCCGTTTGCGTAGACGCGTATTTTATCTCTTACTGGTCCGCCTAGAAGTTTGTATACGGGTTGCCCAGATACCTTTCCCAAGATGTCCCACATAGCGTGTTCCAAGCCACTCACTGCACACCAAAGGTCCATAGCTCCCCGTCGCCCTGCAAAATCGTCATATACCATCTGCATAAAATGCTTTATGTTTGTGGGATCTCTTCCTACAAGATACCTTTTCAGCATATCGATGTGGGAAGTTATTTGAACGTCTCTGTCCGCCTGAGTGTAGCATTCACCCCAACCATACACACCTTCATCAGTGTCGATCCTGACGAAACATAGGTTTTTTCCTCTACCCGGATGTATTAAGTGATAACGAATGTCAGTAATTTTCAAGGGGATGCTCCTGTTAAATGTGACTCTTTATATTTTAAATTCTTTTTTATTTATTACTGTGCGGTCCATCCGCCATCGACTACTAATTCGCTGCCTGTTACGAAAGAAGACTCGTCTGAGGCGAGATAAATAACTGCATAGGCAACCTCCTCCGGTTTCCCATAACGACCCATGGGGATCCTTCTGGTCATATCCGCGAATTTTTCTTTGTCAGCCCGCATACCTGCTGTCATATCTGTCTCAATTGGTGCAGGATGAACTGAATTGCATCTAATATTTTCTGCTGCGTATTGAATGGCCACCGACTTAGTTAAGAGGCGAACAGCTCCTTTTGAAGCTTGGTACTGAGGGCTGCTGAAGTCACCTCCGACAAGTCCCATTTGAGAAGAGATATTCACTATAGAACCTCCACCGGATATTCTCATTGCTGGGATTGCTGCCTTTATTCCTAAGAAAGTACCTTTGGAATTGATATTAAGTACCCGGTCCCAGTCTTCTTCGGGAGTGTCGAGTAGCATCATTCGGGATGTGACACCGGCATTGTTAACCAAAATATCTAGTTGCCCAAATGTATCTATGGTAGTTTCGATGGCTGCATTCCATTCAGTCATATGTCTCACGTCTAGGTGGCTGTATATACATCTAGCATTATTCGAGATTGACGAGAGTTCCGATGCTAGGGCTTCTCCCGTATCGTCGAGTATGTCTGCTATTACTACGGAGGCTCCTTGTTCAGCAAACATGCGAGCCTCTACCTCACCCATTCCTTTTGCTCCGCCGCTTATTAGTGCTACTTTGCCTTCAAGTCTACCCATGATTAACCCTCTCGTTCAGATGATGAATAATTCAGACCGAATACCTATTTCCCCTTTGTGCGTCAAGGTAGGCCTTTGACCCTTCTAAGAATATTGAGACTGCTCTAGCTGAAGGCATTACTTCATCAGCCATTTTTTTCCCGGCAGCTTCTACTTGTTTTCTCACTTCCTTTTCAAATGCTAATACATCCGGATGGGTGGGTTGACCTGGGAGACCCATGGATTGGGCGATATCTTGAGCACCAGAAGCATAAAGGTCAATCCCGGCTACGGAAAATATGTCGTCCAAGTTGTCCAAAACTTGTACATCTTCTAGTTGAGCAGTCACCAAAATATGATCATTCATGTGATTCATATAGTTTTCTCCACTTGGAGGACCGCCGAAGTAGGCACCTCTGCCTGATCCAAAACTACGTCTTCCGCGTGGGACATATCTTGCGGCAGCAGCAAGTTGTTCTGCTCTAGCGCCATCCACTATGTGGGGTCCTGTTATCCCCATAATACCTCTATCCAAGAATCTCAAGATAGTCGAGTCTTCTATATTGGGAACTCGTGCAAAAGGTGTTAATCCTGCCATGTCAGCGATTCGGCACAAATCATCCAGTATGTCTATCGTGAATGGTCCGTGCTCGCTGTCAAAAGTAACGAAGTCAAAACCCGCTCTTCCAGCCAGTTCGACAATAGTGGTGGAGGGAAATATCATGTTCAGGCCGTAGGCCTTTTCGCCTTTATTCATTTTTTCAACAACATTGTTAGTTCTCTGAGTGACCATTATTTTCAGTCTCCTTGACGTGTCATGCCTTATGGTTGAGGCTTGCTGGCGATTTTATGGTAGGTCTGTAGTTGTTACAAACATCAATGCTTTGGAGCTGAGATATACTTCATTCATTGGTGTCTTTGTAACGCTGGTTTGTAGATAGGTTAATTGAAGACTTTCTAGGCGCTTGACACTCCAAAATGTGAATGTGATAATTTTCACCCGGTTGAGGAGTTCATTTTGGTGAGGTGCCTTAGCCGTAATTTTTTGTTTGGGGACCCAAAAAATTGTTTGAAATGGATCCGAATTACATAAGCGTCGAAGCTTGGCAGCATGTAAGTACGTTTGTGACAAACATATGGCTGTTCGTCATATGTATGGTTATATTTGCTTCAAATATGCTGATTGGCCACAATGCGATTCCATCCCTGATAAAATCCCAGCATATATCCAGTTCCCTGAATAAAGTGCGTGTTCCATTTTACGGAGTCTCTGTAGTGGCTTTTGTCGCTGCTATTTACTTCGTATTGACAGCCTTCCAAGGTGGAAGGGCGGCCATTAAGTTGATTTACCCCGAGTTTTGGATTTAAGAGCGTGACTAACGCGGCTAATAGGTTACACACGTTAGCCCTGAGTATGAAATAAGGTTGTATAGATAGATTGATACCAGGTGATTTTCAGCCGAGGAGACCTACAGGCGGACAGCTAGTAAAGTTGGGCGTGCTGGGCGTTGTCGCCTTTGGGATATTTGTTCTGGTCGTCTTGGGACTCACTTTTCACATCTCTGCTTGGCTGGGGCAACCGGTAGTGTTTGCCCGCAGTGAGGGTCCAGAGCAACCAATAGCATTTCCTCACACCACGCATGTCCAGGAACTAGGTATGGACTGTACGTTTTGCCACCGGAACGTCGAAAAAGAGGCTGCGGCATCAGTCCCTGCCACAGGGTTATGCATGACGTGTCATAGTGCTGTAGGCGACGACTTAGATGAGATAGAAAAGATGCGCTCACTTTATGAGGATGGGAGAAGTATTCATTGGGTGAGGGTGCATAGGGTGCCTGATCATGTCCACTTTGTTCATGAGGCTCATATCAGGTACTTCACAGAGAAAGAGGGAATAGAAACTAGTCAGGTATGCCAGACTTGTCATGGCGATGTAAAAGAGATGGAGAAAGTTAAACAGGTTGAAACGCTCAAGATGGGAGATTGTGTGAGTTGTCATAAAGAAAACTCCGCTCCTACTGACTGCACCACCTGTCATTACTAAAGGCTAATGGATGGCTCTTACTAGAAGACAATTTTTAACATTAATGGGCGGGTCGGCAGGTGCTGCCGTCTTCTTCCAGGCCTGCGGCATTCCTGAAAAAGAGCTTTTCATAGACTCACCTATTGAAATGCCAGAGGACCTGGTCACCGGCATAGACAACTGGTATGCAACTTCTTGTCGACAATGTGATACCAGCGAAGGGATCGTTGTGCGGGTTATGGAAGGTAGGGCGAAAAAGATAGAGGGGAATAGTGATTACCCAATCAACATGGGCAAACATGGACCTCGCTGTGAGGCGGGACTTCAGGGCTTGTACCATCCAGACAGGATAAGTGCTCCTTTGGTCAGAACTGGACCACGAGGATCGGGAGAGTACAGGGAAATTAGTTGGGAAGACGCAATCGCTCGTCTGACTAACGAATTACAGAATCTGAAGGATTCTGGAGATGAAGGACAAGCTGTTCTGGTAACAAATCCGATTGGAGCTCACCATGGTCTGGTCGCTGATAAATTTGCCAGCACATTCGGTGCCCGCCGGTTTACGTATGAACCTTTAGAAACCAGTGTGGTTAGGAAAGTAGTGTCTGACGTTTTTGGCCAGAGTGCTATGCCAGACTTCGACATAGAAAATTCGGATTATTTGCTGTCATTCGGAGCTGATTTTCTTAGCACATGGGTTTCCTCAACACGTTATTCAAGAGGGTATGGCGAATTCAGGCAAGGCCATGATCACCGTGGGAAGATGGTTCATGTAGATTCGAGATTCTCGGCTACGGCCGCAAATGCTGACGAATGGATCAGAGTTAACCCTGGAACTGAGGGCATGTTTGCCTTGTCGGTTATTCAGCATGCTGTATCTATGGGTGATGTGAGTGACGATGTGGTTAATGCCTTGACTGGAGGGGATTCTGATTGGTTGTCAACATACAGCCCAGAGAATGTTGCTCAGCAAGTGGGAGTTAGTGCCGAGACAATAATTCATGTGGCGGAAGATTTTACTCATAGTTACCATCCTCTTGCTATTGGAGGCGGCTCTGCTGCTGCACATTCAAACGGGTACTCTGCTGTCAAGGCAGTTTTCTCGCTGAATCACGTGGCAGGTAATATTGGGAAGAAGGGTGGAGTGATCCTAAATCCTGACTCCCCAGTTGAGGGTTTGGCAGCCGCTCCGGCTGGTAACTCGTTTGCGGAATTTCAAAGACTTACCGAGGATATGCAGGCTGGAGCTGTGAAGGTGCTCATGGTGCGGGGGGCTGACCTTTTCTATGGCCTTCCTGACATCGCTGGTTTCAAAGGAAGATCTGCTAGTGTTCCAATGATAGTCAGCTTCGGTGGCATGATGGACGATACAACCAGCATGGCTGATTTGATTCTTCCTGAGCACCATTATTTGGAAGATTGGGGTACAGATGTTCCCCTAGCCGGTGTCGGCTATGAAGTAGTGGGTTTCCAGCAGCCTGTTGTCAGGCCATTTTTCGAAGATCGAGGGGAGAATCTCGGTACCAAAGGGTTCGCTGACGTGCTCCTGGCTGCTTCACAAGTGATGGAGATGGATCTTGGCTTAAACGGGGAGACTTTCAAGGATGTGATTAGGGAGAGTGCCAGGGAGTTATATGGACTTGGTAGAGGGTCCATTAACGCCTCATCTTTTGAGTCATTTTGGAATGGGGTATTGCAGCGAGGAGGCTGGTGGGATGTGAATGCGAAGGGACCAAATACAGCAGAGCCCGCTAGGCTTGATGGAGTGTCCTCTCCGGTAATCAGTGGAAGCGGAGAATTTACTCTTATGCCTTTTGCTTCTGCATCTCTTCTAGATGGTAGGAATGCTTCCTTACCTTGGATGCAGGCGATGCCCGATCCCATATCGACCGCGACATGGCAAACGTGGGTTGAGATAAACCATAAGGTAGCCGAAGATAGAGGAATTAAGGAAGGTGACGTGGTCACTGTTAGTGCTTCGGGTCGCAGTATAACGGCACTCGCAATGCCTAACCCAGCTACTCCTCCGGACGCCGTATCGATTCCGTTTGGCCAAGGACATAGAGATGGTGGAAGATACTCTGCCGGAAGAGGTGGGAACGTGCTGGCAATCCTCGATGCTGTCCATGATCAGGCCACCGGCTCACTTGCATGGGCGGCGAATAAGGTTAGTGTGACTCCTACGGGAGAGTGGGTAAGAGTGCCTAAATTCGAGAACACTGTTCCCGAGTTCCCAAGAGATGAGCATAATCATGTTATTGAGCTCACCAGTGGGGATGCTCACTAATTGGTAAAGATACTGAGGAGGATTTAAGTGCAGGAGCAAATAAATGGCTGATAGCCAAGATAGAAAATGGGGGATGGTGGTGGATATTGACAGGTGCACTGGCTGTAATGGCTGTGTTATCGCCTGCCAGTCTGAGAACAACATTCCGAATAATCTTGAAGAACACTTCAATCAACGTCGCGCTATTCAATGGATTCGAATTGAACGGTATTGGGAGGGTGAATATCCCAATGTAAAAGCCCGCTTCATTCCGGTCATGTGTCAACAATGCGGAAATGCCCCCTGCGAACCTGTATGTCCTGTATATGCTACCTATCACAATAATGAGGGTCTTAACGTTCAGGTCTACAATCGGTGCATAGGAACTAGGTTTTGCGCGAACGGTTGTCCCTACCATGTAAGATTTTTTAATTTTTGGGAGCCGGAGTGGCCGGATAGCCTTAAAAATCAGCTGAATCCTGATGTTACCGTGCGTAGCCGGGGAATAATGGAGAAATGCAGCTTCTGTGTGCAACGCATCAGAAGGTCGACAAGAGAGGCGGATAGGGATGGGGTGCAAGTCGAGGATGGAGACAGAGGAATCAGCCCTGCATGTGTTAACGCCTGCCCAACGACTTCCTTGACGTTTGGAGACTTTAATGATGAAACCAGCCAGGTTTCAATCATGAAAGAGGAGGCAATGTCCAACCGAGGAAAAAAAGATGGTAGGGGATATCGTCTTTTGGACAACTTAGGTACGGAAACTAATGTGATTTATCTCAAGAAAGTGGATGAATCTGCAGGAGCTGTGCATGGCCATTAATTCGGCTGGAGTTGAATACGAGGCGGTTCCAGAACCGTATGCAGAGACAGAAAATTCTGTTGATAATCGGAAAGACGTCTCGGATCGACTACTCCGGATACACAATGTAATTTCGAACCGGTTTTGGCAATTTGCTGCCCTAACAGGTTTGATGTTTGTACTCGGAATTATTGGATTTGTTCTGAGGCTAGCTTCTGGGTTTGATGATAAAGATGTGTGGGGGTATTACGTGGCGGTTTTTGCTTTTTTGATGACTACCACATCTGCGGCACCTATGGTTGCAATCGCGCCTCGTATCGTCAATGCCCACTGGAGAAGGCCAATTTCACGAGCTGCCGAACTGTGGACGCTTGCAGGATGTCTCAATTTGATTCTGTATATTCCGTTGATATGGCTACTACCTAGTTTGGAAAACGGGCGAAGAAGCCTGTGGTTCTACGGTCATCAGGCTAGCAAAAATGAATTTTGGACCGGGTTTGAATCCGTTCCAGCATATTCACCACATATCTGGGCAACCTTAGCGATCATTTCCTTAGTTGTTCTTGGGTTGGCGTTGGTCTGGATGTCTTGCTTGCCGGATTTCGCTGTATTGAGGGACCAAGGATCCGGCTGGAGAAAGAAATGGGGCGAGAGGTTGTCTCTCGGCTGGATAGGTACATCGGGACAATGGAACTGGCAATATCACAGGATGGGTGTAATAAGTGCTTTTTATTTCATGATGTTGATATTCGTACACTTTTTTATAAGTGTTGAGTTTCTGATGGTGCATGTTCCAGGGTGGATCGATTCTTTGTATCCGATCACCCACGCGCATAACGCTCTGCAGGCTGGGGTGGCAACCATGATGTTGACCATCTTCTGCTTAAGGCAGTTTGGTGGGTATAAAGACTACATTGGATTAGATCAATTCTGGGGTCTTGGGAAGCTTCTTCTTGCTCTGTCATTGCTTTGGTTCTGGTTCTGGTTTTCGAGTTTTAATTTGTTTTGGTACGCCAAGAAACCGTCTGAATTGTCTCTTCTTGAACTGTTGATATCAGGTCCTTACATGTGGATGTTTATTGCGGAATTTCTGCTGGTGTTCATAATTCCTTGGTTCTCGATGATTTGGAATCCTGTGAGGAGAAGTGTTTGGGGTCCTCCACTTATAGCCGTTTCTGTGCTTATTGGCACCTTGCTGGACAGGATCAGGTTATATGTTGCATCATGGGACGCTGCTAGTCGTGACTTCGCAAGTATGCTTGAGATGGAGATGAGTGAAGTACCCGATAAAATTCTTGCACCAGGTATTACGGATATATTTCTTATAGTTGGATTTATTGGGGGTTCGATTTTCATATTCATGATGGCTAGCAGATTAATCCCAGTGATGAATATATGGGAACAAAAAGAATTTTTACTTTACAAGGCCGAAGTTCAATATCACAGGGCAAAAGTTTTGGTCCTTGGTAAGCCAAGATAGGTATAAAACGGAAACATAATATAAATGCAGGAACATACACAACTAAGCCAGAAACAGATCAACGATGAACTGTTGCGGGACGTGCTAACGGTCCCTAAATGGTGGCTACCCGCTGTAGTAGCACTGGGAATCGTAGTGGCTACGGGTCTGGGAGCATTCAGCTATATGGTGTACCACGGGGTTGGTGTGACGGGTTTGAATAGACCTGTTTTCTGGGGGTTTTTCATAGCAAACTTCGTGTTCTGGATCGGTATTAGCCATGCTGGAATTATGATCTCTGCTATCCTGCGTCTCACTCAGGCGGAGTGGAGAAGGCCAGTGACTAGGGCGGCTGAGGTGATGACAGTGTTCTCCCTGATCGCTGCTCTTCATACACCTCTTTTCCATGTCGGAAGACCTTGGAGAGTGCTTTATTGGATTTTCCCATATGACTTTGATAGAGGAATATGGCCTAACATAAGGTCCCCTTTCGTCTGGGACCCGAGTGCGGTGGGGACATATTTGATTGCAAGTTCTTTGTTTGTTTTTGTCTGTTTATTACCCGATATAGCCATACTTAGAGACAGGGCAAAAGGGTTGTTTGTAAAAAGGATCTACGCATTTCTATGTTTGGGATTCAGAGGTACTCCTCGACAATGGAGACTACAAACAATCGCGGGCATATTATTGTCTGCCTTAGTTCTTCCTGTTTTCGTTTCGGTTCATTCAATAGTGTCATGGGACTTCGCAGTTTTGATAGGAGTCGAGGGTTGGCACTCAACAATATTTGCGCCATATTTCATTATTGGGGCCATACACTCTGGTGTTTCAGCCGTAGCTATGCTTATGGCTCTGGCTGTTTGGCTTTATAAACTTGACAATTATATTAAGCCAGATCATTTCGACGCTATAGCCAGGCTATTAATAGTTGTGGCAACGACATGGTTTTTCTTTTTCTTCTTGGAATGGGTCTATGCACTTTACACTTTAGATAGTCCTGAAATTGCCTTGAGAGAGTTGCAGGCCTTCGAATGGCCATATGGTCCTTTGTTCGCTATATTCGTGATTCTGTCATTTGTTATTCCTGTGCCAATGTGGCTTTTCAAGAGATTTAGAAGAAGCGCGAAAATAATGTTTTGGACAACCATTTTGGTAAACATAGGCATGTGGCTTGAAAGGTTCCTAATTGTAATACCTGGCTTGGTTCGCCGGACTCATATGACGTTCGATTGGGGCACATATCATCCATCTTTGGTAGAGATACTGATAGTTGTGGAAACCTTTGCCTTTGTGGCTTTGGGTATGTTGCTATTTGCTAAGGTGCTTCCATTAATTCCACTGTTTGATGTGAAAGAGGGTGTCGTTTTCCGACACGTTATGAAAGTTGGGCGTAAAACCGTTCCGGCCTCTATACGTGAAGGGCTCCCACATCACTATTATGACAAAAACCATTAATATAAATATATTAGGACTATAAGGATCAGTTATGGCTAAGAAAAGTGTATTAGGTCTCTACACTGAAGAAGATTCCGCCGCTGATGCCCTCGATAACTTGAGGGATGCAGGATTTGAAGAAGGCGAATATGAATTATTGACAGGTACCCCCTACCCGGAAGGTACGTTTGGGGAAGCAGAACCTGAACACCATCTTTTTCGGTGGCCACTTATTGGGGCAGCCTGTGGATTCACTGGTGGCTTGATTATCACTGCAGGAACTCAAATGGCTTATCCACTGATAACTGGAGGAAAGCCTATATTGTCGATACCTCCCATGGCGATCATTATGTATGAGGGAACGATGCTTGGGGCCATTATATTCACCATCATAGGTATCCTATTTGAATCCAGGCTACCTCGCCTGTTCATGGGTGCCTACAGTGAGAAAATAACAGAAGGTCATATTGGAGTTACCGTTACTACTGAGGAAGGTAGAACGGAGGTTGCTGAAGAGGCACTCAAGAAAGCAGGGGCGGAAGGTGACATTATCAGGGGTTGGGAATAATTAAAGAGCGTTATAAATGTTTTTAAGTCAATTCAATATCAAAATCAGTAGGATTTCGTTGGCTATTTTGGCGGCGGTGCTGTTTATGCTTGTCACAGCTGGTTGCTATGACAGCAAATCCGGTAGAGTGGAATTTGGTGGGGCGATAAATTTTGAGCTTCCCGCATTTCCTGAAACTGGATCACACGCCGTACTAGTTTTTTCTGAGATGCATTATTCTGATTCTTACAGAGTTCAGGAAGTTCCTAGGCTATTACCCCCAGAAGGATCAGTACCTGTGACAGGTGGTGAGGTTAAAATTCTGGATCTTGATGAGCTTAAGGGGCTCGACATACCAAAGGAATTTGTAGCTAGCTATGACGATGTAAATGCCCAAAAGGTCTATTCAGTAAACTGCCAAGTGTGTCATGGTATTAAATTGGATGGAACAGGCCCGATAACCACCTTGCTAAGTGCTAGGAATGATGGGTCGTTGGCGTATGATGGTGCGGAACCTGTGAATCTCAACTCGGACAGAGTTAGAGAATTGACAGACGGAGAGATATTTGGGTACATAACTTGGGGGGGTAGGCCCGGTTTGGCAGCGGCGGCGAGAGGCAAAACGTCGTCTGCAATAATGCCTGAGTTTGGCAAGCTACTTACAGAAGAAGAACGATGGGAACTAGTGCACTATCTTAGATCTAGGATTGGAAGCAGGTAGTTCCTGAATCCTTTAATTTCCTTTGCTTTTATTGTGTGTCGGGGGCCCGTGGGATTAGATTACCCCTGTTGCTTTGACCCACGACAGAAGCGACGGCGTACTTTTCTGAATGTGATAATGATAGAGCAATATCTTGGACTTCAATCTGTTCCGCACGCATATTTGCTCTTCCATGGAGTTTAATAAAAGGGGCGCTTCCTCTTCTTCTTCGGATTTCGATATCCTTCCACCCTACTCCCCTTGTGCCCGTACCTAGTGCCTTCATGACCGCTTCCTTCGCAGCGAAACGACTGGCTAATTGTGGAGCTCTTCCTCTGCAATATAATCTTTCTTCCTCTGTATAAATTCTTTCTAGGAATCTGTTGCCGTATTTCTTCGTGACACGAGCAATACGATCAATCTCAACTATGTCGATACCAGTAATTAGCAATGTAAGACCTCTCAACTAAGTCTGAGATTATACTTGATCAGATAATAGATCCTGTTATGTAAATAAGATTGTGGGAAGTTATAATTGATGTTCGTAAAATTCACCACTGTTGTAGATACATTTTAATATGGTAAAGGGATAGATGGACTCTAAGATCATTGATGGTACCGATTTATCGGCACAGATCAAGGCAGAAGTAAAAAATCATGTTAAAAGACTAAAATCGAAGATGGCTAGGCCTCCTGGGCTATCAGTCGTTCTAGTAGGAGATGATCCTGCTTCAGCTGTTTATGTGCGTAACAAGCAACGTGCGGCAAAAGAGGCGGGAATGATTGGTAATACCATTGCAATGCCCCACAGCTCTACTGAAGATGAAATTATTCAGGTTGTTAATGAATTAAATATTGATGCTAGCTGCGATGGAATCCTAGTACAGCTACCATTACCAGATCATATTAATGAGGCTACTGTAACGTCATCTATAGACCCCCTGAAGGATGTAGATGGTCTCCATCCAAATAACGCTGGTTTATTGGCGGCTGGTACACCTCGGTTTGTTCCGGCAACTCCTGGAGGAATTGTTCAGATGCTCCTCCGAACCGGTAATAATCCATCAGGTAAGCGTGTGGTTATACTTGGACGCAGTAATATAGTCGGCAGACCCATTTCAAATCTTCTTTCTATGAAAGGTGAGGGAGGGGACGCGACTGTAACAATATGTCATAGTCGGACGAAAAATATAGAGGATGTATGCCGATCTGCGGAAATACTTATTGCCGCTATAGGTATTCCAGGATTTGTCACCTCTGATATGGTTTCAGATGGTGTTGTTGCGATAGATGTTGGTATCAATCGAGTTGAGGCAACTGACAGAAAAAGAGGATATAAGTTGGTTGGGGATATAGACTTTCCAGGAGTTTCAAAGAGGGCTTCTGCGATAACACCTGTTCCTGGTGGAGTGGGTCCAATGACGATAGCGATGTTATTATCCAATACGGTAGATGCAGTCGGGTTTCATTGATCAATTGATCGACGTACCAATATAAGCGAAATATGTTTCCTAAGATATAATTTATAGTGAATTAAGAACTTAGATTATGACTACACAAAAAAGAGATTATTACGAAATACTCGGTGTTTCGAAAAACGCGAGCGATGAGGACCTAAAAAAAGCTTTTAGGAAGCTGGCGTTTGAATTCCACCCAGATAGGAATAAAGATAAGAATGCCGAGGAGAAATTTAAAGAAATAAATGAGGCGTATCAGGTTCTTTCAGATCAAGAAAAGAGAGCGAGATATGATCAATTTGGGCACGCTGGCCTGAGTGGAAATGGTGGAGCAAATTCAGGGTTTGGAGGATTCGAGGACTTAGGTGGATTTGGAGATATATTTGATTCCTTCTTTGGGGGTTCTGGATTTGGATCTAGATCTTCATCTAATAGGAATAGACCATCAAGAGGTTCGGACTTAAAGTACTCGATGGATTTGGATTTTGAAGAAGCCATATTTGGAACTGAGAAAGAGTTTGAAATTAATAGAATAGAGTCCTGCAGTAAGTGCAGGGGGTCGAGAAGTGAACCTGGGAGCGATTTTTCTACATGTCGTTCGTGCAATGGTCAAGGTCAGGTACGAAGGGCCCAGCAAAGTGCTTTTGGTCAGTTTGTACAGGTAACTGACTGCAGTGCCTGTAGAGGTGAAGGGAAAAGCATCACTGATCCATGTACCCAATGTAGAGGACAAGGGAAACAACGAAGAAAAAGAACAATAGCCACAACTATTCCGGCTGGAGTAAGAGAAGATACTCAGATTCGTCTTACTGGTGAAGGAGAGCATGGTTCCAATGGCGGGCCTCCAGGGGATTTGTTTGTGATATTTCGCATAGAGGAACATCCATTTTTTGTTAGAGATGGTATAAATATCAGACTGGATGTGCCGGTAAATATAGTGCAAGCTTCTCTTGGTGGCACGATTGTGGTCCCCACAATAGAAGGAGATGTGGAATTAACCGTTCCCGCTGGGACCCAGAACGGAAAGACTTTTAGACTTAAAGGGAAAGGTGTTGTTCAGATTCAAGGTACGCGGCGTGGTGACCAACTGGTGAAGGTAAACTTGCATGTTCCTACCAAGTTGGACAACATGCAGAAAGAACTTTTGGAGAAACTAGGGACTACTTTGCCAAAGATGGGTGATGAAGAAGATACTGGAATATTTGGCAAATTCAAAAATGTTTTTGGTGGTAGGGAAAGTACCTAGTGAAATGGTTGGAATTGTGTGTTGATGTACCACCGGAATTCGTGGAGCCGATTTCTCATATATTTTACAAGTATGGATACGGTGGGGTTTCCATAGAGACTCCCGCTGATTTCAACCCTGACGAAGGTGAAGTCGCTCCGGTCCCAGAAACATTCAGTGTTCGTACCTATATTCCAAAAGATGATTCCACAGATGAGCGCAGGGCCAATATTGAGATTGGGGTAAAACTAATCAATCATCTCCATCCGATTGAACCGCTTAAAGAGACGGAAATTAAGGATGAAGATTGGGAAACTAATTGGAAACAATATTTTCATCCAATTAGGGTTGGTAGAAAATTGGTGATATGTCCGACGTGGCAGGAACATGCATCACTACGGGACGATGTGATTATCTTTTTAGATCCTGGTATGGCGTTTGGCACTGGCCATCATCCAACGACTAGAATGTGTATGGAGTTATTGGAGGATACTATCGTTGGTGGGGAGAAGATAATAGATTTGGGATGCGGATCTGGAATATTATCAGTAACTGCAGTTAAGCTCGGAGCACTGTCCTCTATTGGTTTTGAAATTGAAAACAATGCTTCCAAAGTAGCCAAGGAGAATTGTGTCTTAAATGGGGTTGATGAGTCCGTCGAGGTTTTCAATAGTACGCTTCCTGACAATCGGTATTCTGAGGGAGATTTTGATCTCGCATTAGCTAACATATCCGCTAAAGTCATCATTGAACTTGCCGACCACCTGACAAAAGGGTTGAGAAGTGGAGGTAAGTTGATTTTATCC
>CEUS01069033.1_pt1 | contig 21529 bp, 15 predicted proteins | sample 427031 | NCBI WGS metagenome assembly CEUS01 (sample SAMEA2622837, study PRJEB7988) | marine metagenome | biome: marine biome (ENVO:00000447); feature: marine epipelagic mixed layer (ENVO:xxxxxxxxx); material: "saline water (ENVO:00002010), including plankton (ENVO:xxxxxxxx)" | depth 140 m | reverse complement strand
CCCCCAGTAATGTGCGCTATAGCCTTGATCGACTTGGTTGAACACACTCCCCCTCCCCTCCTTGAGTCGATCACCAAGTCCACAACTGGGTCGACGTAAATCCTAGTGGGGTTCAGCAGCACCTCGCCCAGAGTAGGCTCACGATCCTCCTCGGAGAACATCTCAATTGCCCTAGCCGCATGTCTGGAATCGAATGGACACTCTTCCACCAGGGAGCAGCCAGACCTCTCTATTACCGCTCTAACAAGGGTGTAACCGTTCGAGTGGATTCCGCTGCTCGGGAGTCCAATCAAAACATCCCCTTCCTCGAGGTCTTTTCCGGTGATCCAGGAACCCTTTGGGAACCATCCCAGAGCAGTGCCTGAAAGGTCCAGATCATTCACTATTCCCGGAAGGGTGGCGGTCTCCCCACCAGCTAGTGTGACCCTGGCAATCTCACAAGCTCTTGAAAGAGATACGCCCAACTCGGAGTGAACTTTGGGATTTGCCTCAGGAACTGCGATGTAGTCAACAAAGGCCAAGGGCTCAGCACCAACGCAAATCAAGTCGTTCACGTTCATGGCAACACAATCCAGCCCAACACCAGAGAGCTGCCCTAACTCGGTGGCAATTTGCAATTTCGAGCCTACTCCATCGGTGGCCAACGCCAAGCAGGATTCTCCGAACTCAATCACCCCACCAAAACCCCCTGGGAGGTGAACTGGTGCCCCAAGCTCTCCAGAAACCCTAGACGACGGGGATAAGGAACCAATCAGACTGGCCACAGCCTTACCTTCGAGATCTATGTCGACCCCACTAGATGCATAATTCAGAGGCTCATCCACGAACCCCCGCATTGAAACAACACCTTCATACTCTCGGAAGGAACATCTCAGAATTCTATTTTCTAGTATTTTTTTAACCCGCAAAATTTCCGAAAAAGCCCCCTTTTTCCTCATTTACTTATAAAGGATATATCAACAATCTCTATAACACGAACTTCGCCCGCGAGACCTACGGATAGTGAGTATACTATGTATAGCAAGAAAATGATTGCAATGATGCTTACCCTGAGTATGCTGGCCGCGAGTATGGCCGGTTGCGCAGGGGGGGACGATGATGACGACACGTCTGACTGGACCATTACCATGGCCAGCGACGCTGGCGCCGTATGGGTGGAGTCCGGTTGGGACCCCATCATCCCCAACCTGAATGCCGGCGAAATGTGCGACGTCATCATTTCGGCGATGACCAAGACGGATGCGCGCGACGAAGTCGTTGACTTCACCAGGGCCTACTACACCAGTAGCCAGGGTGTTATCGGCGGTTCCGGTGCTGCGTCTATCTCAGCAGTAGGCGATCTGAACGCTGCAGGGACAACCATAGGTGTACAGTCGGGGACGACCTCGGACCTTTACGCCAATGAGAACCTCGCAGCGGCGACAATTAGCGCCTACGAGGACTTCCCGTCAGTCATAGCCGCACTGAACAACGGCGACGTGATGTACGCTATGGGAGATGCACCCGTGCTCTCGCTGGAAGGAACCCTGATGGTGACCTTCTCCGACGAGAACTTCGGGTTCGCTGTCAGAGAGGACTCTGGCGAGCTCCTAGACGCCCTGAACGTGGCTATCGGAGCTGTAGTCGACTCTGGAGAGTACGACACAATCTACGGAGCCTCTTTCGACGGTGCAGTGACCCTGGCAGACGATTCGACAGCCGACACGGCAACCTCGTATCCGACTCCCTCAGAGGGAAGCACATTGACGACCATCTTGGAATCAGGGCAGATCAAGATCTGCACCGATCCATTCTACCCGCCCTTCGAGAGCTACGATGCAGACGGCAACGTAGTCGGCTTCGACGCCGACATCGCCCACGCAATCGCGGACGAGATCGCTGCCCACTACATGGGCACAGATAACCCCGTGTTCGTGGCCCCCGTGGTAGTGGTTACTCACAAGATCGGACTGCTGAACCCAATGACCGGACCTATCGCTGTCTACGCACCGCCCTTCACTGTGGCAGCGCAGATGGCCATCGCCGACCTGAACGCAATGGGCGGCAACTTCGAGCTAATCGAGGCCGACTCAGGCTGCAGCGGCGATGTCGCCGGTGCGGCAGCCCAGTCCCTTGTTGACGCAGGCGTGGTCGGAGTGGCCGGAGCAGCATGCTCTGGCGCCTCGATGGCCGCAAACGCAGTCCTGAACGCTGCAGGTGTGGTACAGGTCTCCTACGCGAGCACCAACCCCGGCCTCAGCGACGCATCCGCCTACCCAGGATTCTGGAGAGTCGTCCCAAGCGACGCAATCCAGGGACCAGGAATGGCCGCAATGGTCACCGCTGCAGGAGCCAGCAACCCCGCGCTTCTGCACATGACCAACGACTACGGCTCTGGTCTGGCAGACGCATTCGAGGGCGCTTGGGGCACTGACAACCTGTGCACCAAGATAGGATACGAGGACACGACAGCTGACTTCACATCCCAGATTCAGGCTATAGCCGACGCTGGATGCGGTTCAGTGGTGGCAGTAACCTACTCTACTGACGGAGCAGCCATCCTAGAGCAGATGGCCGGAGCTGGAGTTTCACTCCCCTTCTTCGGAGCAGACGGAATCGCAGACGGCGCTTTCTTGGACGACTTCACCGCTCCTGCCGCCGCTAATGGCGTTCAGGCTACCAAGCCACGAGCTGGCTCCAGCGCTGGAGACTTCGTCGAGAGGTGCGCCGCGGACGCGGACTGCTCCGGCGGGATCTACACTTCCGAGACATACGACGCAGTGATGATGATCGGCCAGGCAGCCATGATGGAGGACGGAGCCAACATGGCGTCGCACCTCAACATGGTCGGGACGGACTACCAGGGCGCCAGCGGCGTCCACACGTTCGACGACGCAGGCGACGTAGCCGGCGCAGGTTACGACCTGTGCAGGTTCGATGCAATCTCGTCTACTGACGTATTCTTCAGCTGCAGGGCCCACTGGACCAGAGACGGCGGCATCGCTGCCAACGAGTTCACTGGGACTACCGTCAAGATCGGGTTCCTGAACCCGTCGACGGGACCGATCGCTGTATACGCGCCCGGTTTCGCGGCAGCCTCCCAGATAGCCCTGAACGTGATGAACATCGCAGGCTGGGGCAGCGGCCTACAGTTCGAGATAGTGTATGCTGACTCTGGATGCAGTGGAGACGTTGCTGCCACAGGTGCTCAGGCACTTATCGACGCCGGCGTGGTCGGTGTAGTGGGAGCAGCCTGCTCCGGCGCCTCTATGGGCGCCAACGCAATCCTCTCCGCCGCAGGGATCCCCATGATCTCCTACGCGAGCACCAACCCCGGCCTCAGCGACGCAACTGCGTACCCGCACTTCTTCCGCGTGGTGCCAAGCGACGCCCTACAGGGACCAGCACTGTCGGCCGTAGTGACCGATGGCGGAAGCTCCAGCCCAGCTCTAGTCCACATGACCAACGACTACGGCTCAGGCTTCGCAGACGCCTTCGAGGCTCACTGGGGCACTGACAACCTGTGCAACAAGATTGGCTACGAGGAGACGACCACCGACTTCACTTCGCAGGTGGCACAGGTCATCAGCGACGGCTGCGACAGCGTGGTGCTGATATCCTACGCTGCAGACGGAGCGGCTATCGTTGAGGAGCTAGCGTCACAGGGCTTCAATGGCTCCATTTACGGAGGAGACGGAGTCGCCGAGGAGGGCCTTTGCACATCGATGACCGCCAACGACAGTTGCGCTGGCATCGTTGCCACCAAGCCCGCATCGGCTACGCCAAACGAGCGCTCCGTTGCCTTCGGAATGCTGTGCGGAGCTAACGCGGACTGCGCAGGCGGGATATACACCGCAGAGGCCTTCGACGCCATGATTATCATGGGATATGCGTACTTCGCGGGCGCTACAGCGCCAGGAGTGCCAATGACCCAGCTGATCGCAGCTACAGGCCAAGGATTCGTGGGGGCCAGCGGCACTCACTCCTTCAGCGCTAGCGGAGACGTAGGCGGAAACGGCTACTGCGTCGGAGACTTCACGGTCACCGACGGAGTCGCTTCCTTCACCTGCAACAGGCACATCTCGGTATCCGGAGACGGAACCCCGGGATCAATCACAACAGCTTGATTGGAAAAAGTGGGACGTAAAGCGTTCCGGCGGGCCTCGGCCCGCCGGGCGCCCCCCAACAATGATTACTTCGCCACCTCACCATCAGTAGGGCGGGTCTGCCCTGGTGACTGAGATGCTCCACGAATTGAGAGAAAGATGGAACTCAGCCTCTCGCGGGCAAAGGAGAGCAATAATCGCACTGATGATAATTCTGGATTCGAGCATCGGCCTTCTATACCAGTTTGGTTCTCTAAACCTTGTTGACCTTTCAGTGGGGGGCAAAGTCCCAAATGACATGGTATGGTTATTGCAGATTGTAGAGTCCATTTCCGGGGCTTTCCTACTTGTCAAGATACTATTTGACGACGTCCCAATGGGCAAACTCCGTACTCTCGGAATCGCCTTCTCCCCGCTGTTCATTCTATTGTCAGTATGGCTAACTCTAGAGCTCCTTTTCACGGGCCTAGGAAAGGACTCCACAGTGACAATTGACATGGCCACCATGGCCGTAGGTACGCTGACCTGGTCATCCACATATCTTGCCATCGCAGTAGGGCTGACCCTGACCTACAAGGTTCAGAGGTACGGGAACTTCGCCCAGAGCGAGCTGTTCATGTTCGGAATGTACCTTTCCATCGTGATGATCTGGAGCGACTTCTTCTTCCCTCTAGCTGACGCCGAAGGCGACGACGTTCTAGTCTGGTCTCTACTGATTTGGACTCTGATTGCAGCCTTCGTCCTAACTGGTATTGCAGGCGTCCTGATTGACAGGCTGGTCTACCGAGGATTCCGTGAAAAGAACGCCACACCCCAGATAATGATGATCGCCTCCTTGGGGGTAGCATTGATTCTTCGTGCAATAGTATACCTGAGGTTCGGTGCCGGAAGGAACCTCTTCGAGCCAGACGCCGATTGGAGGCTCCCGACCTCAAGATGGAACCTCCCTACGAGGAAGCTCAGGATCAATCTGGGAGACAGGGAAGTGGCAGGAGTCACCCTTGAAGACGGGACGGTTGAGGCTGGCAGCTACACCGGTTTCGAGTGCGAGGGCGGGAATAGGATTGTGCACGAGGGAAGCAAGCCGGTGACTGAGTTCTACGGGCTCATGACCGACTGCTCCACCGATTTCACGACCGGTTATGCATACTACAAGGCAGCAATGCCATTGGTAATTTTCTCATCCTGCCTAATGCTCCTCGTCCTCCTAAGGAAGACAAGGCTCGGTAGGAGGATGAGGGCGGTAGCCGACAACCCCGATTTGGCTGCCAGCAGCGGCATTAACGTGGAGCGAATCCAGATGACCAGTGCCTTCCTAGCAGCTGGAATTTCGGGACTGGGCGGAGCCATCTTCGCGATGCTCTACAGGTTCACTCCTGAGCTGGCCTTCACCCTTCTTCTGCCCTCTTTCGCAATCATCGTTCTGGGGACAATAGGCTCTGTAGAGGGCGCCATAGTAGGGGCTCTTGTTGTAGGATTCGTCAGGACACTGTCCTCTCCCGTCCTCATCGGCATTGGGCTAGACCTCGGAAGGTCGAACTACACCGCACTTGACGGAATAATGCCGTATATCTTCTTGGTTGCCATCTTGATGATAATGCCCGAGGGGATAGGCGACGCCTTCGAGAAATGGAAGGTGGAAAGGCTACGAAGTAGGGCAGAGAGCGACTCAGAGCCATCCAAGGAGATAGGGGGCCTTCTTGCCATATCCCCCTTGGGGGCCCTGGGGGCTCACAACTTCTGGAGGAGGAAGAACTCCAGAGGAGAGTCGATGCTGATAGTTACTGTAGCTGCTTACTTCGTACACAGGGTCTCAAGATTCATCGCAGGGAACTCATTCGCGGAGGGTTCCTGCTCCGATGCGTGCACAGAGAACCCCGCAGTGTCTTCCAACTTCGAGATGGTAACGGGAAGGGCTGACGGTGTTTTCGTGCTTGAAGACTCCCCATTGGTCGAGGGAGATCTTCTCAACCAGATGAGCCCGCCCAGTGATCTAACTCCTTTCGAGGCACAGCAATGGACTTCTGATGCGGTTGCGGACATGCACCATTCATGGTTGAGCATGATGAACTTCGAGACCGGGTTTGTTGAGAGTCTGATTACGATTGGCGAATTGGTCTGGCCCGCCGTCCCGATTCTAGTTTGGCTGATTGCCATCATCGAGGGCGTGTACATGCTAAGGGGGAGGGAGGAGGATCCCCTGGATCCTGCGATAAGAGGTATGGACTACATTTCATCCTCAATAATGAGCGCTAGGAACAAAGCCTCGATCGAGATAACAGAGCGATTGAACAAGGTAAACGAGCTAATCGTCAAGTTCCAGGACAAGCTTAGGTCTGCGACAGACTCAATCTTCTCAGAGCACCGACCACTTTCCGAAGGCGGAGCCCTGCATTCCCACCCCATGCTCGAAAGGCTCCGGGAAAGAGCACCGTACGGGAGAGAGAGCCCATTCGGGTCATGGGCCCTGTTTACCATTCTCGTGACAACTATGCTGTTGTTCGTTTGGTGGCTACCTGTAGCTGATCAGGAGGGGGCTCGCTTCATCAAGTCCCTTCAGGTATCCAACGTCCTCATCACCCTCTCCGTCTTCTCACTCATGGCCTTCTCGTTGAACCTACATACCGGGGTAACAGGGATGATCAACTTCGGCGTCATTTTCTTCGTCGGCGTAGGTGCCATCACTGTGGGCATCCTAACAGCCCCCAAGGACCTTCATGGCTACGACTGGCCGGTCTTTTGGGCCACCGTGGTCGCCATCCTCCTCTCTGCCTTCTTCGGATGGATGCTCGCATACCCCACAGCCAGGCTGAGGATGGACTACTTCGCGATCGTGACAATTTCACTTGGCGAGATAGTTAGGGTCCTACTGATGGGAGAACCTCTCCTCAGGGCAGGATCATGGGGGTCCTCCATCGGCATTTCAAGGTACAAACTACCCCTACAGAGCTGGTGGTTCTGCGGATCAGAGGTACCAACGAAGGAACCGCTTCCAGGACCAGACGGGTTGCTGGGAACTGCTGACGACCTGATTCAGCCCTTCAGTCCCGACGAGTGCAGCGATGTCGTTGGTATCGGGAGCATGGGCGAGAGAGTCGGGGAACTGCTCAATCTCGGGGAACCGGCCCCGTACATGATGTTGCTAGCAGTGATGGGAATCTCGTGCATGCTTCTAGTCTGGTTGCTTCTAGACACGGTGCTGAAGTCGCCTTGGGGCAGGATCCTAAGATCGATAAGGGAGGACGAGGAGGTTGCTCAGCACCACGGACACGACGTACTCACCCACAAGGCTGCGAGCCTAGCCTTGGGCGCGGGAATAGCGGCACTGGCTGGGGCCTTATGGGCATGGAAATTGACCGGATTTCAACCCAGCTTAATGTCTCCAGCGAAGTCTACTTTCCTAGTCTGGGCTGCCTTCGTTATCGGAGGAGCGGCAAACAACAGGGGTATGGTGATAGGCGCCTTCATCATCGTTCTAATGGAGTTCGTTTTCAATGTCCTAGTTGCTGGCCAAGGATCCGCGGACTTGCCACTTCACGATACGGCGGCAAAGATCGACTGGCTGTTCGCCGTGCTCGTCAACCAGTCATATGACGTGGCGATCGTATTCGCCTTACTTGCTGTATTAGGGGCCCTAGCCGGGTGGAAGGGACTTCGTGAGGTCGGTATTGCTGGTATCATAGCCATGCTGTTCTCGGGGACGATGATGGGGGAGAGGTCGATCTCGGAGTCGTTCATCGGGGGCTTGGAGGCCGACATGGCATACACCAAGGTCTTCCTGATAGGATGCCTAATCCTTTTCTCCCTGAAGTACAACCCCAAGGGGCTCCTTCCCGAGGTGCCAAGCAGGCCAGAGAGGCCATCGGGAGGTGAAGAAGCATGACGGTCGCTCTGAAAGTAAGTGGACTCAGGATGGAGTTCGGCGGGCTGGTGGCTGTCAAGGATGTCTCCTTCGATGTCAAAGAGGGGGAGTTCGTTGGTCTGATAGGGCCCAACGGATGCGGCAAGTCGACCACATTCAACTGCATTAGTGGACTTCTGAGTCAGACCTCCGGCAGCATAGAGATGTTCGGAGCGGACGTATCGGCACTGCGTCCTGACCAGATCCAGAACCGTGGCATGACAAGGACATTCCAGCACACTAGGCTATGGCGCCAGATGACTGTGATCGAGAACCTCATGGTCCCTCCCAGAGACCAGTTCGCGCCCGACAGAATCAGGGCCATGCTACAGCCCGGTTCGAGGCCAGCCGAGCGGGAAAGGCTGGGCAAGGCCTACTCGGTGCTCGACCAACTAGAGGTCCCCCACATGGCGCACAACCTCACAAGCGAGCTGTCTGGGGGGCAGAGCAAACTAGTAGACATTGGAAGGTCTATGATGGGAGACCCCAGACTCCTACTTCTCGATGAACCGGTTGCTGGGGTCGCCGGCCCTCTCGCGATGAAGATTTTCAACAACCTTAGGAGTATAGTTGACGACACAGGAATCTCAGTGCTAATCATCGAGCACAACATGGACTTCATTCTGAGGCAGGGAGTTGACCGGATTATCGTGATGAACGAGGGAGAGGTCCTCATGCAGGGCACCCCAGACGAGGTTAGAGAAAACCGGGATGTCATTGAGGCCTATTTGGGAGCCTCGGGCGACACTGGAGGGGAGGAAGAGTGACACGAGTTCTGGAGGTGAAATCCCTCGAGGGAGGGTACGGAAGCGTACAGATCCTGTACGGCATTGACATGCACGTGGACGAGGGGGAGTTCGTAACAATAATCGGGCCAAACGGCTGTGGCAAGTCAACCCTGATCAAGACAATTTTCGGGATCGCCACCTTCTACGCAGGGGACATCAGGTACATGGAACAGGACGTCTCTGGATGGAGGACGGACCAACTGGTCAACCACGGGATCGCCTATGTGCCACAGGTGGACAATGTGTTTCCCTCGCTTTCCGTAGAGGAGAACCTACAGATGGGGGGTAACACGCTGCCAAACAACATCCTGAACGAGAGGATAGAGAGGTCACTTGAGATGTTCCCAGACCTTCGCTCTCGGGAGCATGACCTGGCCGCGTCTCTATCGGGGGGAGAGAGGCAGATGCTTGCGATTTCTCGTGCATTGATCTCTGATCCAAAACTCCTCCTTTTGGACGAGCCCACTGCAGCACTTTCCCCTCTGTACCAGCAGCAGATAATAGAGAGGATAGACTCTCTTAGGGACGAGGGAATTACAATCCTAATCGTGGAGCAGAACGCCAGACTGTCATTGGCCAGATCAGACAGGGGTTACATCATGGCCAACGGAGAGGTGGTCCACACGGGAGATGCACAGCACATACTTACCGACCCCGAAATAGGCGAGTATTTCCTGGGCTCCACGGGTCACTAGCCCTGCTCGATTAGAGACATTGCCTGCTGGGCCCACATCATCTTAGTGACTCTTCCCTGCATCAAACCCAGAGCGCCGTTAACTGCCTCTGACGTGTCCTTGTCCATCTTTGATATTTGTTCGAGTGTTCTGATTCCCAGAACCTTCAGCTTCTTCTCTATATCCCGATCAATTCCCTTGATCTGGGTAAGTTGATCCGACTTCCTGTCTCCAGCCTTCCCTATCTGGGCCCAGTTAATTTTGGCGGCACTCAGGTCGGCCATGCCAGTGTCCTCTAGTGCTTCCTGGCTTTGGGAACTAGTATCTACCCCTTCCAAGCCGATCATGGTTATTGCCTGCTTTGTCCACTCCAACTCTGCAACTCTTCCAGGAACGAACTCCAAAGCGTCATTTACTACCTCTGTGATCTTCGAATCAATCTTGGAAAGCTGCTCGAAAGTGGAGATTCCCAAGGCATTGAGCTTTCTCTGCGTAAAGTCGTCAATCCCATTTATCCTTGTCAGGTCATCCGGACTCCGACCTTCCGATTTACCAATATGCGACCAATCTATCGTATCTGATCTTTGGCCGACCCTTTCGACAATAGCCTCCTCTCTCTTGTTCTTCTCTGCATCAGCAGTGAATTGCTCGATGTCTTTCCCTGCCTCCTCGACTTTTCGGACCGCCTCGTCCAGCTTCCTCTTAGCCAGTTCGGCCTCTGCTTTGGCCTCTCTCGCCTCATCCTCCTCGATCTCGGCTATAACACGCGCTTCCTCTGCCTCCTCTTCTTCGATTTCCGCCTTACGAATAGCATCCTCCGCCTCGACCTTTGCTTCAACTACTTTGGCTTCTGCCCTACGAAGAGCGTCCTTCGCCTCTCCCTCCACGCGCTGCTTCTCTTCCTCTTCTTCGACCGACCCCTCTTCCTGTTCGGGAACGGGATCTTCATTCGGCTCACTTAGAGCGCTCTCCTTCTGAGCTATTTCGGCCTCCAATCTCTTCATCTGGGCCTTGATTTCCTCAATTTCCTTTTTGGCCTCAGCAGGACTCTCCTGACCTCCGTCACCACTCACTAACCGTGATAGCTTATTGGGTACCTCAAGTTTATCCCAATGCCAGCAGATACTCCCTGCTGCAAAATATCCTTTGCTTCATCAACGAGACATTAGTCCACTTACCACACTTGGAAGCATTTCGAGGGACTTCTTCATCCTATGATGGTCGTCAATTTCGACCAGCTCTACGAAATCGCACATTTCTGCAATCTTCCTAGAGCACCTAATTGGCACTATTTCGTCGTGAATACCATGAATTATGGTCGTTTTATGCTTCGGTATTGGCCAGGACATCTCCTCTGCAGACTCCATGAACTCCCATGGAAGCATTATGTCGTGCTTGAATCCCTTGTACCTCCTTTGATTGGTTAGTTTCCAAGCCCTCCTACCGGAGTCTTCCATCCCGTCCCAGTGATCCGCAAGCCCGAATGCAGGAGCAATTAGGAGTAATCTGAACTCTGCATTGGGCCTCAAAGAGGAGGCGTTGGCTGCCGCAAGACCACCCATTGAAGAGCCTGCAACTAGATCGTATTGCCCTTTGTCGATGTACATCAACAGATGATCGGTCTGCTTGGCAATACTCCATCCTAGTAGGGGCATCTCGGGGGCAGTAACATCCCAGCCCAAAGCCTCCCTCATGTATGTCGGCTTGGACCCTTCCGGACTCCCCTCGAACCCATGAGCGAAGAGAACTCGCAGGCCTATCCCCCCAGTTCGCAGAATGAAATCCTCAGGAACTCCGTTTTTGTGGCCTCCCTACTCATCGGGGCTTCATCGTCACCTAGAACCCTCATGTGGATCTCAGCAGTAACCTCTACTTTTGCTTCGAAGAGATGGCCTCCTCTGACAACATGGTCGTCGTCAGAGGCTACGATGTGAATGTGAGTGAACGGACCGTCTGGGCCCGGAGCTAGGTTGCCTTGCATCGAGATCAGTTCCATAGGCTCCTCTATCGTGACCTTCTGGTATACTCCATCTGACCCCAAGTAACCCATCACAGTGCTCCTGATTCGACCAATTCCGCTGGTCAGGGCTGCCACAGAAATGCCATACTCGCTTAGACTCCTGATTGACTCATGCAACTCCTCCCCCTTGTCTAGTCTAACGAAGACGTCCCTGCCTATCCGCCTGTGATCCACAACCACGGATTTGTGTCTACGACTTCAATCTCACCATCCAATAGTCACACTCGGACAGGTTAGAAAACGAAGTCCAGTAGAAGAACAAGGAGCATAGATTGACCACCCGCAAGTACAACAATTCTCCACTGGAAGCAAAGGGGTTGGATTTGAGGACCATACTGTTCATAGGCCGTGTCTTCAGAGTAGCAAAGCCCGGTGGTGAAACTCATGGCAATGGCAGCACATGACTCTTCTGCTAGATGGAGAACTTTCCTTGAGGAGGCCAAGGAATCTGATGTGATGACACTCCTTTCCCGGCAGTCGAATTTTCCATTCTTATCAGTGCCTTTCCACGAGCTTCAGACTTTCGACCCAGACTTCGCAGAGGATATTCTGGAGTATCCAAAGACAATACTCTCTGCTGGTTCAAAGACGCTCATGGAGATTTGCAGGGAGAGAGGGGAGGAAATCGACGCCCTACTCAGGGTGGGCGAACTTCCCAGCGACACTCGCAAGCCTCTGAGAGAAATAGGCAGCACAGATATAGACAAACTTCGCAGTGTAGATGTTATTGTAACCAAAATATCTGAGATCAAGCCTAGGATCCACAGGGCCGTATTCAAGTGTGAGTCCTGTGGCCACGACATAGAGATAGACCAAGAGAACGAGAGGGAGCTGAAAGAGCCTCTCAATTGCCCTCAGGCCTTAGGGGGTTGTGGCAGCTCTAAGCCCGCTACTAGGTTTGACTTGGTCCTAATCAGCTCAAGGATGGTCAACAACCAGTGGATAGAGATTCAGGAACAGCCTGAGAACGTTCCAAGCGGAGCTCAACCCAGGAGAGGCATGGTCCTAATCGAGGGAGATCAGGTCAACAAGCACTTGCCAGGGGAGAGAATAACTGCAAACGTGATACCCGTAGTTAGAAGCGAAGTTAGGAATAGAAAGAAGACTCCCATGTTCGACGTAATCTTTCACATGATAAGCTCAGAGCACGAGAGCACCCCATTCACCGAGATTTCAATCGACGAGGACGACAGTGCTAGGATTGAAGATATATCCAAACGAGAAGATTTGATGATGCTGGTGCAGAGGTCGATTGCCCCTTCCATATTCGCAACAGGAATCCTAGGGTACGTCAAGAGATCACTAGCACTCCAGCTTTTCGGGGGCGTCTCTCGAAGGCTCAACGACAAGACCAGATCAAGGGGCGACATTCACATCCTTTTAATGGGCGATCCAGGCGTTGCCAAGTCACACCTTCTCACATTTATTTCCGAACTATCCCCAAGAGGGAGATTCGCCACGGGCGGGGGGGTTTCTGGAGCAGGCCTAACTGCAGCAGCTGTCAGAGATGCATTCGGAGACGGCAGGTTCGCTCTGGAGGCAGGCGTCCTCCCCCTCTCGGACAGAGGCTTGGCGGCTATTGACGAGTTCGACAAGATATCGGAGGAAGACCGGAGAATGATGCACCCAGCAATGGAGCAGCAACAGGTACATGTCGCGAAGGGCGGAATAACCGCAACCCTGCACTCTAGATGCGCAATACTAGCGGCAGCGAATCCAAAGGACGGACGCTTCAGTAAGAGGGGGCCGAACCAGAGCGTGATGCGTTCATTCCAAGAGACCGGGCTCCCTCCGCCACTGGCATCAAGATTCGATATAATTTGGATGATAAGGGATGAGATCAGAGTCCACGATGACGAGAGGATAGCCAGACACATCTTGGAGAATAGGACTTCTGGAAGGAGTGAGACCCTTTTGGAGGGGAGGATTGAGTTGAGCCCCTCGGAATTTGAGGAGGAATCTCCTCTGACTACTTCTAAGGATGGACAGGAGCACCTTACCCAGGAGTTCCTTAGGAAGTACATTGCGTATGCGAAGAGGACCATCCACCCACAGCTGGACGAAGACGCCAAGAGCGAGATTCTGAAGTACTACACTGAGGAAAGACAATCCTTCGGAAGGGAGGACCAGTTCCAGTCCGACCAAAGGGATAGGGAGTCGGTAATACCCATTACCGCGAGGGCGCTAGAAGCGCTAATCCGATTGACAGAGGCTCATGCTAGGATGCACCTCAGGGAGATCGCTACTTCTGATGATGCGAAGATAGCACTAGCCGTATTCAAGCACTGGCGAGAAGAGTCAGGAATAGAAGACGAGTCAGAACTTCACTCCGGCGTGTCGGTTAGGGCTCGATCGAATAACACCGCAATCATGCAAATGATTAGGGATGTCTGCTCTGAGTATGGTGGAATAGCGGAGAAGACTCAGATCTACAACCTAGCAATGAAGAGAAGCATTTCCGAGATAGAGGTAGACAAGGTAATTTCTAGGATGCTAACCAGCGGGCAACTATTCAGCCCCAGAATGGACCACTACTCATTCGCTTGAGGCCGTTGAACCTATGAGTCAGCCCCTCTTCCTGATAACCGGATATGGAGCCCATAGGAGATACTTCAGACCCAGAATCTCTTGATTCTGTAGCCCTAGGGTTCATGTGCGGCCTCGAGATCCACCAACAGCTAGCAACTGACAAGCTACACTCAAGGATGCCGAGCGAATTATACGATCTAAAGCCCGACGACATCCCCCCGAGCTGGCCTAAGTCTACCAGAAGACTGAGAGCTTCAGAAGGGGAAGGGGGAATAACGGATATTGCCGCTAGATTCGAGCAACGGAGGAACCGTATCTTCGAGTACGTGCAATCCCCAAATGCGGGACTAATAGAGCTCGATGAGGCACCCCCAAGGAATCACGACTACGATGCTGTGGATGTAGTGCTGACCATGGCCGCGATGATGGACGCCAAACCAATCACCAGCCTACAGGCAATGAGGAAGACCGTCGTAGACGGTTCCAACACGAGCGGCTTTCAGAGAACCACAATCGTGGCTACCGGGGGGAGGATAGATGTTGACTCAAGCCCGGTCGGGGTTGACCTAATATCATTGGAAGAGGATTCGGCTAGGAAGCTTGAGACTAGACGTTCAGACTTTGGAGAGACCGTTGTTTACAACCTAGACAGACTGGGAATGCCTCTGGTTGAGGTAGCCACCGCACCAGACGTGAGATCCCCAGAGCACGCGAAGCAGACGGCCATAGCACTTGGCAGGATGCTGAGGGACACAAGACGGGTCCGAAGAGGCCTCGGCTCAATCAGGCAGGACCTCAACGTGAGCATAGCCTGTGGAGACAGGGTCGAGATCAAGGGGTGCCAGGACCTAGACTGGATTCCTAGGATCATCCGACTCGAGATGTCTCGTCAACTGCACTTCTACCACCTAGCGAACGATCTAAGGAGCGAATCTTCCCTCCCCCCACTACCCCCAAACAGAGCCGAGGACTCTTTGCCAGTTGAGAACAGAGTCGCTCTAGCAGCCTCAAAGAGAATACCCTTAGAGGTACAAGACATGACTGAGGCCCTATCTTCCTGCGAGTCCGAGATGGTAGCGTCTTCTCTGGAGAACGGCTCCTCCATCCTTGCAGTAGCGTTACCTGGTTTCTCTGGCCGACTCGGCCGAAGATCGCTAGACAAAGGCGGAGCCCAGATGCCCAGACTAGGCAGGGAACTCTCCAGCTCTGCAAAACTAGCAGGGGTCGCTGGGATTTTCCACTCAGACGAACTTCCAGCATATGGAATTTCAGAAGAAGACGTGGAATCCGTTAGGGTGGAACTTTCACTCACTCAATCGGACGCTTTTGTCATATGTGTTGCGCCCTCTTGGCAGGCGGAGCTTGCTCTGGAAGCAGTGGTTTCCAGAGCTAGACTCGCATACCACAGAATCCCAAGAGAAGTCAGGAACGTCGTAATTCGAAGGGGAAAACCCGAGGATGGAACAACGACATCGCTTAGGCCCCTCCCAGGAGGTGCCAGGATGTACCCTGAGACTGATGTACCAGTGATGGAGATAACCCAAGAGCGATGGGAATCAATCTGCGAGAACCTCCCTATGACAGTAGAGGAGAGGACGAGCAGACTACAGGGACTGGGACTGTCCTCCAACCAAGTGGAGGCACTTCTGAACGGTGAGACTGACGACCTTTTCTTTAGTGGGATAGGGGGCCAGCTAGATCTAGTACCCAAGGCATGGGCTAGTGCCATCTTGGAGCATGGTACAGACAAACCAAACTCTCTAGCCGCGTCTGTATACCTAAGAGAAAATGGCAGAATAACCAGAGAAGGGGCACAGGAGCTGCTTAGCGAATCAATCGAAGGAGATATCGACAGAATTGTGGATTGGATGGCATCGGAAGCGCAGTCGCGGGGATTCGTTCCCGCTGACTCGTCTTCCATTGAGGATGCAGTGGAAGAGATTCTCAGAGGGAGGGAGGAATTCGTCAAGGAGCGAGGTTTGGGGGCAATGGGGCCGTTGATGGGCGAGGTGATGCAGAAGCTTGGCGGCTCGGCGGACGGAAAGGCAGTTAGCCGGATTCTGAGGGAGAAAATCTGCGAAATTAATGAATAATAACTAGCAACCTTGATTTTCATTATTAGTTACTTTGATAGACCCTATTTTCTCGCCTCAAAATCCATGTCAGAACTTCTCAAGCCCGCCTCAATCGTGATATTGCTGCTAGTAATTATTGCAGCCCCGGGAATTCAAGATAGATTGTCGCAAGAAGCCTCCAGATACGTCGATGACAACGAATCATCGCACGATGGCCTTCCCACGAAATGGGACGATAAGCAGGTCATATGCGCCTTCTTCCCTGATGATTACCCCCATCGGGATTTTACTCTAGGAGTGACTATGATTGACAAGGACGGGGAAACTCTGGGGGTCAACGAGGATTTCAACCGAACGGGGGCTTGCGTCGGAGGTTTCGATGGATACACTGGAGGCATGGATTTCATGATGGATTCCACCAGAGCAGCAGGGGGGAAGCTCTCTGTGGGGTACGAAGTCGGTGAGTGGGGGCCCTTCGTCCACACAATTGGATCCCTCAACGCAAACAGCATTACAGGAGACTTCGGTGGGGCTTACTGGAACCTAGACCACAATGGCGCTACTTCGATGGTCGGTATCGGTGATTTAGTGATGGCCGAGGGCGACGTCATCTCATGGAGCATAGGAACTTGGTAGCGAATGTTTTTCGCAACGATGAAGTGGTGTGAGCCTTCCAGCGTGCTGGGGTGAATGAGTGTACGACTTCCACAATTCTGCTCTCACCCCGATTCAGACCATTCTCCTCAATGCTGCAATTCTTTCCATAATAGTGGTCTCGCTGATGAGGAGCGAGCGTTCACTAAGGGATCAGAGCCAGTGGACAATGATGGCTCTCCTGGTTGTTTTCGGAGTTTCTGGAAGGATTCTCATGGAACCACTACCCAACGTCCAGCCAGTGACAGTACTGGTGATAATGGCTGGAGCTTACTACGGAGCACCCAGAGCCTTAGCGCTCGCAGCTACAATTGCCCTAGCTTCAAACGTCCTGTTCTTGGGACACGGTCCATGGACCATCTTCCAAGCACTCGGTTGGGGTGCATTGGGTGTTGTGGGAGCATCATTGGCGCATCGTTTGATTGTTGACGGGGAACTCAGGGTTAACCTACTGGCCGTAGTTGCGGCTGCATCCGGTTTTGCCTTCAACTGGATTGTATCCCTGAGCATCCTCCTAAATGCAGAACCCTCTATGCTAGCACCCTATCTTCTCAATGGGCTAGTCTTCGATCTTTACCACGCAGCGGGCAACGTAGCATTCGTAGCTTGGATCTCCGTTCCTCTTGGAGATATGATGCTTAGGCACAGGAAGGACCCGACACGAAAATCGGTGAGAGACCTTGTCCCAAACTGATGAATTAACGATGGTCCTTGTGACTAGGCAGGACCTGCAGCTTTCGAAGGGAAAGCTTGCCGCGCAGTGCTCACATGCGGCTGTAGAGTGCGTCCTACTCGCTAAGCGAACCAGCCCCAGAACGCTGGACAAGTACCTCAGACGTGGGGCCAGGAAGATTGTATGCAAGGTCCCAGACCTAGTTTCGCTCAAGAAGGCACATTCTAGAGCTAAGAAGGCAGGTTTGGTCTGTCACCTAGTGGCTGATGCGGGACACACTGAGATACCCCCTGGTACAGAGACAGTTGTAGGCATCGGACCGGGCACTAGGAAGGAAATTGACAAGATCACCGGGGACCTTCCTCTGTTGAGCTAGCAAGGAACTCCACCAACCACGGCCAATTGGCTCATATTGCAGAAGAGTCATGAGCACGTCCTGATTGGGATAGACGTGGTCACTCAGGCCCCACTTCCAGAAGAGGCACGCACTGAGCTGCTCTCTCAATGCCAAGGTATCAGAGGCCTTGTAGACTGGCTAGATGGAATCGACAGGAGACCTGGTCTGGACGAGCTGGACTCAAGGCTATCCGGCTTAGAGATAAACACGGATGCTCTGGAGGAATGTATTGGTTACTCCGAGGACGGTTACCAGAGGAACGTCATCAAGAAGAACGAGCATTACGAGCTCGTCGCTATATGCTGGACTCCCGGACAGGACACCCCGATACACGACCATGTCGGGAGCGACTGCGCGTTCCTGATCGTTTCCGGTGTCTCCACGGAGACGGTATACCAGACGAACGGCGACGGTCTCGCGGCTCCAGTTTCTACAAGGAGATACCAGCCGGGAGAGGTTTGCGCGGCAGACGAGCCCGATATACACAGGGTCTCAAACGACGAGGACTCCAATCTGATCAACTTGCACGTGTACACGCCCCCTCTGAGCGGCTTCAATTTCTATTCGTCCGTTGAGTGATTCAGCGACCGCGCTCGATCATTAGCTGCATTGCCTGCTGGCTCCACATCATCTTGGCTACTCTGCCGGGTGTAAACTCTAGAGCGTCGTTAACTACCTCGGCAGTTACTGGGTCCATCTTTGAGATCTGGTCATATGTGTGGATACCGAGAACGTTAAGCTTCTTCTGGGAGAATTCGTCCAGCCCTTGAATTCGAGTTAGATCATCGGACTTCTGTCCCTCGGACTCGCCAATCTGGGCCCAGTTGACCTGAACTGCCTTCAGGCCGACTCTTTCAAGAATCAACTCCTCCCTATCTAGGAGGTTTGCCTTCAGCCTAAGCTCCGCCTCAGCTGCCTCCCTCTCAGCTCTTAGGGCCTCGGTCTCCACCCCAACTAGGGCCTCTTCCTTACCTTTCATCTCGCTTTGGATCTTTTCGATGTCCTTCTCTACTTGCTCCGCTCTCTTAGTTGTGTCAGACTTGAACTTCTGGCTCTCCTCAATCTCCCTCTCTACCTCAATCTTCTTCTTAGCGGCTGCATCAGCCTCGGCTTCGACTTTGGCAATCTCTTTTTGCTTGGCCTTTACTTCCTTCTCAAGGGACTTTGCTGCCTTCATCTCGTCCTTCATCTGGGCCTTGACGTCCTCGAGAGCGCCCTTGGCCTCCTGGGCGCCACCCTTGGCCTTATCAAGCGCCACCTGCTTCTTTGCCATCGTGTCTTCCATCTTGGACTCAGCAAGCTCACGCTTAGCCCTGAACTGCTCCAACTGCTGCTCTGCCTTTGACGCGGCCTTCCCCGATGCTTTGAGCTGCTTCTCTGCGACCTTGGTCTCCATTTCTGCCTTCTTCAGCTCGGCCTCGGCCTTTGCTGCCGCCTTGCCCTCCTTGGCTACTTCTGCACCGAGCTTCTTTGCCTCGCCCATGGCATCCTTGGCATCCTTGGTGGCCAACTTTGCAGCAGACTCAGCCTCCTTCGCCTTCGCCTTCAGCTCAGCCTCCTTCGCCTTCAGTTCTTCTGGTGATAGTTTTGAGGAAGTTTTCAGGTCTTCCAGGGCCTTCTTCGCAGCCTCTGCTTGCTTCTCTGCAGCCTTTCTTCCAGCCTCGGCCTTCTTGGCCATAACTTCCGCTTTCGCGACTGCCTTGGCAGCACTAGCGGTTGCCTTTGCCTCACCGGCCTTTGCCTTCTGTGCTGCCTTCAACTCAGCCTTTGCATCTGCTGCCGCGGCCTTTGCTTCTGCTTCCTTCGCCTTTGCTTCTTCGGGGTCTACAGCCTCCTTGGATGGTGCCTTCTTTTTCTTCTTTGGCTTCTCTTCAACTGGCTCGGGCTCGGGCTCGGGCTCGGGCTCGGGCTCGGCCTTCTTTTCTTTATTTGGAGTAGCTTTCCCGTACTTCTTCTGAAGCCCTTTTACCATGGTTCCATAGTTCCCTTCGAACTTTTTCAGTAGCTTCGGTATATTCGCGATCTGCTTCGATCGCTCAGGCTCCTCAAGGAATTGGTTGTAGGTAGCCTTAGCTACCTTAGCAGCCTGTTCGGCAGTAGGTCCAGTCGCCACGGACGCATCAGGAAAACCATCATTTATGGATTTGACCAAATTCAGTTTTGTTGCACGTTTGCATCTAGTTTGTACTCTTCGAGAACTTCACTGAAAATTTGTATGTCGGATTCAAACGTTTTTGGCAACAAAGGACCGAATGAAAAGCGGAAGAAACGGGAATACGGCGTCTCGTAGCTTGGGTCTTTGGAATGCGGACGCGCCATGTCGCAGTCAAAGGCGCATAGGATTGCAGCACCCCTTTTGAAGAGACGATCGTTGAGCTCTGCACTCGACATCCCCTCCGGCAACTCGAGCCAGTGGTAGAATCCACCGTTGCCGGTGTAAACCCCAAGCCCCATTTCCTCGAATGCCCTACCGTATCTCTCCCGCTGCCAGTTGTAGTGTTCCTCAACAGCCTTCCGGGCTTTCTTTACGCGACTTGGCTCCAAGAGCTTGAGCGCATAGTGCTGGGAGGGGTGGCTCACCCCACCCATCCCGAAGCTAGAGTAGTTGGCCATCGTCTCGATGTTGGTTTTGCTTGCGATCATCCACCCAATCCTGATCCCTGGAGACTGCAGCCCCTTCGTGCAGGCTCCGGCGATGAACACGTTGCTGTTGTCCAGGTCATTCACGTATTCTATTCCACTTACGGAGGGAGAATGGAACATCTCGTATGCCTCATCAAGGAGTATGCCGTTCCCGGGCTGCTCGGCCATCTGAATTAGCCTCCTGAGCTCATCTCCCGAGCGTGTCTGGCCAGACGGGTTCTGGGGGTTGGAAATAACTGGCATCAGGAACCTATTTTCTCCTAGGGCCGAGCGGTCGAAGTATTCTGAGTTGTCAGGATGGAAGCCGTTCTCTTTGGTAAAGGGGACTATCTCGAACTGGGTCTTTGTCTGCTCCATAATGTCGAGGTAAGCCGGCCATTCGATGTTCCCTATGCTGACCTGCACTTTCTCTTTTAGGAAAGCCATAACGGTGTATATTCCGGGCCTCCCTCCAGCGAAGACCATGACGTTCTCGGGTGTGATATTGGAGCCGTATTGGGAGTTGTAGTATTCAGATATGGCATCGCGTAATTCCGGATGTCCCCAGGCCTTGGGATAGAAGCGATCCTCCCACGTGACTTCGACGCTCTCAGGCAGCGAAGGCCCTCCAAACTTCTCGAGTGGCGTTGTGAGGGGGAATCCCTGAGACCAGGGATGCGTGCCTTCCGTCCCCATGAATCCGCCGAAAGAGTCCCTGAAGGCGTACAGGGTCTCGTAGATCCCCATCGGGGGGCAGTTGTCCGATAGGAATGACTCAACGTGCTCGGCATTTTCCTCTGGCATAGCCCGCCGTGAGGCTACACACAAATTAGCTTGACCTTTATGCAAACTTACCCCTCTGTGTGCTTCCGAAAAACCGTTAATACTTACAATCCCCCTCGAGTGTTATGAGCGACCAGCCCACAAACAACAAAGCCCTTTCATTGGCGCTTACCTTACTATTCCTCGGAATGTCAGCGTCTACTGGGTTCCAACCAGAAAACAGAGGGGAACTGGAAGATGAGGCCCTCGCAATGGAAACCCATTCAGGCCTCAACTTCCCAGGCTCAACGGTTGGCTCAATACACTCCCTTACTGCAATAGGGGCAGC
>CEUS01030776.1_pt1 | contig 21529 bp, 18 predicted proteins | sample 427031 | NCBI WGS metagenome assembly CEUS01 (sample SAMEA2622837, study PRJEB7988) | marine metagenome | biome: marine biome (ENVO:00000447); feature: marine epipelagic mixed layer (ENVO:xxxxxxxxx); material: "saline water (ENVO:00002010), including plankton (ENVO:xxxxxxxx)" | depth 140 m | reverse complement strand
TTGGAGAGAAATTTATTGTTAGTATTGAATTTTTTTGATGAATTACTATTAAATGATTATCTATGAATCCGTTCCAGCCATCTTTATATATTTTCCATCGGAAAACTTGGCCGCTATTTAGTGTGATCTTTAAATTGATTGGTTGATTTAGATGTATGGTTTCATTCATTTTTATGTAACCAATCAGCTATTATTGATGGTATTTGGTTAGTTGATGCGTATTTACGTTCTATCTCAGGTAGTGCTTGAATAAAATATCTCCCGTATCTTTTTGTAGATATTCGATTATCAAGTGTAATAAATGCTCCTTTATCAGTTGCTCGTCTAATCAATCTTCCAAATCCTTGTCGGAATCGTAAAACAGCATTTGGAAGTGCATATTCTAAAAATGGATTGTCAAAAAGTTGAGAACGAGCTCTAAATATTGGATCGTTTGGAGGTTCAAATGGTAGTCGAGCAACGATGATTGCCTTTAACGATTCTTTAGGAAAATCAACTCCTTCCCAGAAACTTGATGCACCAAGAATTACCGATTCATTATTGTCCATAAAGGAGTTCATGATTCGATTGGGAGATCCATTGATTCCTTGAGCAATTATTTGAATAGTAGACCCTTCAAGATATTCGGTTAAATATTTCCATGAGTCTCGAAGAGATTTATGGGAAGTAAAAAGAACCAGCGTGTGTCCCTTGAGTGATTTAGTTATCTCACTTATTGTTTCAGAGAGTTTTTTCGTGTAATTTTTTTCAGTTGGACTCGGCATGTCAGTTGGCAAGCACATTAAAACAGATTCAGCGTAGTTAAATGGTGATGGTATAATAAGCTTGTCGGAGTCATTTAAACCTACCTGTTTTTCAATAGCACTGAAATTTTCTCTAACTGCTAAAGTAGCACTGGTTAAAATTACTGAATTTTTCTCTTCAAGTTTGTTTCTAAGTATTTCACCAACGTTTAATGGTGCGGAATTGTAAGTTGGTAATTCGTCTTGTTTTTGATTTACCCAATAAATAGTGTTCTTGTTATCTTCAATGAAGAAGTGAAGACCTATTTGTTGCACCAGTTCAATAGAGTTTTCTATGTCAGTAAAAGATGACTGAACCATAGATTTCGTTCCATTTGTTGATAATTTTTCCAATGCACTAAATGATTTTTTGTATTCTAAAACAAGATTCATTAATTCAATTAGAAAAACGGCTAATGATTTCCAAGTTTTAACTATACTTGGCCATGATTCGTTATTTATCTCTGAAAATAGCAGATGGTTATTGTTGTCGTATGGATTATTGTTAATATTTCCATGAAATAAATTTGCAGTTTTTTTAAATAAATTTTGATTTTCTAATCGTATTTTTGAAACTAACTGGTCTAATTTCTCTGCTGTTCCAGATAGCTCCTGCAGATATTTTCTGGATTTCACGCTTGGAAGTTTTACGAAAGATTTAATATTTATTAAACCTCTTTCACTGTTAATAGCATTAAGTAAGCTTTCGATTTTGTCACTTGAGAAAAGGTTTGAAAATTGACTAGTTGCTTCGTTTTCTAAGTGATGTGCCTCATCAACTATTAGATATTTGTATTCTGGAAGTAATCCACCGCCTTGGACCATATCTCTTAATAGTAGTGAATGGTTTGTTATAACTATCTGTGATTCCTCTGATTTTTTTCTCAAAGATTTTAAAAAACAAAATGAAGAACGTTTTAGGCACTCATAGCAATTTTCAGATGATAATGAATCCCATATTTCACCATCCCTTCGTTCTATATTAATTTCGCTTTTGTCACCTGTAATCGTTGTATTTAACCATGTATTAATTTTCCCAAAAACCCGTGCTTGATTATAGGAAATTGCAGAAAATGATTGTTGTGTTTCCCATTTATCTAAGCATAAATAATTATTTCTCCCTTTAAGATTTATTATACTGATTGATTCAGAAGGAATCCCTGTAGATTCCACTATAACTTTCTTCATTGAAGGGATGTCTTTTTGTAATAATTGTTCCTGTAAATTTATAGTATTTGTGGATATAACAATCGTGGAATTGTTTTCAATAGAAAATAAAGTTGAGGGAATTAAGTAAGATAGTGTTTTGCCAATTCCAGTTCCACCTTCTAAAAGCAAATTTTTATTTTCATTCAGACATTCCCAAATTGAATAAGCGATTTCTTCTTGCTCGTTACGATATTCAAAGTTATCAATTATTTTAGATAATGTTCCTGCAGATGAAAAAACTTCGCTTACTAATAAGTTATTTATTATGTTTGTAAAGTTCTGATTGTTTGATTTGATTGATTTAGCTCTTTTTTCAAGATATTGACGATTGTAACCTAGAGATCCAAGCGTTCCATAGATATTCTTTTTGGATTGATCGAGTGATATTTTTTCAAATATCATTTCTAGTGGTGATTGAGAATTCCTCGAAAATTTTTTTAACTGTAATATTAAATCAGGATCTAATTCCATTGCATGTTCAGTTAATTTAGTAAATAAAGTTTTTGTAGTTTCCGCATCTGGGAGAGCCCTATGCATATCCCAAGAGTCAATGTTGAAAACTCTGGCGAGATTTGCTAAAGAATATGTGTCTTTTGGCAGAATACAGGCTGCTAATTGATACGTGTCAATTAGTGGTTGAGTAATGGGGATACCGTTACTTTCAAGGAAGCCAACGTCAAATGAGACATTGTGTCCGATAATTGGAAAATTCTCTAAAAAATCAATGAATTCGTCCTTAACATCTTCAATTTTTGGTGCATTGAGAACATCATGGTTCGAAATTTTAGTAAGCTGTGTGATGAATTTACTTATAAGTTGATTCGGTTTAATTAAACTTGAGTAGGTATCAATTGTTCCATTTTCGTTAAACTTCACTGCTCCAATGTCGATGATTTCATCAGTAGATGAATTAAGGCCTGTTGTTTCTAAGTCAATTGCTACATATATTTGAGAATCTTGCATCTTTGAGTTTGATCTTGGCAACAATTTATACCTCAGTGTATGTATTATTTTCACTTAGAGTTGTTTATAGGAGGAGGTTTTTTCTTTAGTTTACTTCTGGGATGACTTGCTATATATGTTTCTTTTGCAGAAGATTGGCTTATATGAGTGTAAATTTGTGTTGTTACTGGGCTCGAATGCCCTAGTAATTCTTGTACTATTCTTATATCTGCCCCACCGTCTAATAAGTGAGTGGCATATGAGTGTCTAAATGTATGAGGTTTTGGATTAACAGATAACAAATTAGCTTTTCCCGCATAGGTTTTTACGATTTTTTGTATTGATCGTTGAGAAATTCTTTCCCCATACTTGTTTAGCAATAAAGCGGGATCATTTTTTCTTGATTGAAGGAATGGTCGTGAAGATGACAGATAGTTCTTTAAGGAATCGTATCCGGGAGTACCAAATAATACAATTCTTTGTTTAGAACCTTTCCCAGTGACTCGTATTTGTTTAGCATCAAAGTCGATATCATGTATATTTATTGCTGTTAATTCACTTACTCTAAGACCACAGGAATATAATAATTCTAAAATTACTCTGTCTCTTAATCCGCTTTTAGAAGAGTCAGTGGATTCAATAATTGAATTTATGTCTTCTACATTTAATACTTCAGGTAGATTCTTTTCTAGTTTAGCTCTTTCTATTTGCTTACTGGGGTCCTCCTCAATGAAATTTGACTTAAGAAGAAAGGAAAATAAAGCTCTAAGGCTACTTAATTTTCTTGCGATGCTTTGATGAGCATAACCTTTTTTTCCTTTGATATTTTTTGGACTTGCTTCTGTAATTAGCCAATGAAGATAATTTCGTATTGTATTTCTATTTATTTCTTTAAAATTGGTAAATTCGGCCAGTTCAAGGTATTTAATAAAAGTTTCAGTATCGTTTAGATAATTTCTAATGGTGTTTTGGTTTAAATTTCGATTAAACCTTAGATATTGATCGAATGTATTTTTAATTGATGAAAAGTATGTTTCCGTCATAAGTGTCAAATCCAAGTCGTTCTATAAACATTAGTTTAAATCGTGATGTTTAAAGTATCTAATGATTCGGTATACTCGCAATTGATGCACTGTCCTTCATTACGATTAAGTTGAGTCATCAGTCCTGAACATTCCGGACATGGAGAAATTAAGGGTCTATTATTTTGTAAGAAATTACAATTTGGATATCCGGAACATCCATAAAATAATCGACCACGTCTATTTTTTCTTTCAACTAATTCATTGGAACATTGAGGGCATTTAACTCCTATTGTTTGTAGTATGGGTTTGGTATAACGACACTCTGGAAATCCTGTACAAGCAATAAATTTACCGTTTCTTCCAATTTTTTCAACTAATGGTCTTTCACACTCAGGACATGATTCTTCTGTAGGTGTATGAAGTGTAATTTTGGGCATTGATGATTCAGCTTCGACGTACATTTCTCTATATGGTTCATAAAATTCTTTCAGAACGGTTATCCAATTTTTATTACCATTTGCAATGTCATCCAAGCTCGTCTCAAAATTTGCTGTGAATTGAATATCCATTATGTTAGGAAAAAAGGGATCTAATTGATCGACAATAGCTTCACCAAGAGGCTCAGCCTTGTATCGCCCATTCTCTCTAACACAATAGTTGCGTTTTTCAAGCGTTGTCATAATCTCTGCATAGGTACTTGGGCGACCTATTCCTGATTCCTCAAGTTTTTTGACAAAAGTTGCCTGAGTATAACGAGGAGCTGGCCTGGTAAACTTTTGGACATTATTTACATCAACTAAGTTTAATTGTTCACCCTTTATAAAAGAAGGTAATTGAAAGTTTTCTTGAATGTTTTCAATGGGGTCGTCATCGTCATTGTCATTTTCCTGGTCAACAGGTTCTGTTTTATATAGACTCATATATCCATCAAATTCAGGTTGTGAGCCCGAGCAAAAGAAGTTATAAGATTTTTCTTCTTTACCATCAGCTTTGATTGTTATAGTTGTAATTTTATTGATGCTTTCAGCCATTCTACTAGCTAATGTTCTTTTCCATATAAGTGTATATAGTGATAATTGTTCTGGTGAAAGATATGGTTGGAGAATTTCAGGAGTGCGGAGAATGGATGTAGGTCGAATCGCTTCATGCGCTTCTTGTGCAGCTACAGCCGTTTTTCTTCTGCTGCTTCGAACACTAGTCCCAATATACTCATTTCCAAACTTCTCTTTTATAAATTCTGTTATTTCTGAAATTGCAGTTGTAGATAAAGTAGTTGAGTCGGTTCGCATATAAGTTATGATGCCTGTTTCCCCTTCAGAACCTAGAGGTAAACCTTCATATAATTGTTGTGCAATACGCATAGTTCTTGAAACTGAGAATCCGCGTAATTTTCTTGATGCTTCTTGTTGAAGTGTACTAGTTGTATATGGGGCAGGTGGCTTTGATTTGGATGATTTGATATTTATTTGAGCTACACTAAAACTACTTTCCCTCAATGCATTTTCAATGAATTTTGCTTCATCTTTTTCATATTTCTTATTTCCACTGATTTTAGCTACAAAATCTGAGTCAGAGGTCTCTTTTTTGTTTAATTTTACAGATAAGTCCCAAAATTCTTTAGATTGGAAATTATTAATTTCACGTTCTCGCTCAACAACTAATTTAAGTGCTATAGATTGAACTCTTCCAGCAGAAAGTCCAAGTTTACTTCCATTTGTAAATTTCTTCCAAAGCAAAGGGCTTAATTCATAACCAACGACTCTGTCTAAAATCCTTCGAGCTTGATATGCATTAACTAATTCCATGTTAAGGCTTGTAGGGTGTTCAAAAGCTTCCTTGATGCCTTGCTCAGTAATTTCGTGAAAGATAACTCTTTTTGCTTCCGTCTTGGTTGAAATTGACTCTAAAATATGCCACGAAATCGCTTCTCCTTCTCTGTCAGAATCAGTAGCTAGATAAACGACTTCTGAATTATTGGCTAATTTTTTAAGATCCTGAATGGTTGTTTTTTTTCCACGCATTATTTCATACTCTGGTTTAAAATCATTCTGGATATCTACGGCCATTGTTTTAGCGGGTAAATCTCGAATATGTCCAACTGAAGCTCTTACTTCATAGTCTTTACCGAGATATCTCCCTATTGTTTTAGCCTTGGCTGGTGATTCCACTATAACTAATTTTTTTGGCATACAGGGTTTTGAATCCTTTATCAATTTATTAATTTTACTATTTAAATTTTGGCGGAGAGAGTGGGATTCGAACCCACGAGAGACTTGCATCCCTACACGCTTTCCAGGCGTGCCTGTTCGTCCACTCCAGCACCTCTCCTTATCTGTTGCGACATTTTGAATATGCCATTGATTCCATATTAATGTCAATAATCTTATTGTTAATAATTTTCAAATTGACCATACTTGTTCTCGATGCTAGGCTGACGCAGGTAAATCAACTAGTTTAAATTTTTAGAGGTGAAGCATGCCGGTAGAATATGTTGTAGACAATCATATTGTTACAATAACACTGGATAGACCTGACTCATTAAATTCAATGGATCCGCAGATGCTAGACGAATTTCATGATGCTATAGTTCAGTTTAAGAATGATGATAATATTTGGGTCTCTATAATCACTGGTTCAGGTGAGAAATCTTTTTCTGCTGGAGCAGACTTGAGAAAAACAATTCCTCTCTATGGTGATAGCTCAGTGAAACCTCCTTGGCAACCACCACCTTCAATTATGCGAGGAATAGAAGTCTGGAAGCCTTTAATTGCTGCTGTAAATGGACTTGCTCTTGGGGGAGGCTGTGAAATAGCTTTGGCTTGTGATCTTCGTATAGCGAGTGAAAATGCTACTTTTGGTCAGCCTGAGGTTGGTTGGGGTCTTATGCCGGGATGGGGTGGAAGTCAACGCCTTCCTCGTATTATACCCTATGCATATGCTTCTGAATTGATTCTCACTGGAAACACAATTGATGCAGCAGAAGCTTATCGTATTGGCCTAGTAAATAAAGTTACTAAAGCAGAGGATTTAATGGATACTGCTCATCAATATGCTCAAAGAATCTGTGACCAAGGACCACTTGGTGTTCGAGCAGCAAAGGAAGCAATGATTAGAGGCATGTCAATGTCCATGGATGATGGTCTTCGTTTAGAACAGTCAATGTTTGATGGTCTCCGTTACACTGAAGATTTTACTGAGGGACCTAAGGCATTTGCTGAGAAACGAAGACCTGAGTTCCATGGACGATAATTAACATTCGGAGGAATTCATGGATAAGGTTGGTTTGGTAGGTTGCGGAACAATGGGCACAGGCATTTGCCTAGCTTTTGCGAGCTCAGGATATTCAGTCAAAATAGTTGATACGAATCTGGATATGGTTAACGAAGGCCTTGCAAACATTCAATCTCAAATCAAACGTAGTGTTGATCGGGAAAGGATATCACAATCTGAGGGTGAGGCTATTTTTCATAGAATAGTTGGCGATACGGACATTTCATTTCTTGCTGATTCTGACTTTGTTATAGAAGCTGTGTATGAAGACCTTGAGATAAAGAAAAACATATTTTCGATGTTAGATGAAATATGTCTTGATGCGAAGATAATTGCTTCAAATACTTCTTCATTGGCAATCTCAGATATTGCGTCAACTTCTAAGAGGAAGGATAGGATCTTGGGGATTCATTTCTTTAATCCTGTACCTGTAATGGAGTTGGTTGAATTGATTGGCTCCTTAGATACTTCTGAAGAATGCTTTAATGCAGCTGAGGCCTTAATTGCATCTCTTAATAAAACTGCTGTAAAGGTTAAAGATACTCCGGGATTTATTGTGAATAGACTATTAATACCATACATTCTGGATGCTATTAGGGTTTATGAGTCGGGTGTTGCATCAAGAGAGGATATTGATCAAGGCATAACACTTGGATTAAATCATCCTATGGGTCCTTTATCTCTTGCAGATCTTATAGGTTTGGATGTAGTGATGATGATAGCAGAAAGTTTACATCGAGAGTTGGGTGAACCTCGATTTAGCCCTCCAACAATGCTGAGGAGACTAGTTTCTTCTGGAAATCTTGGTAGAAAATCAAAGCAAGGGTTTTATACGTATTGATATTAATTACTTTGCTTGAGTGTGGATAAAATATTTTCTCCTACTCCTTGAAGTAAGTGATCAATATCAGAACCGCATCTAGGACATTCAAGATCTCCAAATCTAATGCGGGTTCCATCTATATCGCACATCATGGGTTCCAAAAGTATATTTACAATAGTTTTTAACTTTTCTTCTTCATTCACTGAACTAATCTCCGAAAAATAACATGGTTGTTTTCTTATACAAGGGCTATAATCTTTTATGATTATAATCAATTAATTCGTCACTATCCATTAATAATTAGAGGTTAATATGCCTTGGACTCCATATCCACTAGACAGTATTAATGAAGAAGAAGCATCTCTTCTTCGAAGTGGACGTATTAAACCCTGTGATACATGTGCTGGAGAAGGTTGGCAATGGAGTCGTGGTGATCCTGGCCGATGGGCATGCCCTAGATGTAGAGGGGCAGGCTACATGATATGGCGAACAAGTGTGGAAGAGTAAATTAATCAATCCAGTCTATGTGTTGTCCATACCTTTCTCCGTAATATTCTTCTACGCAAATTTCCCACTCAATTATTGAATCTGAGCTCCAAGTAAGAGGTTTATATAGCATGAGTAATGCCCTTGTGGGATCATTTGATGGAATTGAAAAAATCAAAGGTAAATCGATAGTAGATGATAAATTTTTAACCCAATTACTGACTTCAATTTTATCCATATCAAAATGCTCAAGTAGTTGTAAAAGATTAGTAAATTCATAAACCATTTCACCAGGATGGCTCCCAGCTTCTTTCCATGATTGAATTGTTTTCTCAATCATTTCTAATATTGATTCATTTTCCAAAGACACTGTATATATCCAATAACATGATAGGTTTACTATATTTAAAATATGGCAGAAAATCGAGAATCAATGTAGGATTGTCATTAGTTCATGAAGATATTATTAGGAGATAGGCAATATGAATGGAATATTTTCATTCCCAAATCCTGTAAATGAATATGCAGCTAGAAGTGTTGCAACAATGGTTGTGATATTGGCTACAGCTACGTTAATTTTAAATTCAGTTTGGCTTGCTGGTTTTCTAGCATACGGATTTATTGCCAGAGTGCTGACAGGGCCAACATTAAGTCCAATGGGTCAATTAGCCACACGAATTATTGTTCCTAAAATTTTAAAGAAAACGAAATTTGTGCCAGGACCTCCAAAGAGATTTGCCCAATTTATAGGCCTCGTATTTTCTATAAGTATTTTATTGTGCATTATAGTTTTTCAAAATAATCAATCAGAAGCTTTTCTTACATATTCTAGAGTACTTTTAGGTGTTCTTATTTCGTTTGCATTTCTAGAGGCAGTTATTCCTTTCTGTGCTGGATGTTTTGTTTTTGGATATCTTATGAAATTTGGAATAATTCCTGAATCTGTATGTGAAGCATGCGTTGTTAATTCAGAAGAAAACTGATAGTAGATATTATTAATTGGTTTTTCTTATTGGAACGATAAGGGAAACCACTGCCACAACTGCAACGATAATTCCAATATAGATAAATACCGAGTCCATTCCGTAGGTTTCTCTGATATACCCAGCTATAACAGGGGATAATGCTCCAAAAATAGCAGGGCCAGTGAACATTATAGCTGTGGTGGACGCTTCTGCTCCTACGGGAGTAGCATCAAGAGATGTTGCTAGCATTATTGGATTTATTGAATAGAGGAATATTCCTAAACATGCCAGTATTGCAGCGAATTCTATTCCTTCATTAAAAATTAGAAGTAAAAATACCATTATTGAAATAGAACTTAGTCCAGTCGAAATAATTATTCTTCGTCCAATTTTGTCTGAAAGCAATCCAAGAAGAGGTCCAGATACTATTCCAAAAGCTGTAAGCAGAGCCATATGATAACCAATCTTGAACTCATTAAAATTTAATGTTTCAGACATATGTAGAACCAAAAAGATATTTAGTCCGTTGTGCGCCATAGCTCGTACTGAACTTAATGAAACCATGCTTAAAATAGTAGTGTTCTTAAATAGCGATTTAGCTGAGGTTAAGTATTCTGATAAAGCTATATTTTCTTTTTGCCCTTCGACTCCTGTTGCTTTGCCATAGAAGTATAAAACCAATAAGGCACTAATGGATGCTGGAATTACTAGAATTAAAGCTGCATTTCTCCATGAGATGCCTTGCCATTCAAAATTTCCTATGATAATTCCGCTTAGAATGATTCCCATAATTATTGGTGATATGCTATCACCAATTGACCCGCCAAATCGGTGAGTTGAGAGTGCAGTTGCTCTTTTATTTGGATACATTGCTCCAAGTGTTCCAAATGCTGGAGCGTGCCACAGTGAGGTTCCTATTCCTGTGATTGCTACTCCGAAAAGCACGAGCCAATACCATGAAGTGAGACCAATAAGCAGGTATCCTAAAGCAAGACATAATAAACTTCCTGCTAAAAGAAAACCTACTTTATTTCTCCATAAATCCGCCATAACTCCAGCAGGGATATTCATAGTAGAGCTGAAAATTGTTCTGGCTGTTCCAAAAAGACCTACTTGAACATCGTTTAATCCCATTGTTTCTTTAAAGGAGGGTATTAATAAAAGAAAAGCTTGTTGGTAAAAGTGTTTGACAGCATGACCAGCGGCAAGGCCAAACATGAAGTTCCAGGAAATTTTTTCCGTATTAGTTTCATTCATGGCCGAAATTATACTACACGAGAAACAAAATGGCTTTAGATTTTTATGGATGTTTTACAGCGCATCGTCTTCATGGCCAAGATTTATTAATTCTGCAACACTATATGAACCTAGGCTCCGAAAATCTAGCTCTATGTAATTTCTTATCCATCGAAGAGCAACTTTATAAGCTGTTTTGTATCGTGTTTTAGTTGCATCGTCAGTGGGTTCTGATTCTTTAAGTATACTTGTTAATTCAGATTGTAAAACCGTTTTAACGCTTTCAGTAGTATGGACAAATTCTGTTTCTGTATCAATTGATTGATGTATAATTCTTTGAGCAATTTGAGCTACTGATATCCTTCCAGTAGCCAAATCTTCCATAAGCGCAGGACGTATACCAGGCTTGCCTTGAAGGCTATCAATTCCTTTTGCGCCTTTTCCATCTAACCAACCCTCAATGTATTCGATTAACATTCTACAATTTCTTCTTGTGCCTTCGGATGTGATGTTTCCTTCAGGAACTTCAATCGATATAGGATAGTTTTGAGGCTCATGCATGTCTTCACTAGGGATCCAGTTAGAATGATGTAGATTTTTAAATGGAGCGGCAGCAGTTTTCATGTGAAAAATATGTGCTACCCATGCACGTATAAATCCTTGATTCGCTTCCCATTCTTTATCCGCAGTTATCGATTTGGTGGCTAAATCATTGATTTCTTCATTGTTGCTAGGCAAAGCTGTTGCCATTCCACCAATAGCTACAGCATTATGTTTTAAACATATAGCTACAAGGCGACGAAAAATATTTGCTAGAAAAGGAGTAGTTTTAATATCGACATCAAATCGATCAGGCCACACTTGTGAAGGATCAGTCATAACATATTCAAGTATGCTTGCTTTAAGATCCCAACGTGCAGCATTGAGTCCTGCGGCATATTCACCAAGTGAGTACAAGATTTCTTCCATTTCAAATACTGCTGGAAGTGATTCTATTAAAGGGATCGCCTTGATAGGGGTAGATTGAAGAAAGGGAAGTTTCAATTTCATAAAATCAAATACATCTTTCCAAAGTGCGGCTTCAGATGCAGACTCTAATTTGGGTAGATAAAAATAGATCCCTTGCCCTTTTGATGCTTGTTCTTCACCACAATAACTCAATGTTAAAGCGGTTCCAAGGAGAGCAGCAGAAATAGGTTCACCATCTATTTGAACTTGCCGTTCAAATAGATGAATGCCTCTTTCACGGTGCATAAAGAATGGTATGTTGCCTTCTTGCAATGTATAGGTTCTTTGGCGTTGCTCATTTACGAACGAAAGCACACCTTTAGCAGCATCACGTCTATTTATGGCAGCTCTTACTGTAGATTCTAAAGTGTGGCCTGCAGAATCTTCATCATCATCAAGATCACCTTCGGCTCTATCTCCATCTGGCCCAGGGTTTAAAGCGTTAATAAACATAGATGTTTGTGATGCAGGTCCAGAAATCTCAATTCCAGGGGTCCGTAGTTCTTTTGGCACTTCCAATACAGACCAGTTAGTAGCACAAGCAATCGACTCAGGATTTAATGTTGGCAATATATTACTTGTATGAGCCTTATCAAGAACTGTTCTTCTTTTATTTAATAGGTCATGAATTCTTTCTGAGAATTGATTATGGAGTTCGATCAGTAAATCATTAAACTCTTTAGTAAAAACCTGATTGCCATCAGGAACATCAACGATATCAATTTTTTTAATTTGTTCTTGCATCTAAGTAATGAACTTTCCAAAATAATGAGTAGAAATATAGCACATAAAGAATTATGCAGATCCAACTGCATAATTCTTTATGTGCTATAGATATTTAGTGATTTGCAGTTGAAAACTGACCTTCCTCTGTTGAACCTGTGAGGGCTGCTGTTGCTGCTTTTCCTCCAGAAGCAGTCAGAAGAATCTGATCGAAATAACCTGCACCTACTTCATGCTGATGCTTTGATGCAGTGTATCCATCTGCTTCTTTTGCAAATTCTCTTTCTTGCAATTCAACGTAAGCAGGCATTCCTTCTTTCATGAAAGATTGAGCAAGTTCAAATGCATTGAGATTGACCATGTGCCAACCTGCAAGTGTAATAAATTGAAATCTGTATCCCATGGAAGCAAGTTCAGTTCTGAATTTTGCAATTTCCTCATCTGAAATATTTGCTTTCCAGTTAAATGATGGAGAACAATTATAAGAAAGTATTTTATCCGGAAACTCAGCATGAATTGCTTCGGCGAATTCACGTGCCTGGTCCAATGAAGGATTTGATGTTTCAAACCATAACATATCTGCGTAAGGAGCAAAGCTAAGCCCTCGCATTATTGCGGAGTCCAATCCGCCTTTCCAAACATGATAACCTTCTGCAGTTCGCTCTCCTGTAATAAATTCATGGTCTCTTGCGTCAATATCGTTCGTTAGTAGAGTTGCATCAAGAGAATCTGTTCTCGCCATAAGTAAGGTTGGAACGTCAAGAACGTCTGCTGCAAGTCGCGCAGCATTAAGGGTGGTGACAAATTGTGAAGTAGGGATAAGAACTTTTCCTCCCATATGCCCGCATTTTTTTTCAGCTGCTAGTTGATCTTCAAAGTGGACACCTGCTGCTCCTGCTTCGATCATGTTTTTCATGAGTTCAAATGCATGGATGGGTCCACCAAAACCGGCTTCTGCGTCTGCAACAATTGGTGCGAACCAGTAAGTTCCATTAACACTATCAACCACATCTATTTGATCTGCACGGAGAAATGCATTGTTAATTCTTTTGACTACCGTAGGAACACTATTAGAAGGGTAAAGACTTTGATCGGGGTATGTTTGCGAAGCTTGGTTTGCATCTCCAGCTACTTGCCATCCACTTAGATAGATAGCTTTTAATCCTGCCTTTACCATGTTTACTGCTTGTGCTCCTGTCATGGCTCCAAAAGTGGATACATATTCTTCAGTATCTAATAAATGCCAAAGACGTTCGGCTCCTGCTTTGGCTAAAGTGTATTCTATCTTTAAGGAATTTCGTAAGTTCACGACATCTTCTGCAGAATAATTACGTAATATTCCTTTAGATTTAGGATCATTTGCCCATTTTTGCTCTAAGCTTTGAATTTGCTCAGCTTTATTTATCCCATTACTTGCCATCTTTAGTTCTCCTTCAATTTTGAAATTATATTGTTGTTCATAAATTAGGCTAGTAACTATTATTAGCCTTTAAGCACTTATATTAAAATGACAATATATTATATGAGTGTAGATTTCAAGCAATTGTATACGTCTATAGTAAAAGGCAATCATGAAAGATATTGTCTATTATGTATGTAATATATATTAACGAAATTTAATTATAAGTTAGTCTTTAGCTAACTTATAATTAAATGCAAATATTTTTATAATCTCGATTTGACTAGTGTTGAATTAATGCTGATGGATATATAATTATAGCTAGGAATAAATGAATGTATTTTCAAAATAATGTTGATCGTTATCATGGATTGGATGCTCTTCGTGCATTTGCTATGATTTTGGGAATTGTTCTCCATTCAGGTATGTTTTATCTTGGTAGTGATGATTGGAATGCTTATTCCCAATCTGGTGTTCCTGAGCATAATTCTATTATTTCTGTAATATTTATATTTATTCACACTTGGCGAATGCCAATATTCTTTTTATTGGCTGGATTTTTTGCTCGTCTACTATTTTATCGCCGTGGTTCATTTCATTTTACAAGAAATCGTTTTATTCGCATTGTACTTCCATTGATTTTCGTTTCATCAATATATAATTTCATTTTTTTGTGGGGTTCTTGGAATAATTTACATCATTTATGGTTTCTTTATTATCTTGTTTATCTCTATATATTCGTTATAAGTTTTGTCTATTTAATGAATAAATTTCCTATATTTACTCGAATTAGTAATTTCTTTTCTTCGATTGTAGATCTTTTTTTTAACTCGCTAATATATTTTATGTTTTTCATATTGGCATTAATGCTATCAAAGTATTTTTCTCACGACCTTGGAATGTTTCAGCAGCAACCTAACAATATTTTTGATTTTCAATTTCCATTTTTTGCATATTGTACGTTATTTTTCTTGATTGGATGGATATTAAACCGCAACCCGAATTTTATAAATATATTGAGTTTTAAAAAAACTTGGATTATAAATATTTTGATTGGGATAGCTTCATTAATATCATATCTTGGATTTCTTTCTTATTCTTTCAACCCTTTTTTCCTATTTATTCCTGCGTCATTATCTACCTGGTTTTTCTCTATAGGATTAATAGGATTCTTTCATTATGTATGTCCTGAAGGTCGTAATTGGGTAAAATATATTGTTGATGCGTCATACTGGATTTATTTATTTCATCTCCTTCCAGTTATGATGTTGGGAATAATTTTCTTAAGTACAGGACTTCAACCACTCATAGCGTTTTTTTCAAATATTGTCATTAGTACAATATTAAGTGTCGCAACATATCATGGATTTATTCGATATACTCCAATAGGGTGGGTTCTTAATGGACGAAGATAATCTTATTGAAAAACTGAACCTATTGAGCCTCCACTTGCAGAAATTGATTCGCCAGTAACGCATTCAGCTTTAGGAGAACATAAGAACGCTGTTAGGTATCCTAATTCTTTTGCATCAATAATCCTTCGAATAGCGACGTTTTGTGAGTTTTGTTTAATTAGGTCTTCAATTGATATTCCTTGAGCTTTCGCTCTTTCTTGTAAACGTTCTTGAATCAATTCAGTCCGAGTAGATCCAGGGTGAATTACGTTTAGAGTTATTCCATCAGGTCCAAGCTGATCTGAGAGTGTCTTTGTCATATGCATAACAGCAGCATTTCTGAGGCCATAAATGGATGATTGTCGTGCTGAAACGCCCCCAATACTAATGATGCGACCCCACTTTTGTTTTCTCATATGCGGGACGACTGCTTTAATTGCTCTGAAGTAACCTACAACTTTGGTATCAAGATCTTCGATTAAATCGGTTTCCTGTGCTTCATCAATATTACCTCGAACTTGTCCTCCAACCATTGCTGCGCTATTAATTAGAATATCAATTTTTCCAAATGTATTTATTGCCTGATCCGCTATATTTTGCACATCTGACCATTTGGTTGTATCAGCTTGCACGGTAAGTACACTTTGTCCCGTTGAGGATTCTAAATCCTTTGCTGATTGTTCCAGTACATCTTTCGATCGTGCTGCTATTACAAGCCTTACACCTTCTTGTCCTAATTCTTGTGCAATTGCTTTCCCTATGCCTTTACTACCTCCGGTAATAATGGCAATTTTACCATTTAATTCTAAATCCATAACGAAAAACTCCTAGATTGGTATTTTGTTAACTTATAAATCATTGTATGTGAAGGGTCAATGAATTGTTTCTAATATTGACATATCTACGGTGTCACCGATACCATTCTGCCCGCATTAAGAATAAACTGTGTTTGTAGCTTTTTGGAGGAACACGTAATGCCACAGCCATTTGATGATATTGTTGTAGTAGATTTTTCGTCCGGATGGCCAGGATCTATCGCCTCGATGATCATGTCTGACTTTGGTGCAAAAGTTATTAAAATTGAACCACCAAATGGAGATCCTTACAGGGAATTTCCTCAATTTCATTTATGGAATAGAGGAAAAAAGAGTGTTGTAGTAGATTTGAATACTCTTTCTGGTAAAAATCATGCCTTAAAACTTATTGAACAGGCAGATGTACTTATCGAAAGTTTTCGCCCTGGTGAAACGGATGGTTTTGGAATTAATTATGATGATGCAAAAACTAGAAATGAACAATTAATTTATTGTTCGATAACAGCTTTTGGTCCTAAGGGTCCATATTCTCATTACAAACCATATGAAGGTATTATCGCAGCTAAGGTAGGTAGATATACAGTATTTACTGGTCAGACTCCTAGAACTGGTCCACATTTTGGGGTTGTTCAGGTTGCAAGTCATGGGACGGCAATGGCAGCTGTAAGAGGAATTATTTCTGCTCTTATTGTGAAGCTTCGTACTGGTAAAGGGCAAAGAGTTGAAACAAGTCTTATGCAAGGGATTACTCCTTTTGATGTCAATAATTGGCTAATGTGGCAAATGATGCTTAAGTTTCCTGAACGATTTCAGGATGATCCTCAATCTGACCCTAATAGACAACCTGGGGTCGGTTATCAACCCATAAGAACAAAGGATGGTGAGTGGATTCAGATGGCAAACTTAATTGCTCGTCTATTTCGTTCATCCCTTGAATCGATGGATTTAGGGTATATTCTCAAAGATTCGCGATTTGAAAAAGCTCCGTTACTCATGCCTGATGATCGTGAAGAATTACGAGATATGATTATTAAAAAGGGTCAGGAAAAAACCCTCAATGAATGGATGAATATATTTGTAAATGGAACTTCAGATGTTGCAGCTGAACCATTTATGACAACACAACAAGGAATTCATCATCCCCAGGTAACATATAATAAGCATATTGAGGACGTATATGATCCGATTGTTGGTGATATGAAGCAGCTTGGTGTTTTGGTAAAAATGAGTAAAACCCCAGGTGATATTAAAGGACCAGCACCATATTTAGGTGAGCACACAAATGAGATCATAAATAAAGATATTAGAAGAAATTCAAATGTTGAAAAACATAAATTTGAAGAATTGCCTGCTCATCCCTTATCTGGGTTTACAATTTTGGATCTTTCAACAGTAATTGCTGGTCCCTTATCCACTTCATTGAATTTCGAGTTAGGAATTCGAGTTATCAGAATAGAAACAGTTGAAGGCGATACAATGCGCAGGAATTTTGACGGATTGGGAGCTAACAGGACACAAGCAGGAGCTGAAAACATATCTATTGACCTTAAAAATCCTGAAGGGCATAAAATTTTTATGAAATTGGTATCAAAGGCGGATATATTAGTACATAACATGAGACCTGGAGCTTCAGAAAGATTGGGTATAGGTTACGAACAGGTTCGAGAAGTTAACCCGAGCATAATTTATCTTTATGCAGGTGGGTATGGAGACTCAGGTCCTCATTCTCATAGACCTGCAATGCATCCTATTGGTGGAGCTGTAATTGGCGGAGCCATAAGTCAACTTGGCAATGATTTTTTACCTGATAAAGATATATCAATGACTGTCGATGAGATTAAAGAAGTTGCTAGAAGGCTTGGTCGTGCAAATGAAACTAATCCTGATCCAAATTCCTCAATGGTTATTTCTACAGGGTCATTATTAGGTTTACTTGCCAGAGAACGTTTTGGACAATCCCAATACATTCTTTCGACAATGCTGGGAGCTAACGCATACGCAAATGCCGATGACTTTTTTACATATGAAGGAAAACCGCAACGAAGTATTCCTGATAGCAATGGATATGGAATTCATGCTCTTTATCGTTTATACGAAGCAAAGCAAGGATGGATTTTTCTTGCATGTATATTCGAGGAAGAATGGCAATTATTTTGTAAATCGATAGGGAGAGATGATCTTATTCATGATACTAGATTTGAAACTCCAGAAAAACGAAACGAACATGATAAAGATTTAGCAGAAATTCTGAAAGATATATTTGTTACACTTAATGCAAATGAATGGGAAAATAAATTAATTCCATTGGATGTTGCATGCGTAGAAGTGGAAGAGAGCGGAATGTTTAATTTTTATTCACAGGACCCTCACGTCGAAGCAAATAATTTTATTAGACCTGCAGAGACATTAAGGATCGGATCATATTGGAGATATAGCCCGGTAGTTGAAATGTCTTTAACTCCTACACGCGTAGGTTCAGGCCCTTTACGAGGAGAACATACCCGATCCATCCTTGTTGAACTTGGGTATTCCGAAGAGGAAATAAATGAACTTAAGTACAAATTGATTGTAGATTGGGAAGAACCCAGTACTTGGCAAGAAGCAGGGCATTGATAGTCTGTGAGGTGTTAACTGTGAAACATCAATACCCATAATATTGCATCAAATACCAAACAATGAAATGTGATATATGATAATCCGATGACAGCAAATTTTTTGAAAGATGTCAAATAATTTTCCACCTGTATACTTATTAGCAGTCGAACCATATTACTGAGTGCAAGAGCAACTATCCACAATGAAATTATCGTAAATATCCACCATAAAACTTGATCTGTTTTCAGGTAGGTGATTGTTAATGGCATCCAAGTAGCTGCTGAGCCCAGAAAAATTCCGCATGAATAAATTAATTTTGAAATTACAATGTTGGAAATACCTGATTCAAATAGCTTTAATTTAAATGTTATAACATAAAGAAACGATAAATATCCTATGGTGGAAATGAACATTGACATTATAAAAATGTTTGCGAATTCGTTGGTGATTCCACCCCAAAGATTGTCACTTTCTTCTGGATATAAACTAAGGCATAGTAAATAACTTCCAAGAACGCTGATTCCCAAAAGGATATTTTGAATTATAAATATTTGTTTTTGAGTTCCCATATTTAATTATTTAGAGCGTTTCGTTTTGGAGGTTGTGCGAATAATGGTAGTGGAATTGCTATAGCAGCGGCAAGCATTAATATATAAATTGAAATAACATAAGATTCTGTTTGGTCATAAACGAAACCCATAAGAACTGGAGCGATTACACCTCCGATAACAGTTCCGGTTTGTGAAAGACCTTGCAATGCACCAAAATTTTTAGTTCCAAAAAATGTACTGATGATGACCCCTCTTGCAGGCATCATGCCACCAAAAGCTGTTCCAAAAAGGAGTGCATATGGAAAAATTTGCCAGTATGAAGTGATATTTGCCAATATTAGAAATGCCAATGCTTGACAAGCCATTAATCCTGCAAGAACTATTCGGGGATTAAAACGGTCCATTGCCCAACCCCCGCCTAATCGACCGAATACACTTAATCCTGTAAATAATGCTAGAACGGAAGCAGCTTCATTTTTTGAAAATCCGATACTTTCAAAGTACGGAATTTGATGTATTGCCATACCATTAGTTCCCATTGTTTGTGCCGCCCATAATAGTGTAAGCATCCAGAAAGATCGTGTTTGAAGAGCTTCCATCACTGACAGGCTTTCTTCTTCATCACTGGTTGCTTCTAAGAGAGAACTGGATTCTGGTATATCTTCGCCGTCTGGGAGCTGACCGTATTGTTCAGGTTTTGCACGAAATAAGAGAACTAAAGGAATACAAACTATCCATGTTGCGATACCAAGAATGGTAAATGCACCTCTCCATCCCGCTTCTTCAACTAACCACACAATTATGAAAACCATTGGACCAGCAATTGCTGCTCCACTTGACATAATCCCTAATGCACGGCCGCGTTTTTTCCTAAACCATTGCACAACAGTCCATGTTCTCGGAACACCCATAGCTGCGCCAAACCCAGCTGAGATAAATAAAACTAAAAAGTAAAACATCCACATTGATTGGAGATAGCTCATGCCTATCAATCCCAAACCTGCAATAATAATTCCAGGCAACATGATCTTACGTGGCCCAATACGGTCAACAAGAAAGCCTTCTATTGGTGATAAGATGGAACCCTCTAATCGTTGCAGGGAAAATGCACCTGATATGACAGCCCTGCTCCAACCAAAGGTATTAACAATAGGAGTAAAAAAGATTTGAATACCATAAAACCATGAAAATGCAAACCAAAGTTGTATAACCATGCCACCAAACACGATATACCATCCGAAGAAAGGTTTGTTTTTCATTAGGCAATGAAATCCTTTGTTATTTTAGGTTATTTGGAGTTATTAATTTTTTAAAGCTCGAATCAACATACTACGAAGATTTTCCATGCCGGGTTCATTACTATACAATTTCTCTTCTTCAATCGTAACTGAAGAGAAACCAGCTTTTTCTAGTCTGTTGATATAGATATCAATATTATCAGCACCTGCTACGCATTTGACCCAAGATTCGGTACTGGTTTTTATTTCATCAGGTAGCTCTCCGCGTAAGAGCATATCCGATACGTGAAATCTTCCACCAGATCTGAGTATACGGAAGGCTTCGTTGACTACTGAATCCTTATCAACAGACAAACAGATCACACAGTTCGAAATCACAAGATCGACCGTTTCGGACTCAATTGGCAGATCTTCAATTTCACCTTCTCTGAATTCAACGTTATGAGCTTTTAACTGTTTAGCAGCTTTTCGTGCGACTTCTAGCATCTTTGGAGTCATATCTACTCCAATAACTTTTCCATTTGGTCCTACTGCTTCAGCCGCAAGAAAACAATCGATTCCTCCTCCGCTACCAAGATCAACAATTGTTTCTCCAGACTTGATATCTGCGAGTGCTACAGGGTTTCCACAACCCGCTGATGCACCTAGAACTTGTGGGGAAAGGTTGGAAGTATCGACTTGGTTGTAGAGAGGAAGAGAAGAAGTTATGGGAGATTTTCCGCTCTTTTCATTATGTATTGCAAGAGCACTGACAGCCTTCTCGCTATAATGTTCTTTAACTAAATCTTTAATGGTATTAGAATTTCGTTTTGCCATTATCATCTCCAATTGATTTGTGGATTCTTACTGTTTTATAGGTATTAGCGTATTTTACGAACGCTAATAGTTAAAAAATATTTAGTCAAGGATTGTGATCAATTACAGTAATATCAAGTTGTATAAATATTTGTTTTGGAGTATATATCTTTTTCATACACGGTTTATATGTTTACTTTATTATGAAGTGATAAGGAGTGGGGAATGCCGGATTTTGTTACGAATCAAGAAGTAGTTCAAGCTGCTCGGCGC
>CEUS01171088.1_pt1 | contig 21585 bp, 17 predicted proteins | sample 427031 | NCBI WGS metagenome assembly CEUS01 (sample SAMEA2622837, study PRJEB7988) | marine metagenome | biome: marine biome (ENVO:00000447); feature: marine epipelagic mixed layer (ENVO:xxxxxxxxx); material: "saline water (ENVO:00002010), including plankton (ENVO:xxxxxxxx)" | depth 140 m | reverse complement strand
CGTACTCGTAAATCGGACTTGACGACATTTTCATGGGGACCAACGCTGTCCAGGGACGCGTAAACGCACGAGGATCATTAACAGTAAACTCGTAATTCAACGTTTCGTTGTTGATCCGCGTAAAGCGTTCAATAAGATGCATGCTTTCTGTCGATCCTCGATAACTCGTTTTGTTGGTGAGGTTGATCGTTTCGATGACGAGAGTGTTTCCATCCCAGTAACCTCGTGAATCTCCATGCCACTGTCTTACATGAGGTGGGAGGTGAGGGCGATTATCTAAGGGTACAACTCTTGAATCGTGTACCATCTCATTGAGTAACACCACGTGATCTTCTGTTTGAAAAATCTGTACAACATTGTTGTATGCACTGGGTGTCATAGGCGGACCAGTGTTAAAGCCGAGGATACATCTCTCGGCGATGCCACGGTCTTCCCATGAATCAGCTGGATGATCAACAAGATATTTTCGTCGTGCGGCGACACGTTCGGTTGCAGTCGCAGTCATTGCAGGAACTTTGCCATCTGGAGGATCGGTAATTAATGAGGTCCGTCGGTCTTCTGTGACGCCAGATCCTGCATCAAACCAAAATTCGTCGTATGTTCCAGTAGAGTCGTCTCCACCTTCTGAAATGCGTTGCCACAAGGCATCTGAATTTGCGACCACTGATGCAGCATCTTCCTCTGTTAGGATGGCCTTATCTGCGAATTGGGCCGGCCTTTCCATTGGAGTCATAGTCGCAAAATCCCAAACGCCTTGGATATCAGGTTTACCCCACGATGTTTGTGGAATAGTCTCTCCAGATTGGGCAAAATTAGTTTGTGGCAGAAGTAATGTAAATGCGGTAATCAAGAATAGGGCCGCGAGATTGCGATTAGTCATTGTGCTACCTCCATGGGGACGATATATATGCCTCAATGTATCACGTAATTATCAAAGAACAGGTATCTTAAATTTGATTCAAGTTAAATAATTAGGTGGCTCGTTGTATTTCTCTAGAAAAATTACCGAACATGCGTATTTTTTGTTTTTTTTGGTCTATTTCTTGTTTGTGAAGGCTTTTTGTTTGACGCTGACAGAAGCGGTAAGCATAATTTGATGACCATGCTCTTAAAAACATCAAACCGCCTGCCAATTTCTGTCTTGATTCTTTCGAGTCTGTTCTTTTGCGCTTCGACGGTTTCTGCTGAGACTGATTTGAGACTTGTGAATGCGGCAGAGATTCAAGATTGGGACAGCGTGAGTGATTTATTGCAACGAGGTGTTCGTGCTGATACTTCCAGGGCGGATGGTGTAACGGCGCTACTATGGGCGGCACATTGGGATGCTCCTGAAGCTGTGGATCTCTTGCTGGACGCCGGTGCGGATGTCAACGCTGCGGAGGATCACGGCGTGACGCCTTTGTCGCGTGCTTGTCTCAATGCGAGTGTTCGCATGGTTCAAAAACTTTTGTCTGTTGGTGCGGATCCAAACTTAGCTCAAGCAAATGGTCTTACGCCACTCATGATTGCTGCTCAAACTGGAAATTTGAAAGTAGTTGAGGCACTGTTGTCCCACAACGCCGATCCTAATGCTGCAACGGAAACGACAGGTGCGACTGCGCTTATGTGGGCAGTAGAGGAATCGCATCCTAGGGTGGTCAGGAAGTTAATCGATGGCGGTGCGACTATCGCTGTGTCGACTACAAAAGGTTTTACGCCATTAATGACGACGGCTCGGCAGGGAGATCTTGAGATAGCAAGGATCCTTATTGAAGGTGGCGTGGACTTAAATGAGACTGGATCAGATGGCACGCATGCGTTGCCGTTGTCAATTATGTTTGGCCAGTACGAATTTGCGCATTTTCTTCTAGAAAATGGAGTTGATCCAGATGCGTCAATGGGTGGCATCCACGCTTTGCATGCTGCTGTTGGTCAAATCGGTACATGGATGACTCACTGGAATCGTCAGCATGGTGGCAGCGGGTTGGGTGGAACGTTTGGCCGACCTGGGCTCAGTGCGAGCGGTCGTCTTGGTGTCGTGAAAGCACTCTTAGCACGTGGCGCTGATCCCAATGTACGCATCAAGACTTCGGCATTGGTAATGAGTTACATTGGCCACACCAAGAAAGGCGCCTTCGAGCCATATGCATGTGGAACTGGAGATTTAAAGGGAGCTACGCCACTTTGGGTGGCCGCCTTTGGTGCCAACGGAAGTATGGGACAAATATTCGCTGAATTTGCCCACTATAATCGTTCCAACAGCAGCGTGGACATCATTAATACATTGCTGGATGCTGGGGCAGACCTTAATTTAACAACGGATGATGGCACTACGCCTCTTATGGTCGCGGCGGGCCTTGGAATTTCGACTCACCATCCAGGTGAACCGCGCGGGCTGCGATCCGCGGTTGGTGAAGAAGCAGTAAAGGCTTTACTTGCCGCTGGTTCTGATATCAATGCAGTTAATGAAGCCGATTTCACCGCTTTACACGGTGCGGCTTTTCGTGGCCTAAATGAAATCGTTGAACTTCTGGTTGCGCGTGGTGCCGAAATAGATGCAAGAGATTTTCGAGGACGTACACCATATCGTCTTGCTGAAGGTTCCAAGCAATCATTCCAATTTCAATCGTGGCCTGAAACTGCTGATCTCTTGCGCAGTCTTGGTGCCGACACTCAAATAGGTATTCCAGGTTCTGTGCAAGAACGAGCCGATCGAGATATTACCGCCGGCGAGTAATTTTTTCGCTGTGATATAAAGTGCCGCGGTGAGCGATTGTGATTCCTATCAGAATCAGTACTCCACCGCTTATTTGTGGACCACTGAGTACTTGTGCAAATAGAATCCAACTCAAAACAGCGGTAACCAGTGGCTGAATAAGAAGGCCAAGGCCAGCGAAACTAGCAGGGAGCTCTGCCATTGCGTACACGATCAGACCTTGCCCCCCTGCATGTACGATAAAAGCTAAGACCAGCACTGATAGCCAGGCTTCGACAGTCGACGGGACAATTTGTTCACCGCTAACGGATGCAATGAATAGCAGTCCAATGGCGGAGATTGTACTGGTATAGGCCATGATATGAGACACGCTCATTGTTTTACGGAGCATCTTCAATAAGAGTAAATAACAGGTATAGAAGCAGGCCGTAAGTAATCCAAGGGCGTCTCCAAACAGAGGATCTCGGCCTAATTGAAAATCGACACCAAGTAGTACTCCTGTCCCAAGAAGAGCGATGATCGCTCCTAGGGCGAAGGTCCACCCGAGACGTTCTTTGAGCCACAAATAACTAATAACGGCAACAAAAATCGATGCCAGATTTACTAATAAGGTTGCATTGGCTAGAGTCGTGTACTCGAATGATTTATGCCAGACGGCAAGGTCGGCAGCAAAAACTATTCCTGGCAAAAATAAGACTTTCTTGCTGGTGACGATTGCTGTTTTGTTTCGAGATCTTGATCTCAGATGAAGCCACCAGAACAAAGGAGAAGCTAAAGCTGTACGCCAAAAAGCCGTAGCGATAATTCCGATCCCTCCACCTGGTAAATATTGCTCACTTTCAACGGCAAGTTTTGGAAAAATTGGGGCAAGTCCTATTCCAAAAGCACCGATAAACAAAGCAATGAGAGCTTTACGTTTGATAGACACACGAGGCAATTTTTAACAGAGTTACATTATTTTTCTTGGCTTCTCGCCCCACTCAAAATACCTTCAAGACCGATATTCCCTTCGTGACAAGCGTATTCGTACAGGGGGCCTTTAAATCGGCGCATTGGTATAGCGGCGGTCCATGGATGTGCATAAGTTGTGGGATCTGTTACGGTGTACTGGTGATCAATAGTATTTTTGTCAATGAGTGTAAAGTGTTCGGTGAGGTGGAGCCCAGAACCTGAGCCCGGGCAACAATTGTAGGAATTAAAGACGATATCATCTTTAAAGTTATTCGTTTCTACGACCAAAGTGTTATTTTCCCATCGTCCTCGAGAAATTCCAGTCCACTGACGAATATTTTCAGGAATGTGAGGTCTTTCGTCCAGAAAAATGAAACGCACCTCGTGAATCATTTCTTGCAGAATAATTACTAGATTTGGCGTCTGCATAATATGAAAGTTGTTGTTGTAGCCACCAGGACGTTTTGGTGCACCTCGAGTGATACAACGTTCCGCAAGGGTTCGATTCTTCCATGAGTCGCTGCCCCTTTGCCAAGATGCTCGAAGTTCACCAGCCGCTGTTCTCGGCGGTAATTTTCCGTCCGCGGGGTTAATAATCAGTGAAGTTCTACTGAGTAAGTTGCCTCGATCAAACCAAAAAGCATTGTAACTACCGGTGTCCCCTGGTCGAGGTGGTTGATCTGCCAGCTCTCGTGCCACCTGATCCAATTCTGTCAGCTCAGCCTCAGACAGGAATTGCTTGTTCTCAAACGCTGGAGGTTTTTCTAGAGGGGTAGTTGTGGAATTATTCCAAAGACCTTGTAAGTCCGGATCTCCCCAAGAAGTGCGCGGGATAACCCACGATTTAGACTGGGTATTCTCGGGTTGCGCGAATGTTGTGGGTCGCAGCGGAAAAAAAATCAAAAAAATCATAAAAAGAATACTGGGTTTTTTAAGATACCGGCTCATTTGCTATCTCCGTTAGAAAAACCAAGAGATTGTTTTGCAGCATGATTTTCAATATGTTGCATTCCTGTTGTGTCGAGTCGCCATTTATCCATATATTGGAACTGCTCGATTAACTCAACCTCAGCAGCTACAAGGGTTTCTTCCAACGGCGGATCGGAGAATGAGGTGGACAGGCCACGCCGAAAAGGTGCGTCGAGTCCGTCCCAGTGTATAGGGAGATAGCGTTTTGGTTTTAAGATGGGAAGGACTGCTTGTGCGACAGCCGCACTGCTATTTCCGATCCAAAGGTCGACAGAACTGATTTGGGCAGAGGTCATTGCCACGGTTAAATTTTCTAAGGGAGATCCGTGATCAATGTCAGAGACGATGATCGGTAAATGTAAATCGATTGCGCTTGCAGTTCCTTGATAGAACCAGCTATAAGGCCCATCTGGTCCGTGCACGACAAACAGGTACCCGCGACTCCCTCCACCATTCGGGAAATCTTCAGCAACACCTGCTCGAAATCCACCCGTTTCTTGATCTGGAATTGGAGGTGCAGTAAGTTCAACGGGGTTGTGTTGTTCTGGATTTCTCTGAGCGTCACCACTATGGTTCCACCGAACCACGTGCATTTCGACGCCTTTTGTAATCTGAATTAATTCTCCTCCCAAGACAGGGATGCATCGATTCTCAGGTGTGTTAGCGGCTATCGCTTGGAAACAGGTCGTTTGTGAACCATAAATAGTTGCCCGAGTTAATTGAGACCATGTTCCAATATCAAAAGAGTGATCAAAATGACTATGGCCAGTTAAGAGTAAGTTAATTCGTGGTGATCCTCCCAGAGCTGCAAGCACATCCCTAACAGCATTAACATCAGAGATGTGACTCTTTCGTGTCCGTTTAAGTCCTCCACCTCCACCATAGAAATCTTCCAGAGGCAGCCTACTGAAGTAACCGTCAGTAACGATACCGATATCACCAATTTGGTAGTGCACATTAGCCATCGACATCCAAGTGATATCGACAAAGGATGGTCCTGTGTTTTCTGACACGCTTTGTGCACAGCTGATGGCAACACACGAGACGCTTACGATTAAGAAACAGCGGAACATGTTTTTCATTGACTTTATTCTGGTAGTGCGAAGGTTACTATCATATTGCTGCCAAAGGGGGCTTCCAGTTCTTTTGCATATGTGGCGAGCCTATTGCCTACACCACCCACAGGAACTGACAAATACTGTCGGCCGCCGGCCATGTAAGTGACCGGATAGCCGGTAATTTGGCTGCCAAGGATAGTTTCCCAGAGGACGGTTCCGGTTCTGGCATCAAAGGCTCTCAGGCGGCGGTTTAGATCGCCAAAAAAGACTATGTTCCCAGCAGTGGCAAGTGTAGTGCCAGCATTTGGAGCTCGTTGAGAAAAACGCCAGGATTCTTTTCCTGTTGTTACGTTGATGGCTCTTACTTCTGTGAGGTTGCCGTTTTCGAGCCCGGGTTCAGGAATTGAAAATCGTGGACTTGCTCCACTAATCGCACGGTCGTTGGCAGTTTGGTTGAGACAAGATCGATTGAATGGGATGTACAAGAGATTTGTTATAGGGCTATAGGACCAGCCCCAGTAGCCCTTTACGTTATGACCACAAATAATATGTTGCTCGCCGATTTCTTTAGCAACGAGGTCCATGTTTATAAATACTTGTCCTGTTTCAACGTCGATGTCTTCGATAACGAACCGGTCGGTATTTGTGTACGGCAAAGGAGCCGCCCACAAGAATTCTCCGGTTTCTCGGTCGTTTACAAAAAGCCCGCCCGGTTCTCCCATCGTAATTACAATTTTTCGTTTTTTGGCTGTTCCGGTGAGATTGGGATTAATCCACATTACAGCGTCTGGATCAGGATTGACAACCACATCAATTAACGTTCGTTCCTGTACGAAGTCTTGATCCCAGTCGTCACATGGGAGGTGTTGATAGTACCAATTTATTTCGCCGGTATCCGGCTGAACCGCAAGTGTGGAGTTTGAGTACAGTTCGCAAGGTGTGCTATTTCCGACATCCCAAGTTCCGTGCCTCACGATCCGTGTATAGGGAAGAGGAACCGCGATACCCCAGTAGAGAATGTCTAATTCTGGATCGTAGCTGCCAGGAAGTCCCCACGGTGAAACATGTACTCTTTTCGTTGTGGGAAGATTTCCCCAAGTAGCACCAGCGATATCGTCCGCCCCGGCGGCTGTGTATAAACGCCAACGTTCTTCTCCTGTTCCAGAGTCGTGAGCGGCTATAAAGCATCGCGCAACAAGGCTACTCGGATCACAGGTTCTGCCACTTACGACTTGTCCTTTAATGATCATCGAACCTGAAGAGTGTGAAATCCCATTACGATAGTTGGCCGTTGGTTCCAACCAATCTAATTCCCCGGTGCGTGCATTTAAAGCGAGTAATTGAGCATCCGAGGTTAAATGAAAAATGTTATTCCCGTAGATGGAAAGATTTCTCGTTCTATTTCCGAAGCGAACATATTTTCTTAAATCTTCAGGTGGCTGCCGCTGATAATCCCATATGAGATCGCCTGTTGTGGCATCCCAGGCTTGAATGTGATCTCCTTCATGAGGATGTGCAATGTACATCACACCATCATAGACAAGTGGTCTCAGTTGAAGAGGTCCTTCATCGATTGCTCTCATCCATGCCAGTTTGAGATTGCCAACGTTGGCAGAGTTAATCTCATTAAGGGGGCTAAATGCCTGAAAATCGTAAGTACGATGCGCCATGAGCCAATCCCCAGGATCTGGATCTACTAACATTTCATCAGTGACAGGTTCGAAGGGGCGAAGTTCCCGCGTTAAAGTTTTTCCAAGAGGGTTGTCTTGGTTGGTATCAACGTCGATTTCCTGTTGAGCATTTAAGGAAAAGGATAGGCAGCTAGACCAGATGAATAATGTTGTCAAAAACTTCGCGATTTTTAAAGTAATGTGAAGTTCGTGCATCTTTAACTTGCTCCGATCGGTTGCTGTTATTCCTCTACTCGAGCTCCGGCAAGGATGTCGAACATGGCGTAGTTTCCTTCATGACATGCGTACTCGAATAAAGGTGCGAGTCCACGTTTCATAGGAACTGCGACGGTAAAAGATTGCGTAAAGGTGGATGGGTCTGACACGGTGTACTCATAAAGCAAGGTGTCCTGATTTAGTCTTTTAAAGCGTTCTGTAAGGTGTAACGTTTGACCGGTTCCAAATGCAGTTGTGATATTAGGGGCAAAGCTTGCTGTTTTCCCTGTGAAGTTAGTGGTCTCGACTACAAGGGTATCGTGTTCCCACCGTCCACGCGAATTACCCATCCACTGCTTTATTTTCGAAGGTAAATGGGGGCGATTATCAAGTGGAACAATTCTGGCATGGTGCACCATTTCATTTAAAATCACAACATAGTCGTCTGTCTGAAACAATTGCATGTTGTTGTTGTACCCACCAGGCGCCATTGGTGGACCGGCATTAAACCCTAAGATACAGCGTTCCGCAAGTCCTCTATCTTCTGGTCCATCTGCTCCCATCCCTCCAGCTCGATATCTAACCGGTCGCTCGCTGGGCATATCAGAATCAAGGGAGCCTTTCTGACGTATCGAATTTTCCGTCAACTCTGGTATTTTTCCATCCGATGGGTCAACGATCAGTGAAGTTCTCCGATCATCAACGACATTAGTGCCACGGTCCATCCAAAATTGGTTGTACCCACCTACGCCACCTGGTGGTGGAGGGCGATCGATTTGGCGTTCCAGAGCCCGTTGAACAAGTTCGGCTTCATCTTCGTCACTAAGTATTTCTTTGTGTTTTAGTTCTTCGGGTCTTTCTAGCGGTGTAATTGTTCGAAAATCCCAAACTCCCTGTAAGTCATTCTGAACGTTTGATTTGCGTAGCTCGTTCGACTGTGAACCCGGATGTTCCGTTATCGCAGCCATCAGGGGATTAACGCTCGTCACGAACAAACTTAGGCTTAGAAGTTGAAAAAATTCTTTTTGGAGAATCATAATGCGCGCCTCCTAAAGATTCTGTTGTGATTTTTGTAGTGAACTCTAGTCTACGCTTAATCGGATTGATTTACTAAGAGTTATCGGGCGCTGTCGTATACTACCGGGCATCATGAATGACATTCCGGTTGAATTGGCGAGTGAGCGAACAATTCGAACACGGAACAAAATTAACTATCGTCTTGCACACTGGCCGATATGGATATGGGTTTTCTTTATTAGTCCCGGACCCTTAACATTCGATCTCTTTGAAAACGGTTTTGATGAAAGGATGGCCGCTTGGCTGGGTATGGTTATGCTGGGTACTGGATTCGCAGGTTTGTTTGGTCAACTACCAGGAGTTGAACCTCGACCGTACATAATTCGTTTTACAGAGAACAAATCGAATCCTGTTTATCGGCGAGTTTGTTACACAGTGGCATGGAGTGCCGTGATTACATTTGCATTACTGAATGTAACAGGTTTAGTGATTGCAATTTCAACCGGCGTATGGAGACTTCGTGAAATCTATGACGCTGCCTATTTTCCGATAGCTGGTTCAATATGGTTTTTTGGCGCCGTGGGTCTGCTCCCGAGGGTCAAACGGTCAACTCGAAATGAAGGACATGAGCGCCGATACTTTTATGGGTCTCTATGGGCTGTTTGTTGTGCTCAGCCGATTCTCTGGTTTCTCTGGGCGTTCTTACCTGATACACGGGTTGCTGATATCACCAAGCTAGTCATATTTCTCGCTATCCTTGTTTTTATGGGTTGGCTTGCGTATCGAGGCAAGTTGCCACGAACACGGCCGATTGTTCCTGGTGAATTAGCTGTGAGCGATTAAACATGATTTCCGATCGTGTTTTTTAGAAAGACATTGCTTGTTTTAGAACATAAAAGGATAGTAGAAAAAATCAATGAATTTGATTGGTCTTGCAGCAGTAAAATAAATTAATGCGACCTAAGACTCGGGTTCTAACGTGGTGCAGTATTGCGCTGCTTTGTTTTGTCAATGCAGAGTGGAACTCATTAACCCGTGTGTTGCACGAAAATAAGCAAATCGCGGATCACTTCGATGTGTATTTTTTGGATAAGACCATGCGAGTCGACTATTTTCATTCTGGAGGCTCAGGAATAGAGATTTTCAGCCTCGATCAAATTGTATCGGATGGTGCTTGGCCTGGAAGCAGGACACGACTAGTTGACAGCCTAAATCTCGGTAAGTACTTGTTTAAGGTTGTTGATCAGGAAACGGGCACGGTTATTTATTCAAGGGGTTTTTCTTCGATTTACGGAGAATGGGAGACAACACCAGAATTCCGTTCAATAACGCGTACATTCCATGAGTCTTTGCGGTTTCCGTGGCCCCATCGCCCAGTGCAGGTAGTTCTTGAGGTACGATCTCAAGACAACACTTTTCATGAAGTCTGGTCGACTGAGATAGACCCTAATTCACGATTTGTTAACCCGACAGACCGTGATCCAATGGGTGAAGTGTGGAGTATTTTAAATAATGGGCCACCAGCTGATAAGGTCGATTTGTTAGTGATTGGCGAGGGGTATACAAGTGCAGAATTACCGAAATTTCGAGAATCTGCTCGAAGATTAGTTGGTGCTCTTTTTGCGGAGGAGCCCTTTAAAAGTCGCCAGTCTGATTTTAATGTTTGGGGCTTGGACCTTCAGTCCGTGGATTCAGGCGTGAGCCGTCCAAGAGCAATGGTGTTTCGAAGAACTCCACTGTCTCTTGAATACAACATTTTTGATTCTGAGCGTTATTTATTGACGTACGATAATCGAGCATTACGGGATGCTGCGTCGGGGGCGCCTTATGAGTTTCTTGAGATCCTTGTGAACGACGAACAGTACGGAGGTGGAGGCATTCTTAATTTTCAAGCGACCACGGCCGCAAATACTGGTTTTGCGGAATATGTTTTTGTTCATGAGTTCGGGCATCACTTCGCTGGTCTGGCTGATGAATATTACACATCAGACGTAGCATACGAAACAGGAGGTGTTGATCATCCAGAACCTTGGGAACCAAATGTTACCGCGTTGCATGATCTCGAAAAATTGAAATGGGCAGACCTTGTGAGTGGCAATACTCCTGTGCCAACACCTTGGGATAAAACTCTATTTGAGGAAAGCAATACAGCGGCGCAACAGGAGAGGCGTCTTTTACGAGATCAAGGTGCTCCAGAAATGGAAATGGATCGTCTTTTTAAAGAACAGTTGCGAAATGATACACAAGTGTTAAGTTCGATGACCTACGCTGGACAGGTTGGAGCTTTTGAGGGGGCGTCGTATGAGGCGACGGGCTTGTATCGCCCTGAGGTTGATTGCATTATGTTTACGCGAAACCCCGTTGGGTTTTGCCGTGTATGTCGAAGAGCAATTACTAAGGTAATTGATTTTTACTCAAGACCATAGAGGGCGACAAAACCGACGCATGAGGAATTATGGACGACAATTTTTTAGAAAGTCTTGAGAATATTGTTGGTTCTGATGGAATTGTCCGTGACTCCGTCGAGCTTTCTACTTATGAATCGGATGGTTTAGCTAAGCTCAGGGAAAAGCCTGGTGTAGCGGTTCTCCCTAAAACCTCTAGCGAAGTTCAAGAAATTGTTTGTCTATGTTCTACGCATAAGATTCCGTTTGTAGCTCGTGGCCAGGGGACTGGTTTGTCTGGTGGGGCTTTACCGCTTTCCGACGGTGTCCTTATTGTGATGACTCGTTTGAATCGAGTTTTGGACGTCGACATTCCAAACCAAAGAATTACGGTCGAGCCAGGAGTGATGAATCTGGATGTCACAAAAACCGTGGCAGCGGACGGTTGTTATTACGCTCCCGACCCATCTAGTCAGGTAATTTGTTCCATTGGTGGAAATGTCGCAGAAAATTCAGGAGGAGCTCACTGTCTTAAGTACGGATTCACAGTTCATCATGTCCTTGGTGTCGAGGCAGTAATGCCAAACGGTGAGATGATTCGACTTGGTGGAAAGGCGCTTGATAACCCGGGCCTTGATCTTCTTGGAGTGCTTGTGGGTTCTGAGGGTACATTGGCGATAGTTACAAAGGTCATTCTAAAATTATTGAGGAAACCAGAATCCGTCAGGACTTTATTAGCCGCCTTTGATACGACGGAGGCCGCAGGAAATGCTGTTTCAGGAATTATAGCCGCCGGAATTATTCCAGCTGCAGTCGAAATGATGGATCGATTGACTATCCAGGCTGCCGAAGCCGCCGTGCATCCAAATTTTCCGGATGCGGAAGCCATACTTATTGTTGAGATAGACGGTGCGGATGCTGATGTACAGGTCCTTTTTGAGCAAGTAGAAAAAGTATGTTCGAGCTCAGGTGCTCGAGAAATTCAAATAGCCGAAACAGACGAGCAACGAGCGCGTTTTTGGTTAGGAAGGAAGGCAGCGTTTGCGGCCATGGGTCGCGTGTCTCCAAGTTATTATGTTCAGGATGGAGTTATCCCCCGCACAAAATTACCGGAAGTGCTTGGTCGTATTCGCGCCTTAGAGAATGAATCTGGCCTTAAAATTGGTAACGTATTTCATGCTGGGGATGGCAACCTGCACCCACTGGTGTGTTATGACGAGCGTATTGACGGGCAGGCCGATTTAGCACAACACGTAGCCTCTCAGATTTTGACTTTTTGTCTTGATGTCGGGGGCTCGATTACAGGTGAGCATGGAGTCGGAGCGGATAAAGCCGATCAAATGCCAAAAATGTTTTCTGAATCTGACCTAGATACTATGCAAAGAGTACGATGCGCTTTTGATCCAGAACATCTCTGTAATCCAGGCAAAGTGTTTCCTACTCCGAGACTTTGTGGAGAGGTTCCAGGTCCTTACCGAGCACATCCCCTAGAAGTGGCTGGTTTGGCCGATCGAATGTAAGAGTCATGGAAAAAAGTCTTGAATCTTCTGAATCTTTGCTCGCAGAAATCATAGAACACGCAGGAAAGGATGTTGGGCGTCTCTCAACGGTTGAAGATAGTATCGATGGCCAGCAGCCACGTATTGTACTTGAGCCGGCATCGGTTGAGACGGTGTCAATTATCCTAGCGTGGGCATCGGCGAGAGCATTGACAGTCTGTGTGCGCGGTGGAGGAACTAAACTAGCTTGGGGCGATGTGCTCTCTTCCGTCGATGTTCTTCTTTCAACAAAAAGACTTAATAAAAGCGTGGATCATAGGCATGGAGACCTGACGGCTACGGTTGACACAGGCGTGACCTTGGCTAAGCTTAACGCCGCTCTAGGCCTCAACGATCAATGGTTACCTTTAGACTCTCCTTGGGCCGATCGAGCAACTGTGGGAGGACTCGTTTCCACTAATGATAGTGGGCCGAGCCGGCATTACCACGGGGCTCCACGTGATCTCATTATTGGTTGTTCGATTGTTTTGAGTAATGGTCAAATGGCCAAGTCTGGCGGAATCGTTGTAAAAAACGTTGCAGGTTATGATCTGGGTCGTTTGTTAACTGGTTCTTTTGGTAGCCTTGCGGTTATGACGAGCGCCACGTTTAAACTGGCTCCTCGTGCGACGCATTCATGTACAGTCTCGGTCGCGCTACCGTCTTGGGATGTTATACCTTCGGTGGTTTCACGATTTACACTTTCTCCCCTAACACCGACTGCTTTTGAATTGGAGTGGCCAGCCGGTGTGCTCTATGTAACTTTTAAGTCGGTAAAAAGTTCGGTACAGCAACAGGCTGATATAGCGGAACAATTAATTAGTGATCTAGCTCCAGTAAATAAAGTTGAAGGCATTGAGGAAACCCAATTATGGGAAAAATACACGCGGCAGTGGGATAAACCTGGCACTCTGGTCAAACTCAGCACGGTTCCCTCTGCCCTTTTTGATTCTTTAAGTTGGTTGCGAAGTGCTTGCAAGGCGCACGACATTGAAATTTTTATTGGTGGACGTGTTGCCCTCGGGGTAGTTGATATTAGGTTATGTGGGTCTGTAGAGAGTCAAGCTTTGGTAATTAATCAATTCCGTAAACGATTTCAAAATGGAGATGGTTCCGCCGTACTGCGACGGGCGGATACAGCACTGCGAAATAAGGTAGATCCTTGGGGCCACATCGAAGCGCTTTCAGTAATGAAGCTCGTTAAAGATCAATTTGATCCAGATAAACGTCTGAATCCTGGTCGAGGTCCTGGCGGAATCTAGCTTGTGTCTTAAATTAAGGTTAATTAATCTAAGGTTCTATTACTACAGACTACTTTTTTTCCAGCGGTACTCCACGTATCGATGCATCAATTAATTCCACCAGGTGGAATTGTGGGCGGTGTTGATCAATAGCGTCAAGGTTACCTTGAATTTGTAAGAGACATCCTGGGTTGCTTGAGACGATGGCGTCAGCGCCGGTAGATGCGATGTTGTTTGCCTTTCGCTGTCCTAGTGCGCGTGCAGCTTCAGGTTCAACAAGGTTGTATATACCAGCCGAACCACAGCACAGTGATCCTTCAGGGATTTCGCAAATATCCAGTTCAGGAATGCTGGACAACACCGCTCTTGGTTGAGCTTTCACACCCTGCGCATGTTGTAGGTGACATGCGTCATGGTAAGCGACTCGAAGAGGTAAAGGGTGACGTGGCGCAGTAGACGGGCTATCAGCCAATATTTCTGAAATATCCTTGCATTTTTTTGAGAATTCGGCCGCGCGGCTGGCATAGACTGGGTCGTCTCGCAGTAAGTGTCCGTAATCTTTCAGTGTCGAACCGCAACCTGCCGCGTTAGCAACAACAAAATCGAGGTCATTATTTTCAAACGCATCAATCAAGGCCTTAGCCATTTCAGCCGCTTCTTGCTCATAACCAGCGTGAAGCATTAAGGCGCCACAACACTCCTGTTTTTTCGGCACGACGACCTCAAATCCCTCTGCAGTGAGCACCCTTTGGGTAGCGGCATTAACTTCCCCAAAAAAAACACGTTGCACGCAGCCTAGCAGTAGCCCCACTCGTTGATTGTTGGTTCGAGGTGTGTTCAATGGTTTTACTGAACCCTCAACAATGGAACGCAATGATATTGATGGAGCAATATTTTCCATTGCTTGCAAACGTTGTGGTAAAAGCCTAAGAACACCACTAATTTGTAATAGTTTTTGAATTCCAGATTTTTGATAGAACCATAACGCTAATGCGACCCAACGCAGTCGCTTGACGTAAGGGAAGAAGAAAAAAATCAATCGGCGAAACCAGCGGTCTCCGAGTGAACGCGGTGAGTTGCGTTCAACTTGTTGGCGGGTGGCTTCAATTAGGTGATCATATTGCACCCCAGATGGACATGCAGTAACACAAGCCATGCAACCTAGACACGTGTCAATGTGATGTACGAAACCATCTGTAAGGGCGTCCTTTTCTTCATAGCCGACCTTCATTAAGTGAATACGCCCGCGAGGCGAATCCATTTCTTTTTGCCAGAGCACATATGTGGGACAGGCAGGCAAGCAAAACCCGCAGTGGACGCAATCTGCAAGTAGGTTCTGTGCAGGTGGGTGTTCTTCGTCATATATTCCAGGCATTGTAGTTAGCTCGAAGAACATTAGTGTGACGCAACAGACAGGACTTGTCACGTTTTCTCGTTAAGTAACCTGATCGACACCGGCGAGCCTAAGGGCTAAGATGGATCCACGGTTAATTTAATAAAGTTTTTGCGATGGAGTGATTCAATGACGCAGGCAATCCGTATTCATGAATTAGGTGGGCCCGATGTTTTGACTTGGGAGAGCGTTGATGTTAACGAGCCTGGTCCCGGGGAAGCCTTAATAAGGCAGACGGCCGTAGGACTTAACTACATCGATGTATATCACCGAACAGGGACCTATCCCTTGCCGTCAATGCCAGCCATTCTTGGTAATGAAGCCGCCGGTGTTGTCGAGTCTATTGGCGACGGCGTCACTGAGCTAGAGATTGGCGATCGTGTCGCGTACTGCATGAATTTAGGTGGTTACGCAGAGCGAAGGCTGATTCCATCGAAAGAATTAATACGTCTTCCAAGTGGGGTAACAGACAAGGAAGCGGCAGCCCTGATGTTAAAGGGATGCACGGTGCAGTATTTATTACGCACCACTCATTGTGTTAATCCTAGTGATACGATTCTTTTTCATGCAGTTGCCGGGGGTTGTGGACTTATTGCGTGTCAATGGGCTCGGCACCTTGGTGCAACAATGATTGGAACTGTAAGCAATCAAGAGAAGGCTGAACTAGCCAAGATGCACGGGTGTGAGCACGTAATCATCTACTCAGAAGAAAACGTGGCCGAACGGGTAAGAGACATTACGGATGGTGTTGGTGTTCAGGTAGTTTACGATTCAGTCGGTCGCGATACGTTTCAGGATTCATTGGATTGTCTTAGCAGTAGGGGCTTAATGGTGAGTTTTGGTAATTCTTCAGGACCTGTGCCTCCATTCAGTCCTAGTATCTTGGCGGCTAAAGGTTCACTGTACCTTACTCGGCCGACCCTTGCTACTCACATTAATTCACGAGAGAAGCTTGAACACGTTACGGGCGAATTATTTGATCTAGTGGAGAAGGGCATTATAAATGCAGGCGTCCGACAGGAATATCCGCTAAAGGACGTTAAACAGGCTCATATTTGTTTGGAACGGCGCGAGACAACAGGGGCAACGGTCTTAATCACGTGAATAATTAGGTCTGCATGGCAACTGTTAGCGCCTAACATCCTAAAGATTTATGTGGGTTGTAGATGTTCTTTCAGGTTATCGAAAAGCAATATTTTAGTATTTCGGTGGTAGGATTAACTGACGTAAATTACTTACATTTATGTAATGTGATTTGACCGGTTGGAGGTTTCAGGTGAAAAAAAAATATCCAAAAAAATCAAGTCAACGGTCGAAAGAGTCTCGTCGCTCTTTCATGAAAAAAGCTGTCATGGGAGCCGGTGCAACGGCGGCTCTGGGTGCTTCAAAAGCGGGGTTCGCGGAACAAGTTGAATCAACGACAAAAAAAATTTTAATTCCGAAAGAATTTGAGGACGCGTCCGCCGCTCCATTGACTAAGGTTGATTTTCCAATGATTGGTGCGCAAGTCTTTGCTCGTGCTTGCAAAGAAGAGGGTGTGTCGGCGTTGTTCTGTTGTCCTGGTAATTATTTAATCGTGCATGCAATGGCAGAGGCTGGGGTGCCAACCTACTCAGGGCGTCATGAAGGGTCACTTTGTCACGCAGCAGATGCTTTTTGTCGAGCTACCGGTGAGATTGCTGCAACGTCTGGCACCGAAGGTCCAGGGTTTACTGACATGATTGGCGGTATTGCCGCAGCTAATGCAGCCCGATCTCCTATTTTGGTTCTGGCCAGTAACAGTACTATCTTAGGTGATGATACCGAGAGAGGGATTCAAGATTGTTATCAGCAACCCACAACCGAAGGTTTGAGAAAATACGGTAAGCGTCTTATTACGCCAGAACGAACGTGGGAATATGCGGGTTACGCCTTTAGACAACTTAAGACCGGGGTTCCGAAGCCAGTTCATCTTGATTTTCCAGCTGAGGTTGCTGGGGCTCAATTCGCCGATGCCAGTGAACTTGAGTATTACTACGATAAAACAAAATATCGAACTGAAGCTAAAGCTCATCCTGACCCCAAAGCGATTGAAACAGCTGTTCGGTTACTGCGCGGTGCGGATCGACCGATCATTGTATCGAGTAATGGAGTGTTTTACGGAAAAGCTTGGGTTCCCCTCAGACAACTTGCCGAAAAGGCGCAGATTCCTGTTGTTGAATCTGGAGCGATGAAAGGTCAGTTTCCTGGTGATCACAAACTGTCGGCTGATGCGGCGCCAAACGCACTGGCTAGCGCCGATGTAGTTCTTCTTGTGGGTCAGTACTGTATGCCTACGATTGGGGAGTTTGCATTTGGTCCAGACGCCAAGTACATTCGGATTGATCCTGCGGCTGAAGATATAGGTCGGAACCTCCCGATTGATGTAGGTATTGTGAGCGACGAACATGCGGCGCTCACCGCTTTGGTCGACGCTATGCCAAATCAGCAGCATGATTCTTGGGTAAGTGAAATCGAATTAGCGCGACAGGAATTTGAAGCTGAAAATGAAAAGTTCTATCAAACAGGACTCGGGTATACGGATGCTGTTCATCCAGCTGTAGTTTCTAAGGAGTTGGCGGAGTTTCTTTATAACGGAGACCTTCCTAAAGAACAAACTACCGTAGTGCAGGGTGGATATGGTGTTGCTCGCTACACACGACGATATCTGCGCGCATATCGGCCCGGACAAATTATTAACGGTGCGTATCAGTATGGTGCAATAGGTCCAGATGTTGGTTATGCACTTGGCGTGGCTGTTGCCGTCCAGCAAGGGGTGGGAGCCCAGGCTGATTACAAAGGTCATCCGGTCATTGCGATAACAGGAGATGGAGGAATTGGATATTCAGGCATGGAACTTGAGACGATCGCTAAATATCGATTACCCGTCATCACTATTGTGTACAACAATAATGCGTGGGGTACGTGGACGGGTCAGCGGAATAATACTATTTCACTTCCTATTCACTTGTTTCAGGAAAATATTCGTTATGACAAGATGGGTGAAGCACTCGGAGCTCACGGGGAGTACGTTACCCGCCCTCAGGATTTCACTCCTGCTCTGGAGCGGGCGTATCAGGTTGCACTTACGGAAAGTCGCCCGTCCATCATTAATGTACAAGCAAAAAAGGAATTCTGGTTGCGTGATCAATACCCACCGGGCTTTTTAGGGAAGATAGAACCTGGGCTGATGGCCTACAACCATTAAACTCTGATGGCAGCGACGCATTCAAACGGATCATGGCACGTAAGAAGGTTTTAAAGCCACGGCGACGATCAGCGCAAGATGAGTTGGAGTTGGTAAGACGCAGATTACAGGCTTATGCTGACCGTGGTGTTTTTCGAGGGTACTCGGAAAAGCAATATCGAGCAGGCCGTCATTATTTCCGGTTTCTTTGGCTGGCTCGAGAGCCGTTCACGTTAACCTATGAACCTACATCTGGTACGTTGACATTTACGAATTTTTTGCCACATGTTCATGCAAGATCGACGCTATGTAAGGAGCTTAAACTTTTTATTAAAGGACGGTCAGCGACTCGCTTGCCTGGCCATCGCCGCATAGATACAAAACGTGCTCGCCCTGACTGCTCAAGTCGACGAGGGACGTTGCTTGTTCATGTCATAGCAAAGCCGGGACATCATGAATATGGCGTGACAAAAGTGATTAATTTGGTGCATGAGGTTTACTTGTATCTTCATACATATTTTCCAGAATATCTGTGGCAACATTATGATGTTCCTCAAGAGTGACAGTGGAAGAAAAAATAGAGTATCGACAAATGTTCGTTGGTGAATCAGAGCAGGTTTCCGCGTTAGCTCTGTCATCATTTAATGAATTTATTGCACCTGAGTACTCTGAGGAAGGTATCCGTGAATTTCATAAGTATGTTGATGCTGAAGCCATTAAAAAGAGGGTTCAAAACAATCATCTTTTAATAGTTGCTAAAGTGGCGGTTGGTATCGTAGGCATGATAGAAATTCGCGATCAAAACCATGTCGCACTACTATTTGTTGAGAAAAAACATCAGAAGCATGGTTTAGCCAGGTCGCTCCTTCAGAATGCCTTTAATGAAGTGAAATCGCTTGCTCCCCACGTTGAAAGAATAACAGTGAATTCCTCACGACACGGGCTTCAGATTTACGAGAAACTTGGTTTTACTCAGACAGGTCCTGAGCGAAATATCAATGGGATTATTTTTTTTCCGATGGCGAAACAATTGGATTTATAGTGTTGTGCAACCTATAAGAAATTCTTGAGTCCCAGGAACTTAGTTAATAGATTGAATCTGAATCTGATCAACAAGAAGGCGACCTTCTCCTTGGATTTGCATTCCGAAAGGACCAGGTTCTAAATCATCCGCGTGACCGTGCGTAATCAGGTCACCATTGACATAGCCACGAAAGTGCCCTTCACCTCCAAAGATTTGTAGGTCTAGCCATCCTGATTGTAATAATTCCTTCTCTTCAAAAATCGTTTCGACGCCCTCGTTAACGCGTCCAAGTTGAATGACATTCTTGGTGGCAGAAAAGAAATCAAATGTTTCCGAATTTTGCACATGGAGCAGTAGCCGAATTTCCCCGTCAAATTGTTCCAGATTGATAGAAACTGCTGCTTGTGAAGAAGCGACATTTGAGCCGGCCACAAAAATTGCTGAGACTTCCTGGGCAGAGAGTCCTAAAACGGGACCTTTTTCTTCATCGTGAACCATACCAGGAGTCAGCTCGGAGACGGCGCCTTCCAACCATGTAAATTCATTAGCCATTACAGTTTCCGCTCCAACCACTGGGTGCCATACCCATGAACCATTTTCCAAATCGACGATACCCTCATCGCGGGCAGAGGACATGGCCGCCGAGACGCGATTATTCGCTTCTTCTTGAAAAGTGTCTGTTGTGATGGTTTGGACGCCTAGCCCGTGTCGGTATACCAAGAGAGCTCCATGTTCAGCAGTTTCATACAGCATGAAAATTCCACCTAACGCGAGTACGAACGACGCTATCTCGATCCATTTTTTCTGGGGCAATATGAAGGAAACGGCTAGGCGTAACGAAGCGAAGAATACAAAGAACCAAGTGGCTCTAGACGCCCAGTCGTGATGTTCTCCGACCAGAGGAGCAACGTCTGCTGGCAACAGCATTGCGTCGGCTGCGCTTTCACCAGTGAAATACGCGAGCATACCAGAGGCAGCACCAATACAATATAGAAGCGATACGGTATTTCTTATAGATAGATTGCGACGAAAAAATAAGCCAACTAGGTCGACGGCGACAGCTACAACAAGTAAAGCAATAGGAAAATGAACAACAATAGGATGAATGTTAGGTGCCCAGTCAGGTGTAAGTGACATTTTCCTCTTTTAATTTATCGATTCTATAATAATGATTTTAGGCAACAGCTGTGTAGTAATTCAACTGAGGATTAGAAATAGTGATGGAAGGTTGGCATGGATGGGATGAGTACGCACCATTCTATGACTGGGAAAACAAACGGACAGTTGGACGCCAAGATGTAACATTTTGGATGGATCTTGCTGCTCGTATCGGTGTTCCGGTACTTGAACTCGGTTGTGGAACGGGTCGTATTTCATTGCCCGTTGCACGGAAAGTAGGTCAGTTTGTTGGCGTAGACCGTTCCGGAGAAATGTTGCGGCGTCTTAGTCAACGTTTTCGAAGAGCGAAACTTGGCCAAGGGGTTAGTCTTGTTCGAGGTGACATACGGGCACTTCCTTTTCGGAAAAGACATCGCTTTAAACTGGTTATGGCACCCTATGGGATTGTTCAATCCTTATTGCGAGATAAAGATGTAACAGATACGTTTGAATGTGTTGCGAAAAGTGTTTCACGTGGGGGTGTGTTTGCGATCGACTTGGTTCCTGATTTGCCTCGATGGAAAGAATATGAACGACGCATTAGTCTTCGTGGTATTGGACCCAATGGTGGGCGCTTGAAATTAATTGAAACGGTGAGGCAGGACCCTGTTAAACGGTTGACCATTTTTGATCAGGAGTTTGTAGAACAAAAAGCAAAAGTTAAAAAGGTTTACAATTTTTCAATCGCATTTCGAACTTTAACGGTTCCACAAGTGACCCGACGACTCGAACAGTCAGGTTTTAGGGTTGATGCTGTGTTAGGTGATTATCGCGGAACCGCTTGGTCGGTTGATGCGGACGTCTGGGTCATTATTGCTCGTCGGATCTAGCATTTAATGACGAGTAGATGGACGTTCATATTCCATGAGGTGAAAGTTCTGCGATAATAAAAAGAGAAATTAATTAAGATTGCTATAGGTAGATTATTTTTTATCTGAATCGGAGAAAATAGAATGTCAGGCCACTCAAAATGGGCCTCAATCAAGCATAAAAAGGGTGCGGCTGATGCAAAACGCGGCAAGTTGTTTACCCGCATTATCAAGGAGTTAACCGTAGCTGCTCGTGC
>CEUS01034117.1_pt1 | contig 21585 bp, 21 predicted proteins | sample 427031 | NCBI WGS metagenome assembly CEUS01 (sample SAMEA2622837, study PRJEB7988) | marine metagenome | biome: marine biome (ENVO:00000447); feature: marine epipelagic mixed layer (ENVO:xxxxxxxxx); material: "saline water (ENVO:00002010), including plankton (ENVO:xxxxxxxx)" | depth 140 m | reverse complement strand
CTTCTGGGCCGTGATATACGGCATACATTCCAGCCATTATCGCTAAAAGCACTTGGGCTGTACAAATGTTTGATGTTGCCTTTTCACGACGTATATGCTGTTCTCGCGTCTGAAGGGCCATCCTTAGCGCTGGATTGCCATCTGCATCCATAGATACCCCAATTATGCGACCTGGTATCTTACGCTTAAATTTGCCCCTGGCCGCCAAGTAAGCAGCATGGGGGCCGCCATAACCCATAGGCACCCCAAAACGCTGTGTGTTGCCAACAGCTATATCGGCCCCCAATTCACCTGGAGGAGTTAGTAGAGTAAGGGCCATAAGATCAGCAGCTACAACAATACCAGCTCCATGCTGATGAAAAGAATCAAAGAAGCCGCGATAGTCACATACATTGCCATTGGTTGACGGATATTGCACCAAACCACCAAAGATCTTATTCCCGTAAAACTTAAGATCGACGCCCTGGTGAGAGTCTACCAAAACTTCAATGTTCAATGGAGCCGCTCTACCTTTTACAACTTCGATAGTCTGTGGGTGACAATCCTTGGATACAAAAAATGTAGTGCGTCTCTCATCTTGCGTTTCGTTAAAAAGCATAATCATTGCTTCAGCTGCTGCCGTACTTTCATCCAGGAGTGATGCGTTTGAAATTTCCAGGCCTGTGAGATCAATGATCATAGTTTGATAGTTAAGAAGTGCTTCCAAGCGTCCTTGAGCTATTTCAGCTTGATAAGGTGTGTACTGTGTGTACCAGCCAGGATTTTCTAAGATGTTTCTGAGAATCACAGCTGGAACAATAGTGTCGTGATATCCCATTCCTATGTAGGATCTGAAAACTTTATTCTTGGAACCGATATCTTCGAGACGACGAACAAGTTGATACTCAGAGCAGGCACTCGGGAAATCTAAGTCGGCTTCTAAACGAATGGATTCAGGAACCGTCTGGCTGATCAGCTCTCCAAGGGATTCAACCCCCAGATACATCAGCATAGATTCAATCTCATGATCGCGAGGACCAATATGTCGACCAGTAAATTGGAGTCCCATATCTACCTCAAGAGACATGTTATTTTTATAAGGCATCCTACTTAAATTCTATAGACATCAACAGGCCAGTAAACAAACCCCTATTCGCCTATCAGATCTTGGTATTCCCCACTATCCAAGAGGTCTTCCAGGGCGTTTTCATCAGTTACGCGCAATAAAATCATCCAGCCAGAACCATACGGATCACTATTTAGCAAAGAAGGATCATCGTCCAGGTCCTGGTTAACTCCAACCACTTCTCCAGCAAGGGGACAATATACATCACTCACAGCCTTTACCGCTTCGATAGTACCAAAAATCGCCATTATATCAAAATGATTACCTATTTCTGGCAATTCTACAAACACAACGTCTCCCAACTCCCCCTGAGCGTAATCGGTAATACCAACCTGATATACACCATCTTCATTGGTAGACTTTAGGTATTCATGTTCTTTAGTGTATCGAAGTCCATCGGGAATTTCAGACATCACCTCTCCGTAGTCTTGTGTCTAGGGCGGTCACAATAGAAAAGGTTTTGGATAAGCGTCAAGGTTGAAATGAATACCTATAGGTTATCATCATATCCTCTGCCCTGCCTTTTCACACCGAGTACACAGGGATACCTTTTTAATTCATAGTCATAAAAACCATTAAACTCACCAGTTGGAGAACTAGTATATATGTCCACTACGTTGCCCGGCGAATCCAGGCCTGCCGTTACTACACTATCAGAAGAAGAAGAGATGTTCCGGGAAGCAGTCCGGACTTTCGCTGAATCCGAAATGGCTCCCCTTGTCAATAAAATGGATGAGGCTCAGGAAATAGAGCCGTCCCTTATCCCCAAGCTCTTCGAGTTAGGAATCATGGGAGTCGAGATACCTGAAGATTTTGGTGGAACAGATGCTAGCTTTTTTACATCTGTATTGGTAGTAGAGGAGCTGTCTAGAGTAGATCCTTCTGTGGGAGTTTTCGTTGATGTCCAGAACACTCTTGTTATTAACGCTCTCAAGCGTTGGGGAAGTGACGACATCAAGGCTCGCTATTTCCCTCTTTTGGCAACAGAGCTGGTCGGAGCCTACGCTCTATCTGAGGCAGGAAGCGGATCCGATGCCTTCGCTCTCGCTTGTAGGGCTACACGGGATGGTGATGACTGGCTGTTAACAGGTCAGAAGCTCTGGATCACAAATGGTAGCGAAGCCGGTATGTATATAATTTTCGCCACAGTCGATCCAGAAGCTGGATATAAGGGTATTACCGCTTTCATAGTAGACCGCGACATGGAAGGTTTTTCGGTCGGGAAAAAAGAAGACAAACTTGGGATCCGTGCTTCTTCTACGACTGAGTTGATCCTAGAAAATGTCCGAGTGCCTGATAGTAATGTTATTGGTGAAGTGGGAAAAGGATATAAAGTAGCTATTGAAACTCTTAATGAGGGTCGCATCGGTATAGGTGCTCAAATGGTAGGCACAGCCCAGGGAGCCCTGGACAATACGTTGCGGTACGTTCAAGAACGAGAGCAGTTCGGAGCACCTATCAGTAAGTTCCAAGCTGTACAATTCCAGTTAGCTGAAATGGCCACAGATCTTGAGGCTGCACGTCTGTTGGTTTACAATGCTGCCCGCCTTAAAGATGCGGGAGATGACTTTCTAATACCTGCAGCAATGGCAAAACTTTATTCTTCTAAGATGGCCCAAGGTATAACATCTACATGTGTTGACCTATATGGAGGATATGGATTCACCCGTGAGTACCCAGTAGAAAAGTTCTATAGGGACTCAAAAATTGGAACCATCTACGAAGGAACGACAAATATGCAACTACAAACTATTGCAAAGGATCTGATCCGATGATGGGGCTTGGCGTCTGGGAGCTAGTTCTGGTATTGCTGGTTGTATTGTTCTTCTTTGGAGCTAAACGTATCCCGGTGATTGGGCGTGGCCTGGGTGAAGGGATTAGGAATTTCAAGGGAGCACTAAGTAAGAAAGAAGATGATCCGGAAGATCGTACCCTGGAAGAACCCAGGGAAAAAATAGACCAGTAGACTACATATCCTATGGCGTTATCGTCAGTCCTTGATAACATCGTCATCGTTCTTGATAGCCCTAAAAATGTAGTAAACATAGCCAATGTAATTCGTGTCATGATGAACATGGGCTTGTCACAGCTTCGCTTGGTAAATCCCGAAGAGTACGATATCCACCGTATTACGGGTATCGCCCATAGAAGTGATGAACTAGCAAAATCTGTTAAAGTCTTCCATAGCCTTACTGATGCTTTAGCTGATACAGTTTTTGCGGTGGGAACTACCGCTCGCCCACGCACCGCACAACGCAATTATATCAGGCCTCGAAGTGTAGCACCCATAATCATCGATAAAGCCACAGAAGGTCCTGTAGCACTAGTTTTCGGCCGTGAAGATCGTGGGCTCACGAACGAAAGTTTGGATCTTTGCCATACAATCGCTATAGCCCCCACAATGACAGACTATCCTAGCTTAAACTTAGCCCAAGCCTGTCTTGTATTTTGCTACGAGATCTATCTGGTAGCCATAGAAGAGGCATCTCTGCCAAAATACAAGCGTGATGTAGGCCCAGCCACCCACACAGATCTGGAAGAAATGTATACCGCCTTAGCACAAGGACTTCAAAGGATGGACTTCTTTAAAGGGGATCGGCACCCTGAGGGAGTGCTCCGCACTCTTCGAACACTTTTATCCCGAGCCCAACCAGACTTACGAGAGGTTCGTCTAGTTAGAGCTATTGGGTTTGAAATGCAACCTGACTCAGATAATCAGAATGTGAGCTAAGAAGGCAGTCCGGATTACCTCGAGACCTCAGCTTCTAAGGTCTCTGGATCAACCATGGGCTGCCAAATTTGTACGACTGGAAAGGTTGAGAGAAACCAGCGCACAGCATAGAGAAATAGTCCCAAAAACATAAGGGCAATTAAGAATTCAGTCATTCCTATAGTAGGCGTGTCGGTATCTCGGAGTGATGGCGCAACCATAAGATGTTTTTCTAGCCAGAGACCACTGAAAATTACGAATGTAATTCCCCGGAAGAAAATGGAATTCATTTTAGCTTTTCGGCCCATAAGTCCAGCGAATGGTATCACAAAGCACATAACGATCACCATGGCCGACAGTTGGCCCCATGGCTCTTCAGCTCGATGAATAATCCAGGATTGCTCCCAGGGAAGTTTTCCGTACCAGATCACAAGATATTGGGCAAAAAATAAGTATGCCCAAAATACTGAGAAGGCAAAAGTCAGTTTACCGAGGTCATGGAGTTGCTGGATCCCCATAGCTTTGTTGAAGTATTTGTCATGCGCCTTTAGGAACATGGCTAAACAGGCAGTAGCAGCAATGCCACTCCAGAAAGCTCCCATAAAGAACCAGGGGCCCATCATAGTAGAAAACCAGTGTGGCTCGAGAGACATAACCCAATCATAGGAGAGTATGCTCATAACCACAGCATAAATGATCACAAACACTGGCCCCAATTTAGTCATACGCTGATAAGATTGAGTCTCTTCCGTATTTTGATCTTTCCAATCTCTTGTTAGGCGCTTTCGCCAAACCTCTCGGGCCGGATCAGGATCGTTTCGGCCTTTAGTTAATTCCATATCAGGGCGAAGGGCCAGATATGCAAAATACAATGAAACCCCAAACAAGATCACTAAACCCAACAGATTTCTCGTTACCAGAAAAGGCATGTTTAGGTATGCTGACTTTTTCTGAAGGATTGGATCATGGGACATTTCTTCAATCCATGGAAAGAATGATTCTCCGAGCCCCAGCATAGGGATAAACATGACAAAAGAAATCGGAAGGAAGGCAACAAATGACAGGCTAAGCCTTCGTACCGACCAATTCCATTTTGATTTAGTAATCCAGGTAGCTACAGCAAGTAACATTGCCCCCATAGCCACACTCGTAAAAAAAAGCCAGTTCGATACATAAGACTGCCAAGCTCTGTCTGAATCAGTAATCAGGGAAAAAATGAACCCTGATAATCCCACGACAAACATTCCCACAAACAGCGTGTTCATTTTTTTAGAACGATCTAAATAGCGAACTGGGATGTCGGAAGGGACGTGAATATGGCTCATATTCCTAATTAGCCTCCTTGGTTAAAGAAGGCCCGTCGCCGGATTGGCGCTGCAACAAACGGATATAGTTTACAATGTTCCAACGATCGAAATGGCTGATTTGATGCCCGTATGGTGGCATGAGGCCTCGACCTACACGCATGATCCCGTAGATATATCCATCGCTGTAGGCGGTCACCGCCGGACCTGAAAGGTTATAGGCCACCAAGAGTGGATACTTGTCAATGATATATGCCTGAGATCCTATACCAACATCACCATGACATACAGCACACATGCGATTGAATAGCTCTTCACCACGTGCTAGCGACACTTCGTCTGGTACCACTGGATTGGCAAGATCTTGTACTACCGGCTTAAAAAGATCCCCTTGAGTAAATGGTGGGGCATTAAAACCCTTTTCGGGCTGACCAGTATTAATCTGACCCGGCCCTGGAGTGATATTGCCCGCCGCAAACGGCACGCTCCCCTGCGGAGGCATGATCGTGTTTTCATAAGGATCAAATGATCGTGAGTCACGCATATGTCGACCAAAGATATTCGCCATAGCATCGTCAAGTGGCGTACAAGCGCTCATGACAGTGAGCATAACCAAGGCTACGGTAAGACGTCCTTTACGAATCATGAGCTGTCTCGGAAAGATATTCCCTTAACTCGATCGGATCTTGTTCCTGCAAGATACCCAGAACTTTTTCCAGTTGGTCATGAGAAGCATTAACGTGAACCCCAAAACGACCAGCACTGAACTGTGGATCGTATACTACCATTGGCTTCACATAAGGAAGACGGCTGTTAATGAAAAGCCCTATTACCGTCGAGAGGGCACCGAAAAGTACTGCCATTTCAAAAGCTATGACCACGTAAGCTGGTATGGATAGGATAGGTTTGCCTCCTGTTACTAAAGGCCAATCCATGGAAGTGAATGATGTGAAGGCAAATCCTCCCGCCGCACCGCAAAGGCCTCCGGCAAGAGTCCAAACACGAACGGGACTCTGATCATACCCCAGAGCATCTTCAATGTGATGCTCTGGATACGGCATGTATGCAGTAATTTTTTTGATCCCAGATTCCCTGAGCTTATTGATGGCATTTACTGCTGAATCCACATATTCATAAGAAGCCAAAAGGCCAGTTGTGGTATTCATTATTCCTCTCCCCCCCCACCAACATATGAAGGTGGAGAATTTCGCATCGGAGTATGCAGTACTTCCTTCAATTCAGCTATTGCAACAGGAGGCAGGAGTCGTGTGAAGAGTAGGAACCAGAATCCAAACCAAGCAAAGCTACCCAAGCCAAGACCCATCTCAACGAGCGAAGGTCTGTATACCCCCCACGCAAAGGGCTCGTACTCGTGATGGAGAGAGGTAACGATTATTACATAACGCTCGAACCACATTCCAATATTGATAAAAATTGAAATCACAAAGAGAGCGGGAATCGAGTACCTGACACGTTTAAACCACAGCATGACGGGTATGACTCCGTTACATATCAACATTATCCAGGTAGCCCACCAGTAATGACCAAAAACTCTAGCCCAAAAAGCAGCACGCTCCACTTCTTCTCCGCTGTACCAGGCCATAAAAAACTCAGAAAGATAGGCATAAAATACAATCATCGAAGTTAGCAGGCACAGCTTGGCCATGGCATCGTAGTGCTTGGTAGTCAGGTACGCCTCAAGCCCAAATATCTTCCTGAGAGGCACGGTCAAAGTGATTACCATGGCAACACCTGAGAATATGGCGCCTGCCACAAAATAGGGTGCGAAAATGGTTGCATGCCACCCAGGTACGATACTAACGGCAAAGTCCCAGGAAACCACTGAATGGACAGACAGTACAAGGGGGGCAGCTAAGGCGGCCAAGAAGATGTAGGCTTTGCCAAAGTGGTGCCACTCACGGTCCGTACCCCGCCAGCCCAGTGATATAACCTTATAGAGTTTTTTCCTTAGGCCCGTTGCCGCATCTCGTGCGGCTGCTAAATCAGGGATTGTGCCGAGGTAAAAGAAAACAGCCGAAACCGTAAAGTACGTTGTAACAGCAAAAACATCCCACACCAGTGGCGAACGGAAGTTTGGCCACAGAAAACGACTATTCGGATATGGGATAAGCCAATATGCATGCCACACACGTCCCACATGGATTAGTGGAAATAGTCCAGCGGTCATGACAGCAAACACAGTCATAGCTTCAGCAGCACGGTATATAGATTGACGCCATGGTGCTCGAAACAGAAAGAGGATGGCTGAGATTAATGTACCCGAGTGAGCGATTCCAACCCAGAAAACAAAAGAGGTAATATAGACGCCCCAACCTACCGGACTGGTGAGCCCGCTAACCCCAATCCCTTTCACCATCTGAATTCCCCAGGACCCAAAGAATACCCCAATCCCAGCAATGCAAGCACCAAAGAGTAGCCACCAGCCTAATCCTGGGCGTCCTAACATCTTCAGGACATCTCGGTTGACCTCATCTAGACTATGTACATCCGGATGAGGCACTGCACCCCTTGGCTGTTGGGTAATGCTAGACATCAATGCTCTCCAGATTCCACATCGTGGAAGGTCACTTTCTTTAAGTAGCTAACCGCTGGCTGTGTATTAATCATCTCATCCAGAACCCGATATGCTCTTTCGTTTTGCGCCGATTGGGCTACACGAGAAATAGGATCACGAATGTTGCCAAAGATGATGGCTTCTGCTGGGCAACTCTGTTGACATGCTGGAACGATGTCACCGTCTTGCACTTTGCTTCCCTCTACGGCAGCTCGATCCTGGACACCCCGAATTCTCTGGACACAGAACGAACATTTTTCCATGACGCCATTTTCGCGCACTGTAACATCAGGATTAAAGGCCCAATTGAGAGGTTCAGGGGCATGACCCAGGCCCTCGTGCACTGGCTCTTTGCCCGTATACGTGTACCAATTAAATACCCGAACCTTATAGGGACAGTTGTTCGCACAATACCTAGTTCCGACACAGCGATTGTAGACCTGCGTGTTGATCCCGTCTGGTGTGTGATACGTAGCAAAGACCGGACAAACTGGTTCACACGGTGCATTTCCACAGTGCTGACAAATCATAGGTAAAAAGCGCACATCTAGGGGCCCTGCATGGCTCGCATCCACAGTTTCGTAATAACGTTCCAGACGTACCCAGCCCATATCACGACCCATGGTCACCTGATCCTCTCCCACCCAGGGAACGTTATTCTCTGATTGGCAAGCCGTAACACACGCACTACATCCCGTACATTTATCGAGGTCTATAGTCATCGCCCACCTAGGCTCTTCTGGATCCCCGTACTCACCATGTTGTGAACCTTCCAACGGGAAATCTTCAGGGCGACCTTCCGTTTCCACGGGAACAAATCCGCCGACACCTTGAAGTTCTTTCAGGTCGCCATGATGGCCTTCTTCCTCGACCACCCCACCTAGTAGCGTATTAAGAGCAACCGCAGGTGTGATGGGACGGTTGCTTTGCGAATCGGATCCTGCAATCGAAGATAAGGGTTTGCGCTGGTCGGTGGGTGTCACTGTTACTTTAGTGTTGAAGTGAACGAGGCCACCGGATAACACTTCAGCTTCAGCTGGCAACAGGTCAAGAGGATTAACTCCATTCCCGTTAGAAAATCTTCCCGCATTGTCGTGACCACCCCCCATAGGTATAGCCACTACATCTTCTCGGATGCCTGGGTAAGTCCAAACTGGAGCCTCCAATGAACCGTGGTCAGTAGAAATGATCACTAAGTCTCCATTTTCAAGCCCCATAGCCTTTGCACGGTTCGGGTGTATCTCCACCCAGGAATGCCAGGTGATTTTGCTTACGGGATCAGGCAATTCTAGTAACCAAGGCCTGTTGGAGTTCAGGGCTCCATCACCGAAACGCGACGACGGGTACACCATTAAACTAAGGTCACCAGCCCCGCCAAAAACTGGTGGATCAAAAGTCATTGCACGATCCGGTTTCCGTAGCCTTGAGATTACCTGCGAGGATTCTGACCCTGTGTTCACAACTCCGGATTTGAGCGATTCATTCCAAAACGCATCATAGTCAGTAACTCCCAATGAGTTGGCAGTAGCTTGCCAAAGTGTCCGCAGTCGGTCATAGAAAGTGGCCGATCCTAGATCATGGCCCATACGTTTCGATACCGACAGCAAGACATCTCCAGTTTGTTTAGAATCGAAATATGGAACTGGTTGCATAGCCGGCTGTTGTAGCGCCAAAAGATCAGGTCGAACGACAGAATCTCCCCAAGACTCGAGGAAGTGTCGATCCGGAAGAATAAGATCAGCAAGAGCAGTCGTTTCATCGGGAGCCGAAGCAAAGGATACCTTAAATGGCACTCTTTCGAGGGCCTCCTTAAAACCTGAAGATGCTGGTAGTGAGTAGACAGGATTACTATTGTGGATCATCAGGGTTCCTAAGGAATCTTCACTGATGAGTTGCATCAGCCGCTCTACTTCTTGATAACCAAAAACGGGAGCATTCAGTTGAGGTTTATCGTAATAGACCGTCTTACCCACATTCCCAGTTACAAAGTTTAAAATAGTAACCGCCAGGTTAGCAGCCGTAGCATTCCGGTGTTGCCCTGCCACACCTGGACCCAAGGCTAAGCTGGTCTCCGCTTCGGAAAACCGTAATGCTAGTTCACGGATAATGTCAGCCGAAATACCAGTGGCCTCTGCAACATTTTCAGGCGTATGGGCCTTGATTATGTCTCTATACGGTCCAGCGTTCGTGCCAGAATCGGATATTACATTTGCCATAGCAAGAGCTACCAGGGTTTCACTTCCTGGGCGGATAGGAAGCCAATCATCAGCATTCTGACCAGTTAAAGAGAGCCTGGAGCCAACAAATACAAAACGTCCCTTAACACCTTGATTGTCGACACTGCTCATACGTGCAAAGCCCCTTGCATCCCGTACCGGCGATAACCAGCTCTCAAGAAAATCAGCACCAAACGAAATCAGGAAACGAGCTTTTTCTATATCATACCAAGGCACTACGTCAGCACCAAACGCTATCCTGCTCGCTTCACGGAGCGGTGCTTCGGCAAGAGTATCGAAGCGGATCACTTCTCCACCAATGTTTTTGGTGAACTCCTCAAAAACTCCCATTAACGAGGGGCCACCAAAGCCTGTAAATAGAAAATGTGACCCTTCAAGCGAAAGTTGGTCGGCGAGCATCTGTTCAGCTTCATCCCAAGATATAGGTTTGAGCTCACCTTCTCGCCTCACCATCGGCCCTGAAAATCGATCGGGATTATATAGACCCTGAATACTCGAATGTCCCCTAGAGCACAGATGTCCTCCCGATACAGGGTGGTCTGGGTTGCCTTCTACTTTTACGACACGACCTTCTCTGGTTCGAACCCAGATGCCACATCCTGCCTCACATTCCCCACACACAGAGGTGTACCATGTAGCCACACCAGGAGTAATCTCTTCAGGAGGAACTACGTACGGCATTAATCGCTCGACGTTTTCGGTAGAGCAACCAGCTACGCCAACACCCGCTCCACTCACTCCCACAACTTTAAGGAATTCCCGTCTCTTAATTCCGTAAGGTGATGCTGTAGCTTGTGTAGGTACGTCGCTCATCTATTCGATCCCAGAATTAGTAGTGGCAGACTGCGCAGTCTCTAGAGACTTCGCGTTCAATATGACAGCTCACACACCAACCCATAGAGAGAGGTTGGTTGACCTCTTCAATAACCCCCATTTCCTGAACCTGACCATGGCAGGTGGCACAATCGATATCAGCAGCAACGTGCCTCATATGTGGGAAACGAACGTGGTCGGCAACCTTATAAATTCTTATCCATGGAATTGCTTCTTGATTGGTCCAGTAGTCTTTAACCTTCTGGATTTCAGCCTGCTGACGCTCATCAGTTCCACCAATGACCTGATGACAACCTATGCAAGTTCTGACTGGTGGAATCCCGGCATCCACAGATCTCTCTGCTGAAAAATGGCAATACTGACAGTCGATCTTATCTGTCCCTGCATGAACATTATGAGGGAAAGCAATCGGCTGTATAGTAGCACTCGCGATCTCTACTAATTCCAGTTCCTGTGGCGCACTGAGCTCCCCAATCTTAAGAAGAGATAGATATGTTACGGTTGTGAGCCCAACCACCCAAGCTATCGCCCATCGCTTAGCAATGCGGAGCTCCACAGCCCGGGATTGGGGTGGGTTATAGTGAGGATCAGTCATTTAATAATAGAAAAAAGCACCAGGTTACATAAAATAGGTATACCTAATAGGTGCTATCGCAACCTCCGTTTCGCTCGACCTAAGGTAGGTTAAGATAAAAAATCTATATTATATCTTTTGAAACGGACAAAAGTTAACCAAGGCACAAAAATTATGTCAACGTTCATTAAAAGCAATGAGATAAAATCCATACCGTATGTTCGTGTTCAAGTGGCCATGCTGAGAATGCAATGATAGCTTTTATTCTATGACCACAAAAAATATACGGAACAAACCCCCAACCTCAGAAGGGCAACATCTGGCAACGATTAGCTATGACAAACGTTTTTGGGAGGTCTACTTAGAGTTCGATGACGATCCGCGGTGGCCTTCAAGCTATCGTGGGCTCTTGTGTTTTTTGCCATCTGAAAATGAAGGCGAAGATACTGTTAAGCGCACAGCTACAATCATAATTGAAGACTCCTACGAAGCAGCAGTCAATAAAGCACGAGCCTTCGAAAACCACCAACTGCAGGGACTCCTGCGGTCCGTACTTCCAGAGGAAGGTCCTTGATGGCAATTTATCGTACACTTTCATACACCGACGTAACCATGAGAGTAGGGGGACGGATAACCATCCCCCAGACACTCCGTGACACCTTGGGATTAAACGTAGGGGACACCTTAACTGTTAGGGTAGAAGAAACATCAGATGGCCGAAGGCAGATGGTGATCTGGTGTGCGGAAGAATACCTCGAAGATCAGTAGATCACTCGTTTTCGAGATCAACCCAGCGTATCAATCCTTCTAATACCGATTTTCCATCGTGATGCCACCACAGCGGGGGCCACGGTGCATGCTCAAACGAAGTGACCCTTGTAACACCAACCAAACCTAGTTCGGTCGCAATATCTTCTCGCCTATTTCCGGCTCCTGTAATTGCCACAGTCTGGAGATGACTTTGGAAGTCATGAAGGAGTCCAGGAACTTCTGTCAAATCCGACACTGGCTTCACGTATACCACACGATTTTGACATGAAACAGTGAAACCAGGATCGCCCTGATAAATAACAGCCCAACATTGCTGATCTCCAATATAAATTTTTACATCACTGCCAGATGATTCTTGAATGGCTGCTGCTCCACATACCTGTTGCAGAGATCCTGCTTCATTAATCGTCAGGGTTCCAGAAGGAATCTCTATCTCCACTCTTGCCATCTCTTCAGCTAGTATGCCCGCCCAAGCCTTAGGGTTCACATCCCCTCCACGCTCCACATAGAGAACGTGAGGAGAGACACACCCTCTCTGATCAAACATCGATACTGCGACAGCAGTATTCTTCGCTACATACACAGCTTCCTCAGAATTCAAAGCATCCCGTCCTATCATACCAAGGCTGACCCGATGGTAATACGGGACAAAATTTGCAGTTACTGGTGTTCTGTTTTTCAAATCCAAAACTGATTCATTACTACCATAGGCTAAGACCACTTCAGCATTATTTAGGATTACCTCCTCTGCAGGATTATCTCCCCCCGGCCAATACAGGACAGCTATTCCAGTAGTTAACTCCAGATCTTCTTCCGCCAGAGCTTTAGCAAATAATACCGGGAGGGCAATGTCCCCCTTGCTAGGTTTCAAGAGAATCGTCGACTTAACTAGGAGTGCTCTTATCATCGATGACACACTTACTCCAGGAACAGTTCCAGCACCTATATGAAAACTGAGTGCGGGACCAATAGCACGAACTTTTCGCCCTGAATCCAGTTCCTGGAAACCATCTAGGACCTCAGGTGCCTTAAGCTCTCTTTCTAACAATTTGATCAAGCATTCATTTGTCCAATTCTTAGCCATACGCTCCAGCACTACTTCGGCCATTTCCAAAGAAATACCCGAAATAGGAGGGAGCCATTTTAGGGCCTCGCTACGAATAGGATCTCCTGGATCCAGAAACCTTTCAGCAACTCGACCGATGATCTGTACCAAATCTCGCACCGGTTTTCTCTTCAGTGTTTTTTCGGAATCCCGGAGTACCTTAAGTAACATTTGCCACTCGGACATTTTCAGTGTCGGATAACTAACCTTGGTTCTTATGTCCACATCGAATTTTTCCCATTTTAAATCGCAGGAAAAATCTTTGGGCAGAGAGGCAGCTTTAAGATTTGCCATGTTCACCCTAGTTCCGAGAAGAGTTCGTCCATTGCCAAGGAGCAACCCCGGGACTCGGCGCCCTGTAAGCGGCCAGCTATGAGAAGTCCTCCCTCTGAATCTAGAGAGCCTAGGTCTTCCGTTAGGATAGCCATTACAGACCCAGCATTGGCAAGATCATAATGGCATAATATCCCATGCTCACCAGCAGGCATTGGATCTAGGGTGTTGGGATCTAAAACACGCGTGCGCATCCAAGGAGGTCCTATGTGCCTTCGCTCTTTAAGTGATTTTACCGATGTGGTGAGCATGGGCTCATAGAACTGAGATAATAATTCTGTCATTCCATATTCGTTTGTTATCCATTGGATCGACACACCAAAAACTTTCGACAATCCCTCATATAATACTGGGCGAGATAGTGTTCGAGACTTCCCCTTGAAACCACCCGTTTCGAGGATTCGTGAGCCTGGAGGTAAATTGAATTTACAATCTGACCCAGCTAGAGCATCAAGCCAATGGACAAAAGCAAATGCCGTTCCAGCCAAAACAATAGGCTTTTCTTCCAATGTGGCCTGGGTCACTGCTTCACCTAGGGCATCTACATCCAATCCCTGATCTGTCCTTACAAAGAAGCCACCATCACCATCCGAGAGGTGGCTCAAGGCCTCACCTAACATGAAGCTCAGGGAAGAATCTGGGACTTCGTTAGGTGACGGCACTAAGTTCAAAAGGCGTAGATTCAATTCATCTCCATAAATATGAGCCCTTAGATTAGGTAAGAGAGAAGACCTGTACAGTTCCAAATCCAATATGTGATGTTCCCCACGGTTTTGGAGGCCATGTGTGGTTCCACTGGTTCGAAAAACACGCTGGACAAGGGAAGGGTCACCAGAAATAAGAGGTGCCACCTTGAATGCTGATGTGGGTACAGGCGGAATTTCACTCCATCCTCCCAAGGTGGATGGAGTAACTCCTTTCTTCTGACAATAGCTTGAGTAAGTGGGATTACTTTCGAACTGATACTCAAAAACTCTAAGGGCCCATTCATCAAAATATTGGTCATTCCAGGGCTCGAGAGTGCCACCCTGAAAAGCTAATCTTAAGTCAATTGACAGGCTCTTAAATTCTTCGATCACAATTAATCTGTACCCCCCCTACTACGGATAGCGCGTCCAGCACGAGCACCAGTCTGTTCCCCATCTCTCAGGGTTACTTGTCCATTAACAACCACTAGCGGGATGCCGACAGGATACTGGTGGGGATTATCAAAGGTTGCTCTATCTGAAATCGTATTGGGGTCAAACGCTACAAGGTCTGCAAAGGCACCAACTCGGATGACACCCCGGTCTCTCAGGCCAAGTTTCATGGCGGGCATACCTGTAACCTTATGTACCGCTAATTCCAATGGTAAGACACCCTCATCTCGCACATAATGTCCCATGAACCTAGGGAATGTTCCATACGCCCGAGGATGGGGAGAATTGCTCGACAGGGCTCCGTACGGTGCATAACTGCCTCCGTCAGAACACACCATGCCTAGGGGATGGGTCAGCATATTCATTGTATTCTTCTCTGACATTCCGAAACCGATCATACCCACGCTGTTTTCTTCTTCGATAATGAGACGAACTGCCAGGGCGAATGGTTCTTCTGAGTGCTCTTTGGCTAATTCGCCCAAACGCCGACCTCTTGCGTAAGCATTCTTTGCAGTACGAGTTGAAGTTATTTGTACAGCATCCCAAGATCCTAAAAGAGCCACTTTCTCACGAGAAAATTTTTCAATGTTTGCTAGGTCACCTTTATTGTGCAGCCTTTTCAGGAAGGCTGCATTGCCACCAGATCTTGCCCAGGTTGGGAAGAGGCTCGAAAGACCCGTGCTGTAAGCGATGTAGGGATAGCGGTCAAAGTTCACAGCAATCCCCACTTTTTGAGCTTCTTCAATCATCCGTAGAGCAACCTTAGCCTTCCAGTAATTCCTCTCACCTTGAGCCTTTAGGTGGGAGATTTGAACTGGTACACCAGCTATACGGCCCACATGTATGGCCTCTTTTACAGCTGTAAGTAGCTGATCATCTTCATTCCGCATGTGTGATGCATATGGGTATCCAGTTCCTCTTAAAACTTTAACCAACTCAACTAACTCAGAAGTAACTGCAAACGAACCTGGTGTGTACTCGAGTCCGGATGATAACCCGACAGCCCCCTGTCCAAGTGCTTTTCGTACCAAGTTTTTCATGCGAACCAACTCGGTTTTAGTAGCTGGACGATCTTCGAAACCTACTATCAATCCTCGAACCGTCCCGTGTCCAACCATAGTCGCCAAATTTACCGTGGCAGGGTTCCTATCGAGACGATCGAGAAAACCACCGAGATCACGAAAATCTATATCAATCCCATAATTTTGACGGTATCGCTCTCTGGTAGATTGAAAGCCACCCTCTGACCATGGGCCTATGGAACTTCCATCCTGTCCTACAACTTCCATGGTAATACCCTGTCTTATACGACTCTCAGCTTTGGGATTTACTAGAAGGGAAAGATCCGCATGCGAATGAATGTCAATGAACCCCGGCGCCAAGACTATACCTGCTAAATCAATTTCCTCTAGCCCCATTTCTACAATTCGTCCAATAGCCGTAATTCGATCTCCCGTAATCGCTACATCAGCTTCAAATCCCGGCGAGCCACTACCGTCGTATACTGTTGCACGACGAAGAATTAGATCTGGAGAGCTGGCCCCTAAGGCTCTAGATGTCCCTAGTACCCCCAGGGCACCAAAAGCACTTAAAGTCCCGCCAGTTCGAAGGAATTCTCTGCGTTTCACGATAGTGACTTTCTACTAATGTGTTCAAGATCTAAGCCACTGAATGAAAAGATTTTCTCCTGTAGTCTTTCAGATTCACCGTCCAAGAATTCTTCAATTTTTTTCAGATTATTTGATGCATCCCTATATTGCTGACTTGGGAAGTCCTCCTTCTCAACTTTATAGATGGCTTTCTTGAGGGATTCTAGTTCTCGTCCACTTTTCTCAACTGAACGACGTAATCGATTTATGGCCTTACGGCACTCATTCTCTGGATTGGTCATTTGGCGTACAAAAAAGTTTTTGGATTTAGGGTTGAACCCATATTGTGATTGTGTAGGATCATCTAGTACATGGAATTTGATAAAATGCTCATTAGGTTCCTTTGGGAACAGAGGTCAGTATCGGTAGGCTGGAAGGCCTCCATTTATATAACGTGAGAATACATGAATGAATGAACAAATTGATCTGGTAATAGTTGGAGCAGGCCCATGTGGTATAGCTGTCGGAGCCGCCGCCGCTACCCTGGGGGTTAAGGCAACATTATATGACAAGAGTTGCATCACCAGCTCTTTGGTAGATTATCCATACTATATGACCTTCTTTAGCACAGCAGAAAAATTGGAGATAGCGGGAGTACCTTTTGCTATAGCTGACATAAAGCCAACACGACGTGAGGCACTGGTGTATTACCGTAGTGTCGTAAAGCACTACAACCTAGACATTCATCAGTATCAAGAAGTTATTTCTATTGAAGGCTCTCGGGGCAATTTCATAGTTAATACACGTAAGAGAACAGGAATGAGTAGCTCAGTTAGCGCAAAAGCTGTAGCAATAGCCACTGGTGGATTTCATGCACCCAACTATCTAGGCGTACCCGGGGAAGACCTTCCTAAGGTAAAACATTACTACAAAGAGCCTTACCCCTTTTATGAACAAGATGTTTTAGTAGTGGGGGGAGGGAATTCATCGGTCGAGTGCGCACTGGAGATATATCGTTCTGGTGGAAGGGTAACTATGGTACACTTCCTGGATCAAATTGACCCTGGAGTGAAACCTTGGATAGTACCTGATATCCAGAACCGCTTAAAAAACGGTGAAATCAGAGCTTACTGGGAACATCGGGTGACTGAGATACACCCCACATCAGTAGTTATGTGTAAAAAAGATTCCAATGAAATCATAGAGATACCCAATGATTGGGTATTTGCCATGACCGGATGGCGTCCTGATCGGGAATTTCTAGCCACTTTAGGTGTGACTATCGACGAAGAGACAGGCATCCCTTGCCATAACACTGAAACCATGGAAACTGACGTGCCCGGTATCTATGTAGCCGGAGTCCTAGCCGCAGGATATAACGCTAACAAAATATTTATTGAGAACGGAAAGCTACACGGGGCTAAGATTATTAAATCGTTAGATTGATCGGGATCAGATTAATAATTTTCTTCGTTATTTTTAGGGTTGAGCATCAGCACCATCAGCAGAATTGATTGCGTCAAGCCGGCCTACAATCTCTCCGGTGATATCCAAAGCTGGATCCGCAAAAACCAATCCGCTCTGAGTTTGATCGAAGATTACTGTATAGCCACCCTCTTCTCCCATTTTCTCTATGATCCCTGAAGCCTGTTGGGCGACTTCTCCCAGCAATTCGTTCTGCCTGGTCTGCAACTCCTGTTGAACGTCAGCCTGCAAACGTTCAAACTGGATCGATCTATCTTCCAGTTGACGCTGTAGCTGAGCTGCCTGAGGGCTAGACGGATCCGCTGCTATAGCTTGTTGACGGAGATTGGTGATTTCTTCTTGTTGAGCCTGTAGCTCACTAAAGCGTTGGTCTCGAAGCTGACCAAATAGTGTGAGAGCCTGCTGGCCTGCCTGTGATTCAGTCATAATACGTTCAGCATTGAAGACTCCAATTTTAGGAGCAGGCGAATCTTGAGCAGTTAGGGATCCCCCACTAGCTACTACCATAGCTAGAGTTACTACACTGATGGCAAAAAGTCTTTTTGCTAAGACTACAAGGCGCAACATGGACAACTCCTTAATGTACAGAAATCTCACAGGGTTACGTTTTAAAGATCATAAAAATAGCGTAGCTTACGGGTCTGATCCACCCATAAGCTACAGATCAACGGCAATAATCGTTGCTGAGGTACGGAACGAGATCGAAGATAGGGTTACGAAATCGGCAGAAAAACAGCGACTAAAAAAGACGGATCCGAGTTAAAAAGCGGCCCACTCAGGTCCCAGCTCTCGGACAACAGCTTGTGCACCATCCGGAGACCCTATTGTAACTGCCTCCCCCAAAGAAACTTCCCGCCGGATATAACCGAGGGCAATCCTGCCTCCGTACCGAGGAGAATCGGCCACACTCGTAATATGTCCCACATTATTTCCTTCGTAAAAAATTTCTGCATTAGATCGAGGTGCAGGTCCATCACCCAGATATAGCCCTCTGAGGGATTTATTCACGTGGCCACGATCACGAATCCGTACGATAACCTCTTGGCCAGTATAGCATCCCTTAGAGTGATCTACTGCTATATCGACTATACTAGTCTCAGGGAGCATCTTGGACTCGTCCATATCCTGACCAAAAGCAGGCCTGCCGGCCTCAATACGAAGAGTATCCCACACGCTCACACCCATAGGTTTAATACCTTGGCTTAAGAATTTAGTCCACAGCTTACGGGATCCCTCTTTTGACGTAAAAATATCCCATGCCAGAGTGTTAACAGCTGGATTCCTGACAATTCTCTCTCCTTCTTTTCCAACGATTAAGTACTCATTCTCCGCCAAGTTATCCAATACAACCTTCATCTCTGCAGAGATGAAGGATATTTCTTCAAGTGCTTCCCCTGCCATTGGCCCTAATACAGTTATAATTCCCACATCCTCAGATACATCATCGACAGTTGCAAGGCGGGGTGGCACATACCGTTTTAGGTGTTCTAACATCGGACCAGCACCAGGAGCCGGTACATCCAGCCAAAGACTCTCTTTTTCAGGATCAGCCCCCCACATTACTCTTAAATCTGTGACAACCCTGCCCTTGGGAGTAAGGACCGCTGAGTACTCTGCTCTACCTATTGCACCATTTTTATATGATCCGGCAGGTGGGCTAGGCATACGACCAGTAAGGGTGCCATTCAAAGTATCAACAGGATTTTTGCCCGTAATTAAAAACCGAGATCTATGGCCACGATCTCTCATGACAACACTGCTGACAGCTGCTTGGTATTCTCCCATCGGATCCCCATAATGCCTTACAACATCTATCCCCCGTATTCGGCAGAATAAGGCACCCTCTTTCTCGTGATCATCTCGCGAAGATCCAATCATCAGTAACTCGCTTTGTGATTTAAAAAAGAAAAAAAGAATATATTCTCGCCCAAGACGATAGCCTGAGAACTTAGATATACATATCGGACTGTGATATTCATAATTAAATCTAGCGTGTTTCCGACCTAAGCACCTCTATCTAGATTGATCGTAACTTATGATCTGTGGATCGTGTGCTATATATCACTGACATCCGCCACAGCGGGTGCTAAATGGGGAGGCAAATGCCCAACCAAGCTAGAGACCAGAGACCCAAGATCAGGTTGACCCAGCTAGCCCACGGATCCGGTTGAGCTAGCAAACTCGGCATGTCCGAGCTAGCGCAGGTCCTGCGTCACTTGATCCCTATTGAGGTTCCTGAATCGTTGGTAGACGCCTCTACTAACGACGACGCAGCGGTGTATTCACTCGCCAATGGCCGTGCTCTAGTTGTTACTTTGGATTTCTTTACGCCACTGGTGGACGAACCATATGACTTCGGAAGAATCGCTGCAGCAAACGCCCTGTCAGACATCTATGCTATGGGTGCACAGCCTCTCTTTGCTCTGAATTTACTAGGGTTTCCACGCAAGCTTCTCGAGGAAGGTATAGTGGAAGAGATTCTACGCGGAGGATCAGACATGGCCCGTGAAGCTGGCATTCCCATTATGGGCGGACATTCTATAGATGACCCAGAACCAAAATACGGCTTAGTAGTAATAGGTGATGTACAGGAGGATGCCTTAATAACTAACACCGAGTCTCAGGTCGGTGATACCCTCGTGCTCACAAAAGCATTAGGTACAGGAATTATTACTACAGCCATAAAAGTTGAACGGGCTCCATCGGAAGTAGTGGACGCAGCTGTAGTAAGTATGACCACACTGAATCGATATGCAGCCAACGCAATGATAGGAGCTGGGGTCAGAGCTGCAACCGATGTGTCCGGCTACGGACTCTTGGGGCACCTATCTAATATTCTTGTTCAATCTGGTGTGGCTGCTGAAATCGACATAAGCTCAGTGCCAATTTTACCAGGAGTAGAAAATCTTATCGCCGAAGGACACGTACCCTGTGGTACACAACGGAATCTAGAAGATACTCAGGATAGGGTAGACTTCGGTATTAGCAGTGAATTCCAACGTATTGCTCTGGCAGATGCACAAACTTCAGGTGGTATGCTTATATCAGCCCCCCCAAACTGCCTAGGGAATCTTATGGATCGCCTCAAAAAAGAAGCCCCTGATGCCGCGATCATTGGTCGCATCACAAAAGGGGACGCAGGAACCATCAAGGTCCTATAAACTTTATCTTGAACTTCTTTAACGGAAGGTTAGTTGTTCTCTCCTTCCCAGTCATCCTCAATTAGTGAATGACAAAGTTCTCCGAAACTCTTCCCCTCGATTCTCAAAAGACCGACCGCGCCCGGGAAGCTTTTATGCATTGGGGGCTAAACTCTTTTGGGCAGTACTCTTTGATTTTTTCTGTTTCTTTTCCTTGGCTTTCTTCTTGGGTTTCTTCTTGGCCGAGGAAGCATCATTATCTGCAAGAGCAATACTGATCACCTGATCGAGATCTTCTACTAAGTTGATAGTGAGCTTATCCCTGACTTCCGGCTGGAGGTCATCCAAATCAGCCTCATTGTCACAAGGCAAAATAATTTCGCTTATCCCTGACCGAATGGCACCCAATATTTTTTCCTTAACACCGCCGATAGGAAGAACCCTGCCGGTCAGTGTGAGCTCGCCAGTCATTGCCACGTCTCTGCGTATTTTCTGGCCAGAAAGAGCAGACACGAGAGCACATGCCATCGTAATTCCGGCCGAGGGCCCGTCTTTGGGAACAGCACCAGCTGGAACATGGATGTGTACCTCACGACCCCTTAGGGCTTCATCTGAAATTTTTAGACGTTCATAGTTACTCCTGGCATAACTCCAGGCTGCACGTCCCGATTCTTTCATAACATC
>CEUS01025286.1_pt1 | contig 21618 bp, 17 predicted proteins | sample 427031 | NCBI WGS metagenome assembly CEUS01 (sample SAMEA2622837, study PRJEB7988) | marine metagenome | biome: marine biome (ENVO:00000447); feature: marine epipelagic mixed layer (ENVO:xxxxxxxxx); material: "saline water (ENVO:00002010), including plankton (ENVO:xxxxxxxx)" | depth 140 m | reverse complement strand
GCCGCAGGCATGCCGGGCATCATCGGGGCGACGGGCATGCCGGGCATCATTGGGGCGACGGGCATGCCGGGCATCATCGGTGCGACGGGCGTTGCTGCGGGTTGCTGTGGCGCGGCGGCCGGGGGTGGCGGTTCGGGTGTGTCCGTTGAGTCACCCGATTCCTGCTGGACGGCACGGGCTCGGTCGGCTTTCGTTTTCGCCCGAATCGCCGCCTCGGTCTTCATTTGCTCTTCATACTGCTTGGCCAATTCCGGGTTGGCCTCGAACTCCTTGGATCTCGCGGCGTCGGCGCGACTGTCCAGCGTCTTGACGATTCCGCCGAGTTGGTCGGAGGTGTCCTCCTGTTCAGACGAGTCGGCAATCTCTTCCTTGAAGAACCGGGTGTTGCGGATGTCGGCAACCAGGTCCTCCATGCTCTCGTGTCTTTCACCCGGCGTCTTGGCCATCAGCTTGAGCACCAGGCGATCCAGTTCCGGGGACACGTTGCTGTTGAAATCCGAGGGTGGGTTCGGCTTGGTGGAGATGTGTCTCCGCAGCAAGTCGTTGGGAGAGGCCCCTGTGAATGGCGGTTGACCGGCAAGCAGTTCGTAGAGAGTCACTCCCAGGCTGTACATGTCCGTCTGGGGAACCGCCTTCTGCTTCTTGATCGTCTCGGGTGCGATGTAGGTCCGCGTCCCCTGGATGATCTTGCTTTTCTTCTTGATCTTGCATGCCAACGAGAAATCGATCAGCCGGGCTTCGCCGGATTTGGTCATCAGCAGGTTGTCAGGCTTGATGTCCCGGTGGATCCAACCCTTCGAATGAACATATCCGAGCGCCTCGCAGATCTGTTCGAGCACTTTCTGAATCCGCCGCTGGGTTCCCAGCGGGTCGGCGTTCATGGCCGTGCCGAGGTTTTGCGAACGGAAGTAGTCCATCGTGAAGTAGGCGACGGGGTCCTTGACTGGCATGAGAGTCTGGACCTTGAACTTCATCTCGTGGACGCGGACAAGATTCGGGTGGTCCAGCATCTCGCCCAGTTTGAATTCCTGCTTGAACTGGGTGAGGATCGTCTTGTTGTCCGGATGGGTCGGGTCGGTGACGACTTCGTCACGGAGCAGTTTCAGCGCAAAGGTCTTCCCGCTCCCTTCCTCGATCACTTCGAACACATCGCTGACCTGGCCGGGCGCAATGTCGGTGACCACGGTGAACTGGTCGATCTTGAATACGTCGTCGGACACTGGGTTGCCCTGCCGTCGGAGTCAGAAAAACGGCCCTAAGTCACTGTCGGATCGGTCTTTGGCCGTTCGAGAATCCAGCTTATGAGCGGTCTGGAAACGTGTCAACAGGTGCTCGAGCGGCCTTGTGGACACCTCCGGACTCTACGATGATGGACACTCCAACGGCGCGGGCCATCAAATCGGCCGGCGTCCTGACGTGGATTGACGAGGAGTGAATCGTGAAGAGTCGACTGCTGTGCCTGGGAGTGATCAGCTGTGTCCTGGGATCGGCCGCACGGGCCGAGGTGATGGAGTTGAGATTCACCGGAACGCTGGGGCCCCGTCGTACCACGCTCAAGGCTCCGGAAAAGAAATTCACTCTCTACTGTCTGGTCGACCGCAAGACGGCCACGGCGGATTTTGTGATCGAGGAACAGGGGCCGGGTCGCTGGGCCTGGCCGGAGCGTTTCGGTCGGGTGGGACTGGTCGGAGCCACCAAGCCGGGAATCCGCGTGCTTTACGACCACGATGGCACGCTTTATCCCCAGGTCCTGCAACGACCGGTGTTCGAGTACCCCGAAAAGCTCAAGCCCGGTACGAGTTGGACGGTCGAGCGAATCAAGTACAACGTGGCCGGGTCGCAATCAAAGAAGAATCGTCAGTGTTGGCGAGTTGAACTGACAAACCGTTTTGGTCGCAGCGGGTCGGTGTGGGTCGAGAAGTCGACCGGATTGGTGGTCGCTGCTTCCCGTCGGATCGTGATGGGCCAGGGAGACGAGTTTGTGCTCGACATCGAGCTGGCCTCGCAGAACCCGGTCGACGAGAAACGCCTGGCGACTCTCGCGAAGCCTTGGGCCACTCTGTTGGGCATTCAGAAGACCCTGAAGCGAAAGCCCAATTCGACCCGTCCCGAACTGACCGCTGACCAGATCAAGGCCGCCCAGGCGAAGATCGGACAACTGAGCGGCGAAGCCCGGTCGACCCCATTTGCGTCCCTGGTTGCTGCGATCCAGAAGGATCTTTCCGGTCAGTCCAAACGGGCTGCCAGCGTTGGAGAAATGGCCAGGCGGAAGATGGGTAAGCCGGCTCCTCCGTTCAAGCTCTCCACCATCGATCGCAAGACCATCGATTCAAAGAGCCTTTCCGGCAAGATCGTCGTGCTGCATTTCTGGAGCTACAAAGGCGATCAACTGGTCGAGCCCTACGGTCAGGTCGGTTACCTCGATTTCCTGCACGGAAAGCGTCGCCGATTGGGAGTTGCGGTGGTCGGGGTGGCGGTCAATCCGTCGTTCGAGAATCCGCAGACCGCGCGGGCCGCACTGCGATCGGTGAAAAAACTCAGGGAATTCATGAACTTGGACTACCCGGTCGCTATCGACAGTGGCAAGGTGCTCGATTCGTTTGGCGACCCGAGGCGGCTGGATGCCAAGTTGCCGTTGTGGGTTGTGATCGACGCGGAGGGCAAAGTGGCCGATTACAAGGTGGGCTTCTACCGGATCAAGGCCGACGAAGGCCTGAAACAGCTTGACGAGCTTCTGATCCGCCTGATTCGTGAGAAGCGGAAGAAATCGTCGAAGTGAGCGGCAGCTATTCGAGAACCGAACCCGCGTTGAACCCGTCAACCTCGGCCAGATAGGCCAGCAAACGGTCTCGCTCGTCGGTCAATTGCCGCACTCTCAGCAGGGACTTCACCCGGGTGGTCAGCTCCAGCCGGTTGACCGGCTTGGTGAGGAAGTCGTCACAACCGGCTTCGACAGCTCGTTCGATGTCACCCATCTCGCTGAGGGCCGTGACCATCAGGATCGGGATCGATTGGGTCGCCTCGTCTTCTTTTAGCTGCTGGCAGACTTCGTAGCCGCTCAACCGCGGCATCATGATGTCCAGCAGCACCAGGTCGGGTGTGAACTCCTGGACCTGCTCCAGGGTCTCCTTGCCATCGGTCGCCATCGCGATCTCGTACCCTTCATCGCCGAGATACGCCTCGAGCAATTCGCGGTTCTGCTGGTTGTCGTCGGCGATCAGCAGTCTCGCCGGCCGGTCAGATGACGAGGACGAAGAAGACACGGGGACGTGGGTTTCGCTCTAAACAGGGGGAAACGATGGTGCAACTCGGTGAGTATAGTCAACGGTCCTGTGGGCGGGAATCCCAGTCCGCGGGCATGGCGTCGAGCCGACGGCTGGTGGCCGGAGCCAGCCTCTCCCCTGCCCCGTCCGCTTCGCGTTCTCTTGCGATGGCGAGTTCTCGGTCGAGCCGACTGAGGTCCTCGCGCGTGTCGATGTCGTACCAGCCGGAGAGCTCGACGAACGATGTTCCGGCCGCCTTCAGTCTCTGGCGTGTCTGTTCGAACACCCGCGAGGTGCTCCAGTCGATTCGGTCAAACAGTTCGGGAACCTCGCGTCGCTGTCCGACCAGCACGTAGCCTCCGTCATCGGACGGGACGAGTACGACGTCGGCGGTGTCGAGTGCCTCGAAAGCTGTCTCAATGGTCTTTGCCGGCAATGTCGGACTGTCGCTCCCGATGACAACGATCCGATCGTCGTGGTCGAGAAAGTTGGTGGCGACGCCGGCCAGCCGATCGCCAAGCGTTCCGGGAGGTTGAGTCCACAGCTCGAAATGGTCTCCGGCCAGGTCGGTGAAGAACGCCTCGGCCGCTTCGCCGGGAGGCCAGGTCGCCAGCACCCGTCGGTGTCCGCAAGTCCTCAGACGTGCGACAAGATCGACGAGAAACGCGGTGGCCAATTCCGCGGCTGTCGTGTCACCGACCGACTTGGCCAGTCGCGTCTTCACCTGCCCCGCCACGGGGTGCTTGGCCATGATCACCAGAGTGTTCATCGCGGAGGGCCGGTCGGCGATCGGGGTTGGGGAAAGATTTACTGCGGAGGGGCGTGTGGCACCGTGGCATCGATCAGGCGTCTCAGCAGCAGCACGTTGACCTGGCCCCGGAATCGCTCGCGGCCGTCAATCACCACCACCGGAACCGACTTGCCGAAACGCTCGACCAGTTCCGGATCAGTGTCGATGTCAACTTCCGAGATTGCCGTGAGGAATTCTGAGTGGAGCAGCAGCGTGTCCAGGGCCTGGTGGCAGAGGTGGCAGCCGGTACGGGTGTACAGGATGACCGAGTCGAATCGCAGACCGGGCTGGTCGGGTTGCCATTGCGGGTCGCGGGCTTCGCGTGGCTGGCGGAGCAGGATCACGGCCAGGACGGCCAGGATCAGTGCTCCCATCAGACTGTAGGCCCGGGACATGTTGGACATGAGCTGAAGATCGCCGAGTTCCGTACCGGAGATTGCTGCGATGAAGCAGAGAACCGTGGCCAGTGACAGCAGCACACTCCCCAGGATCGGACGCCAGGTTCCGTCGATCTTGCCGGTTTCCAGTTCCAGCTCGCGGCAGATGTCTTCGTCGTTGCGATGGTTCACGATTCGAGTGGCTCCACTTCGACCAGGTTGTCGAACAGGGTGGATCCGCCGCCGAGATCGGCCAGCCGCGTCGGCGTGGTGGCGTTGGCGTTCCATCCGCCCTCGACATGCTTGTTCCACCAGATCCCCGTGGCCACGACCACTCCGTCGCGAACCGAATCTCCCACGCTGGCCTTCGCCCGGAACCAGCCGCGGTCGTTGTGGATTCTGACCGGGGCCCCGTCGGTGATCCCTCGCGATGCCGCATCGTCGGTATGGATTTCGATCTCGGGTTCACCGGCGGCCGATTTCAGAGATGGGACGTTGGCGAAGGTCGAGTTGAGGAAGTGCGGCGATGGCGGTGAGACGAGCTGCAATGGGAACCGAGTGGCCAGTTCTGGGGCCGACGCTACGCTTTCGGCGGGTGGCGTGTAACCGGGCAAGGGGTCGATTCCCTGGTCGGCCAGTGCCTGGCTGAAGAACTCGCATTTGCCACTTTCGGTGGCAAATGCCCCGTCCTGGTAGGGGCCTCGGGAGGTGTCGAGTCGGAGTCGCTGCGGCCCGTCTTGGCGGAGTGTGGCCAGTGTGATGCCCTCCAGTGCCGGCGGCTGCTGTTCGGCGAATTCGCCCAGGGCCTCACGGACGAGGTCCTCGTCACTGGCGTCGAACAACTCGGATTCATATCCCATGGCTGCCGCCAGCCGCCGGAACAACTCGGTGTTCGACACACACTCGCCGGGAGGAGTGGTCGCCGGGGTGTTCAATGCGACGTGCAGATGGCCGTAGGATCCGTGGAGGTCGAGGTGTTCGAGTTGCGTGCTGGCCGGCAGCACCAGGTCGGCGTAGTCGACCGTGTCGGTGGGGAATTGCTCGTGAACGACGGTGAACAGGTCGCTGCGGCCGAGTCCTTCGATCACGCCGCACTGGCCGGGTGCGATGGCAGCGGGGTTGGCGTTGTAGACGAACAGCAGGGAGACGGGTGGCCCGTCGAGTTGCCCGGACAGGGCCTCGGCCAACTGGTTCATGTTGATCGCCCGTGTGCCGGGAGGAACCAGGTCGGGTCGGGCGAGCCGATCGAGCGCGAAGGGGTAATTGCCGCTGGTCGAGAGCAGGACGCCACCGGCGCGGTGTCGCCAGGCACCGATCACCGCGGGCAGGCAGCTGATGGTGCGGACGGCCATTCCACCTCCGGCGTGCCGTTGCATCCCGTAATTGACTCGGATCGCGGCCGGTGGAGTGGTGCCGTATTCCCTGGCGAGTTGTTCGATGTCGTCGGCGGGGACCCCGGTGACGTCCGACGCTCGTTGAGGCGACCAGTCACGGGACACCCGTTCTTCGAGAGCCTCGGTTCCCACGCAGTGCCGTTCCATGTAGTCACGGTCGACCAGGCCGTCGCGGAACAGGACGTGCATCATTCCCAGCGCCAGGGCCGCATCGGTTCCGACCCGCGGTCGGATATGCCAATCACTCCGTTCGGCGGTGCGGCACCGGTAGGGGTCGATTGTCACGATGCGGGCTCCCTGCTGTCGGGCCCTGTGCATCCGCACCCAGAGGTGCATGTTGGTGACGGCGGTATTGGAACCCCAGTTGATGATGTACCGCGATTGGGCAAACGCTTCGGGATCGGTGCCCACCACGTTGCCGACGGTTGCGGAAAATCCGACCAGTCCTGCGGTCGAGCAGATGGTCCGGAGCAACTGTGAGGCCCCCAGTCGGTGGAAGAACCGACGGTCCAGGCTCTCGCCCTGAATCTTGCCCAGTGTGCCCGAGAAGCTGTACGGAAGCACCTGCTGGGGGTCATCGAGCGAGACGATCCGGTTCTTGATCTCCTGGATCGCCTCCTCCCAGCAGATTCTCTCAAATGCCCCGACTCCTCCCCCGCCCTTGGGGCCGATTCGTTTCATCGGGTGGAGGATCCGATCGGGGTGTTCCACTCGTTCGAGGTAGCGTGAGACCTTGTGACAGAGGAATCCGTCGGTGAAGGGGTGGTCGGGATCACCACCGACGGCCACAGGTCGGCCGTCCTGCAGGCGGACCGTCATTCCGCAGGTGTCCGGGCAGTTGTGGGGGCAGACGGCGCGAATGGTTTCGATTGTCGCCATGGACGGCCTGAACTCCCCTGCGGAACCACCCCGGCTGCTGCTTCGGGAGGCGGGCGGGCGGGAGTATACCAAAGGGGTGGGGCTTATGTTAGATTCGCGAGTAGGTGCTCTGGGCGGGCAACGTAGGGACGGACCACGGGAAAACGGCATGGCGTTGAAGTTCACCGTCGAGTCGTTTCTGAACCTGGTCAGGCAAAGTCGCCTGGTGGATGCTGACCGGTTGGAGCAACTGGTTGCCACGTTGCCGGCCGGTGGCGATTCGCAGTCTGTCGCTGATGCACTGGTCGCGGCCGAGGCGCTGACCGAATGGCAGGCCGACAAGCTGCTCAAGGGAAAGCACAAGGGCTTTTTCCTGGGCAAGTACCGCCTGCAATCCCTGCTGGGCAAAGGCGGGATGAGTTCGGTGTACCTGGCCGAACACGTGCTGATGCGGCGGCGGTGTGCGATCAAGGTGCTGCCGCACAAGAAGGTCAACGACACGAGTTACCTGGAACGATTCCATCGCGAAGCCCAGGCGGTGGCGTCGCTGGACCACCCGAACATCGTCCGGGCCTACGATGTTGATCGCGAAGTGGACGGGACGACCGAGATCCACTTCCTGGTGATGGAGTATGTCGAGGGGCACAGCCTGCAGGACCTGATCGTGGACGATGGGCCCCGCAGCTACCGTGACACCGCCGACTACATCCGCCAGTCGGCTCACGGGCTCTCCCACGCTCACGAGGCCGGGCTGGTCCATCGCGACATCAAGCCGGCCAACCTGTTGGTGGACCTCGAGGGGGTCGTCAAGATTCTCGACCTGGGCCTGGCGAGGTTCTTTGAAGAGACCGACGAGAACCCGATCACGCTGCGGCATGACGAAAAGGTGCTGGGCACCGCCGACTACCTGGCACCCGAACAGGCTCTCGACAGCCACCAGGTGGATGCCCGGGCGGACATCTACAGTCTCGGTTGTACGATGTATTTCCTGCTGACCGGCCGTCCTCCGTTCAACGAGGGAACACTGGCCCAGAGGTTGATGTGGCACCAGACCAAGTCTCCGCCGGAGATCTCCGAAACCCGTGCCGATGTTCCCGAGCGACTTGCTGAAATCGTTTCGACGATGATGGCCAAGGATGCGGACAACAGGTTCCAGACGGCCCGCGATGTTGCCGAACACCTTACCGCCTGGATCGGTGACGGCGACGGCGAGCCGGTTGCCCAGCCTCCGGTGGCCGCGGCCGTTCCGGTGGCCACACCCGTCGAGCCACCGGCTCCGGCTCCTCCCGCGGTTGATCCATCTCCACCAGTGGCCACACCTGTTGAGTCACCGCCGCCGGAGGCTGGCGAAACCACTCGAGTGTCCGCCTCCGAAACCGAGAAAGTCGTGGCCGGGACCGATGATCCCGGACTGGCTGACTTCCTGTCGCAACTCGGTAACGACGACACGCCGGCCCCTTCGGCTGTTGTCGAACCGGTCGCCCCCCCTGCCCTGACCCCCGAAGTTCCACCTGCCGTTGCACCGCCCGAGGCTCCACCGGTCGCGCCGGTGGATGTCGCTCCCGGTTTGGATTCTGTCCAGGAGGCAGCGCCGGCAGCAGCAGCTGCGAGTAGCGGCTTCCCAGGGCTGGACGTGTCGTCTCCGCAAGACGCTCCCCGGCGGTCGACTCGCAGCAGGAAGAACACCGGTCGACGCCGTGCGTCGGGCGAGGGGCCGAAGATGTGGCTGGCCATCGGCGGGGTGGCCTTGCTTGTGATCATCGCGGTCGTCGTGATGAGCAACATCGGTGGTGGAGACGGTGAGGCGGACAACGGTGGTGCGACGGCCGATCCGGGGTCGGACGGCACGGGTGGAGATGCCGGCGGGACCGCAGCGAAGGTGACCCCTCCTCCGACGAAAAAAACGGTCGTGGGGAAGAAGGCAGCCAAGGCAAAAAAGACACTGCAGGTGGGCGGGGTTGATGCCGACTTCGAGACGATCACCGCGGCACTGGAGTATGTCCGCGAGCACAAGGACGGGTATGCCAAGCGGTCCCGACGAATCCAGGTCACGATCAATGTGCTGGGGGGGCAGACTTATGCTGAGTCGATCGAAATCGATGGCAAAAAACAGAAATGGCCGACCGGGATTGCGATCCTCAGTACCGGTGTCGAGCCGGCCATCATCGCGCCGTCGGGCCGAAAACCGGGTATCCGGCTGAACCAGGTCGAATACGTCCGGATTGAGGGCTTCCGGGTCGAGGCCAAGGGAAAGCCGACCGCCGTGGTGTTGTCCGGAGCCCAGGACCGAGTTCAACTCGACAACCTGGTCATTGACGGGTTCACCGAGAGCGGCATCGATTTTCAGGGTGCGGCCGGCGAACCCAGTCAGGACGCCCTGCGACTGGTCGACCTGCGGCTGACTGCCGGCGGAGCCGAGGCGGTCGGGATGAAGTTGTCCGAGGGTGTCTACGACACGTCGCATGTGGAAATCACCGGGTGCCGTCTGATCGGTCCCCAGCGTGCTGGAATCCAGTTGACCGACACCGCCACGTACGTGTCGGTCCATCGGACAGTGATCCAGTCAGCAGGGGTGGCCCTGTTGTTTTCCGGAGAGAACCGGACGTGGCGTCATCTGAAGATCCACAACAATACGTTCTCGAAGGTCCGGCGGGGGCTGGTCTTCGAGAACATGCCGACGGACAATTCTGACAACGTTACGATTCGCCGGAACCTGTTCCACGAGATCGAGGGGCCGGAATGCCTGGTCGAGAACGGGTACGTGGATCTGCAATTCAGCCAGATGGTCAGTACGGCCAATTCGATCAGTCGGAACTGGTCGACTCGTCCCACCCAGGCGGATCTCAAGAAAGGCGAGCGCGAGTTGATGCTGCCGGGTCTGAAACAGCAACGAGGGGTCAAGGTCGAGTTCTCGTCGACGGATCCCGCCGCGTCGGACTTTCTCGAACCCCGCACCGGCACTCTGCCACGTCGCGGGCCGGGCAACCCGAAGAACCCGGAGTTCATTGGTGCCCAGCCGTTTCGAGAAAGACGCTAGGCGTCCAGGCCCCGTTCGGTGCGAATCTGTTTCACCTCGTCCATGACCTGGCCGATCAGTCTCGCGTTCTCGTCCAACGCGGCATACTCGATCACGTGAGTCCAGGTGTTCAGCCCGACCGCGACCAGGGCGGCCAGCAGGTGAAGCGTGGCCGGCGACAAGCCCAGCCAGCCGGTGAAACCGACCGGTGAGGCGGGATCGGCCGCGGCCCCCAGTGTCCCGGCGACCAGCAAAAGCAGGAATCCTCCGACGATGACCGGGATCGTCCGGTACTTCAGTTTCCTGCTGGCTGCGTATCCGTTTCCGGAAAGCGGGTAGACCCGGTCAGTTTCCTCGAACCACCGCCCGGTGCCGATGAAATAGGTCATCACCAAGCCGTGAACGAGGGTGGTGAACAGCATTCCGCCCATCGAGGCCCACATGTGATGGTCGACCTGGTGGCTCAGAGACCTCTCGGCAGCGTTCTCGATACCCAGCCCCAGCACCACCGCCGCGGCCAACAGCAGCGTGCTGATGATCGACAGCGGAAGGAAGATCGTCTTCACGATCGGCTCTGTGACAATGGAAAGAACTGGAGCGGTCTGTATGCTGATCGCTGCCGATGATAAGGGATTCCCGGGGGAACGAGGAAGTCGATGAAGATCACCAGCATCACCAGTTACCAGGTCGAGATTCCGCTGAAGCCGGCCCGTCGCATGATCTCGGCCCTCGGCCAGCACACCGTCTCGAGATACGTACTGGTCCGGATCCAGACCGATGCGGGAATCGAGGGGGCCGGCGAAGCGACAGTGATGCCGCGGTGGAGTGGCGAGACCGCGTGGGGAGCGCAGGCGGTCATCGATCACGTTTTTGCACCGCTGCTGATCGGGTGCGACCCGTTTGATATTCCTCATGTCGACCACCTGATGGACCGGGCTGCTGCCGACAACTGGTTCGCCAAGAGTGCGATCGAGATGGCGTGCTGGGACATCCAGGGCAAGGAGGCCGGGAAGCCGGTCTACGAATTGCTGGGTGGAGCCGTCCGGCCCTTGCCGATCACCTGCCGTTTCTCGATGGGGGCTTATCCTCTCGAGCGGGCCCGGCAACGGGCCGGCGAACTGGTCGAGGAGGGTTTTACGACGATCAAGGTCAAGGTGGGGACCGATATCGAAGAGGATGTGGCGAGGGTGGCGGCTGTTCGAGAGGTGATCGGCCCCGACCGGGACCTGGTGATCGATGCCAACGCCGGCTGGGACGCCGCCACCTCGATCACCGCGATGGAGCGGATGGCCGACGACAACGTGGGACTGTTCGAACAGCCGACCACCAATGGCGATTTTCACGCTTTGGCCGAAGTCCGGCGAGCGATCTCCTGCCCGGTCATGGCAGACGACATCGTCTTCGACCTGCCTGATGCTCTCGAGTGTATCCGTCACGAGGCGTGTGACGTGATCAGCCTCTATCCCGGCAAGAACGGGGGGATTCGCAAAGCGTGGGAAATTGCGGAACTGGCGGCCGAGCACGACGTGGCCTGCAGTATCGGGTCGAACCTCGAACTCGACGTCGCCGCTGCTGCGATGTGCCACCTGGTGGTCGCCTGCCCGAACATGCAGGTCGAGACCTATCCGGGAGACATCCTGGGGCCCGATTACCACGAGGCTCGGGTGGCGACCAACCCGATCTCCGTCAACGGCCCGGTGATCGAAACTCCCACGGGGCCGGGGCTGGGGGTCGAGGTCGACTGGGCCGCGGTCGAGGGGATGGCGCCGGCTTCAGGATGATTCGCCAGGCGGCGAATCGTCCAGGCGGATCGTGATACTGGCCGCATGTGCGGTCAGGCCCTCGGTCTCGGCCATTCGACAGACATCGGCTGCGTCGGCGGCCAGCGAATCCCGGTCGTAACGGATGACGCTGGACCGCTTGAGGAAGTCGTTGGCCGAGAGGCCGTTGGCGAAACGGGCGGTGCCGCCGGTGGGCAATACGTGTGAGGGGCCGGCCACGTAGTCGCCCAGGGCGACCGGGGTGTGGTGTCCCAGGAAAATCGCGCCGGCGTTCTGGACGTGATCGAGAATGGCGGAAGGGTCGGCGGTCGAGATGTGCAGGTGCTCGGGGGCCATCCGTTCGGACAACGCGATCGCTTCATCCCGGTCGGCCACCCGCACCAGCGCCCCGAACTGGTTCAGGCTTTCCGTGGCCAAGTCACCCCGTGGCAGCTGCGCCAGTTGTTCGGCGAGCGCCGAGGTGACGGCTGCGATCAACGGCTCGTGCCACGTCAGCAGCACGCTGGCTCCGGGGCTGTGCTCGGCTTGGGAAATCAGGTCGCTGGCCAGGAAGTTCGGGTCGGCCGTCTCGTCGGCCAGCACCACCACCTCGCTGGGGCCGGCGATCGAATCGATGTCCACCTCGCCGAAAACCCGTTGCTTGGCCAGGGCGACGAACAGGTTGCCCGGCCCGACGATCTTGTCGACCGCCTCGATGCCAGTGACCCCGTAGGCCAATGCGGCGACCGCCTGGGCCCCGCCCACACGGTACACCTCTGTGATTCCCAGTTCGTGGCAGGCCGCCAGCAGATCGGTGTTGAAGCCGCCGAATTCGGTCGGAGGTACGACGACGGCAATCTGTTCGACCCCGGCAGTTCGGGCCGGCACTGCCGTCATCAGCAACGTCGATGGGTAGGCGGCCGCGCCGCCGGGAACACACACGCCAACACGCCGCAGCGGACGATACCGCTGTGTCAATTCGACCGTCCCCTCCCCTGCCCCGCTGTCCCGCTGTCGCAGGACCGTCACGTCCTGGGGCAGGACCTGCGACTGGAACTCGACGATGTTGTCGCGAATTCGTCGGATGGTGGCCAGGTAGTCGGGGTCGGCCGCCTGGTGGGCGGTTTGGAATTCCTCCCGGGAAACTCTCAGCGTGTCGTTGGTGAGGTCGACACCGTCGAGTCGGCGAGTGTAGTCCAGGACCGATCCCAATCCTCCGGAAGCGACATCGCTGCAGATGCGGTCGACGACCTGGGCCGGTGAGAGCGGTTCGCCAAAGATCTCGACGGTTCGCTCACGGCCAGCGTCCGAGACAATGTCGCCGCGAGGACTGAGCCGTTCTCGCAGGTTGTCGATCAGGGCGGTGGCCTCGCCGTTCCGCGTGTCGATTGTGATGATGTCGAGCGGCATCGGAGGGGGCCTGGCCGGGGATTCACTTTGTTGCTGGTAATCCTAGTGGCTCCCCGGTGGGGTGGCCACACGCCGGGCTGTCCGGACACCGTTGAAGAAGTCACCGGGGGCGAGCTAGAGTGAGTGTTCCAACTGCAGGGGAACAGGTACCACCGAATCGAGGACCGGCGATGAGCGACCCGTTTATCAACATGTACAGCGATACGGTGACCCGGCCGACCCCGGCGATGCGACAGGCGATCGCCGAGGCCGAGTGCGGAGACGACATGTCGGGTGACGACCCGACGGTGAACCGGCTCGAGGCGATGGTCGCCGAGAGGCTGGAGAAGGAAGCGGCCGTTTTCGCCTGCTCGGGAACCCAGTCCAACCAGATGGGGGTCCGTGCACACTGTCAGCCGGGCGACGAGTTGTTGATTGCCGATACCGGACATATCGCGAACTTCGAGGCCGGTGGTCCCGCGGTGCTCTCGGGAGTCACCTGCCGCCTGCTGCCGGGACACAACGGCATGATCGACGTCGATGATCTCGAGGGCAAACTGCGTGCAGACAACCAGCACCTGTGCCGGACCCGGCTGGTGTGTGTCGAAAACACGACCAACGCCGGCGGCGGTCGCCCGTGGCCGCTGGAACAACTTGACCGGGTCGGCGAGTGGGCGCATGACAACGGGTTGAAAACCCATGTCGACGGTGCCCGGCTGTTCAACGCCTGCGTGGCCGGCGGCTATTCGGCGGCCGAAGCCACCCGTCATTACGACACCGTGTCGATCTGTTTCTCCAAGGGACTGGGGTGCCCGATGGGGTCGATCCTGGTGGGGTCGGCTGAGGACATCGAGCAGGCACGACGGTCGCGGAAACTTTTCGGAGGAGCCTTGAGACAGGCGGGGATCGTTGCCGCGGCCGCCGTTTACGCGCTCGACCACAATGTCGATCGGATGGCCGACGACCACGCCAATGCCCGTGCCTTTGCCGAGGCGTTGGCCGAGTTTGACGGGGTTCGGATCAATCCGAACGACGTCGAATCGAACCTGGTCTTCTTCGAGATCGATCCGGAAATCGGCGATGCGACACAACTGGCGGCCAAGGCGTTGGATGAGGGGGTCAAGGTGGGGGCAAGCGGGTCACACCGGCTCCGCGCCTGCACGCACCTCGACGTCGATCGTGACCAGGTGCTGGAAGCGGCCGCGATCATCGGACGGTGCGTGGAATCCGGTGTTGGAGACCTGGTCGGGTCGGCCACGGGACCCTACAGCCGTGGATGAACTGGCCCTGGCCGGCCAACAAGGTATTGAAGACACGATTCGAGATCCGGTATGATCTCCAGAACACTGGTCTTGGTGAATGACCGGTGGACTCCATCTGCCAGGAAATGCCGACATGGAAGTGACCGGCCCCGCTCCGATTGGTGGCAATCAGCCTCTTCAGCCGATTCAGCCTCCCGAGACCGTAACGCCCTCCAGCGACGTGGCGCCGGCCGACGCTGTCGACCGGGTGGAATTTTCCCCCGAAGCCCAGGCCCAGGTCGAAGCCGGTGCGCCGGTGACCGGGACCGAAGCGATTGGGGAAGTTGCGTCGACGGGATCCACGCTGCCGGCACTCTCGGTTGATCCGTCGCACGCAAGCTGGTTGGCCGAGCAGACGCCGGCCGAAGCCTCGGCGATTCTTGAGGGCCAGCGACGGTTCTGGGTGTCGCAGGGTTACGGAGAAGCTGATGTGACGTCACATCTCGAAGCCTATCAGGCGACTCTTGATCAACTCAGGACGACGGGCTAATCGTGGTGAGTGAACGGTCGCCCGGAGACAAGGTGTGAGCGATCTGGAATCGGTATCGGTTGCCGTCTCGCCCCGTGACAAGTTTCGCGAGTATCTCTCGACGCAGAACAAGAGACTGACTCGCGAACGGGATATCGTGCTGGAACAGGTGTTTTCCTCGCACGAACACTTTGACCGCGAGGAACTGGTTTCGACGTTGACGACATCCTCGGGTGATCGTCGTGTCAGCCGGGCGACGGTGTACCGGACGTTGCAGGAACTGGAGCGGTCCGGATTGTTGCGTAAGGTGGCCCGGGCCAACGGGCGGGACGTCTTTGAACACGATTACGGTTATCCCCAGCACGATCACCTGATCTGTGGAGAGTGTGGGTCGTTGACCGAATTTCCGGCTACCGAGATCTCCAAGGTGGTTTCGGCGGTGTCGGCGACGCATGGCTTCCGTCAGTCCGGACACCGGCTGGAAGTCTATGGAACCTGTGACGAATGTTGCCGGGGGTCTCGAGGTCGGCACCCCAAGCTCGACATGCTCTAGGCACAATTGTCGCCCCCCGCCCTGCCCTGCCGCTCGCAGATTGCCGTGGCGCATTTCTCTCGCCGGCGATATTGACACTGGTGGGTGAGGTGTCTGAGTATGTCGCGCACTGTCGCGGGCCCTGTGTGGCGGCACTTTGATCACTCGGAGTCGAACCGTCGTCGCTGCAGCATCGGGTTTCAGAAGTTCCGAGCCAAAGGGGGTTCCATGGGCTCGTTGGCAACCTTTCCCAAGCCAGTGCAGTCGAAATGGCCGACCGGTTGGCAAATGGCGGTCGATCCGGCCACGCGGACATTCCTGGATGTCCTCAGAAGGCTCATGCCCGGGGACTATGCCCGGGCGCGTGCTGCGGCCGAGCATCAGGTCGAAGACCTGGTATCGGACGTGGTTCCCGGGGACGTGCACCAACCCGTCGACTATGACGAGCTCGCCCGTCGGCTGGACATCGAGTCGGAGCCGCCGGACTAGGCGTCAGTTGGCGGGTGGGGCGTGCCGGAGCGGTCGTCGTCACGACCCCGGACCGGGATCGCTCCGTACAACCGGACAACGACCAGCAGCAGGCAAAAGGCCGCCAGGGCCGTCCCGCCCAGGATCGCCAGGCTGATGGCATCACCGAAAAGATTGCGAACGGCGAAACCGCCGCGGGGTGAGTTGGGAGGGAACAGCCAGATCCACCGCCAGGCCAGCAGGACCACCGATGCGGCCGCCGCCAGGAACGGCCCATACGGTACGAACGGGCGATTGGTCAGCACCCGGGCCAAAAGTCCGACGACCAGGCCGCAAAACGGCGCCAGCAGGAAGATGAACAGCACCGGTTGCCATCCCACGAAACTGCCGATCATGGCCATCAGCGTCACGTCGCCCAGGCCCAGGGCCTCGCGGCCCAGTACCAGGCCCGATACCGACCGGACCAGCCACGTGAGCCCACCGCCGCAGGCGAGCCCCGCGGCGCTCCAGGCCAATCCATGCCAGTGACGGTGTTCACGGATCCACTCGGGGATCACTACGTCTCCCCCGTGCAGGTGTTCGGCGACCGGGTTCCAGTCCATCCAGAGGTGGATCATCTGCAGGTCGCCCGAGAGCGTGGCGCAACCGAGGCCGATGAGCATTCCGGGCACGGTGATACCGTCGGGGATCTCGGTGTGTCGCAGGTCGTACCATGTTGCCGCCAGCATCAGGGCCACCAGCACACCGTGGTAGAACACGCGGCCCCAGCGGCCGGCGGCATCGGGGGCGACATAAGGGATCTGCTGGCATCCGCCCAGGATCATTGCCCCACCGAGCAACAGCCAGGCCAGTCCCAGGGCAATCGACATCCATCCTTGGCGGGGACGATCGGCTCCCAGCTTGACAACGTACCTGCCCAGCAGCGGTCCCAGGACAATCCCGAGCAGTCCGGCAGTGGCGACGATCAGTATGCCGGCGGTCGTGCCCAGATCGTTGAATTGCATCGCCGATTCACCGCTCTCCGGCTCATCCGGTCATCCACGAGTTCCCCCGGCGATCGTCTCTCGTTTGAGAGATTCTACCGAGGGGTGGCATAGAAGTTGCATCCGACTTTGTTGTCGGTGCCCGGGTTTCGACAACCTGGACACCCCGCGGCCGAATCCTAGTGGACGCCGTGGTGTGGATCCAGAGGGGTCGGTTGAGAACCCGGACCAGGCCTGTGATCGAGCCCGGATCGGGCATCGGTGTGTTGAGGACGCGAGAATCCGAGAGACGGTGAACATGTCACGAAGTCGATGGATGGCCTTCGGAATCCTGCTGCTGCTCGCGCCCGCTTCGGCCGTCGCAGAGGACGCAGTGCCGGTGACACTCGACGACGCGGCCGCAAAGGCCGACACCGCGTGGGTGCTTGTTTGTTCGGCATTGGTGCTGATGATGACAGCACCCGGCTTGGCACTCTTCTATGGCGGACTGGTCCGGAAAAAGAATGTGCTGAGTGTCCTGATGCAGTGTGCGGCGTTGATCGGGTTGATGTCGGTCGTGTGGGTCGTCTGCGGCTACAGCTTCGCGTTCGGCAAGAGCGTGCTGGGAGGGTTCATCGGTGGTGGTGACCACCTGTTGTTGGCCGGAGTGTTGCCGGAATGGGTTGAGGGGAACGTGGTGGTGCCGATGACCGGCACACTGCCAATGTCGGTCCACATGGTGTTCCAGATGATGTTCTTCGTCATCACCCCGGCGTTGATCTGTGGTGCGTTTGCCGAGCGGATGAAATTTTCGGCGATGTGCGTTTTCTCAGTGCTGTGGGGATTGTTGGTGTACTGCCCGCTGGCCCACTGGGTCTGGGCCGCGGACGGCTGGTTGTGTTCGGGGAATCCGGACGCGTCGTTTCCGTTGCTGGATTTTGCCGGTGGAGCGGTCGTCCATCTCAGTTCCGGTGTCGCGGCCCTGGTCTGCTGCCTGTGGATGGGACCGCGGGTCGGTTTCGGCCGCGAAGCGATGCCACCGCACAACCTGACGTACACCGCGATCGGCGCGGCACTGCTGTGGGTTGGCTGGTTCGGTTTCAATGCCGGCAGTGCGTTGGGTGTCAATGCCCTGGCGGCCAACGCCTTCGTGACGACTCACCTGGCCGGAGCGACCGGACTTTTGGGTTGGGTGGCGATCGAGTGGATCCAGTCTGGGCGACCGACGGTGTTGGGAGCCTGCACCGGTGGTGTGGCCGGGCTGGCCTGTATCACTCCGGCCTGCGGAGCGGTCAGCCCGCTCTCGGGACTGGTGATCGGGTTGCTGGCCGGGCTGATCTGTTACGTGATGTGCACCAGCGTCAAGAACCGACTGGGGTTCGACGATTCACTGGATGTCTTTGGCGTTCACGGTACCAGCGGGGTGCTGGGGTTGTTGATGGCCGGTGTGCTGGCCTCGCCGGCGGTGACGGGCGAGGAGGAGTTCAACGGCCTGGTGTACGGGGCCACCACCCAGTTCATCAATCAGGTCGCCGGCATCCTGGCCACCACGGCCCTCGCGATCGTCGGCACGCTGCTGTTGCTGTTGGTGCTGCGGGCCACGATCGGGTTGCGGGTTGATCCGGACGGGGAACGCGAGGGACTCGATCTGAACCAACATGGTGAAGAGGGATACATCTTTCTCTAGTCCGCGAGTCCGCAATTTAGAATAATACCTGCCGGCCGGTCGGCAGGTCGGTGATGTTACGATTCTCACACGGCGAATCCGATGAAGAAGATCGAAACGATTATCCGTCACTTCAAACTCGAAGAAGTCAAAGACGCCCTGACCGAGATCGGTGTCCAGGGAATGACCGTCTCGGAGGTTCGAGGATTTGGTCGCCAGAAAGGCCACAAGGAGCAGTATCGCGGGACCGAGTACACGGTCGATTTTCTGCCGAAGGTGAAGATGGAAGTGGTCGTGGGCGATGACGACGCAGAGCGCGTGATCGAGGTGATCCAGCGGACGGCCCGGACCGGGCAGATCGGAGACGGCAAGATCTTCGTGATCGACCTGGAGAACATGATCCGCATCCGCACCGGAGAGTCCGGTGAAAGCGCCCTCTGATTCGAGGCTGGCGCGGCACCGGGAACGGGTCGATCGACTGCGGGAGTCGATGCGCGAGCGTTTCGACCAAGGTGTCGATGCCGTCGAACTGGTGCAGTCGCTCGCGTTGCAGACCGATGGGTTCCTGGTCGAATTGTTTGACGAGGCGGCCGAGGACATCTCGTCGGATGATCGGTTGGCTGGAGAAGGGGCCATCCTGGCCGTCGGAGGTTCGGGTCGCGCCGAACTCTCGCCCTGGTCGGATGTCGACCTGCTGTTTCTCGACGGAGGTCACGGCGCGTCGTTTGCGGAGTTCACCGCCCGGGCCGTCCGCGACTGTTGGGACGTGGGGCTGAAGCTGGGACACGGAGTCCACACGCTGGATGGAACGACGGCCCTGGCTCGCTCGGAGATCGAATTCGCCACCGCGGCGGTCGAGGCGCGGTGGTTGTGGGGCGATCGGGGGCTGGCAGAGGAGTTCCGCCAGGTGTTCGCCCGACGGGTGGTCGCCGGGCGGATGTCGCGATTCTACCGGGACTGTCTCGAGGCGCGGCGGGACGAGTGGGCTCGTCACGGACTGTCTGCCAGTCAACTGGTTCCCGACGTCAAGCGGTCTCCCGGAGGTCTTCGCGATGTGCACCTGGTTCGCTGGCTGGGGTTCTGCCGTCACGGCACGACCGACATCGACGAACTGGTCCGCCGCGGTGCCCTGCTGTCGCGGGAGCGCGATGTCCTGATCGACGGCCACCGGCTCCTGACCGGAATCCGGGTTGATCTGCACCTGGAGGCCGGACGTGCCCAGGACGTGCTGACCCGGGACGAACAGCTGAGGCTGGCCGAGAGTCGCAGCGTCGAGGCCGGAGCCGGGCAGCGGTCGGTCGAGCGGTTCATGCAGGACTACTTTCGGCACACGACCGAGATGGCGCGGGTGGTCGAGCGGTTCGCTGCACGGAACCGACCGGCCCGGTTCCTGGAGAAGCTTGCCGGCTGGTGCCGGATTCCGCCGCGTGTGGGTCCGTTCCGGATCACCCGTCGTGCGATTGACACCGATTCCGAAGACCGTGACCGCGTGGCTGGTTCGCTTGAATCGACTCTCGCCCTGTTCGAAGCTGTCGCGGTCCACGGGGGTGAGCCATCGCTGGAATTGCAGGATCGAATCACCGAGGCCGTGGAGAGCTGGGATCCGGAGATCACCGTCGAGGCCCGTTCCCGTTTCCTGTCGATCCTTGGTCACACGGGCCGCGTGGGGGCCACCCTGCGGCAGATGTTCCACACCCGGGTGCTCGACCACCTGGTGCCGGCCGTCACACACGCTCGCTGCCTGATGCAGTTCAACCAGTACCACAGCTTCACTGTCGACGAGCACACGTTCCGAGCGGTCGAGGCGGCCGAGGCGCTGGTAGATGACCCGGGACCGGTGGGGGCGGCTTACCGGGCGATCGGACGCAAGGATCTGCTGCACCTGGCCCTGTTGCTGCACGACCTGGGCAAGGGGTTCGACGAGAATCACAGCGAGGTGGGAAAGCGGCTCGCGCTGGACACCGCCCGGCGGCTGGGACTCGATGAATCGGACACCGGTCGGGTGGTCTTCCTGGTTCACCGTCACCTGGTGATGGAGCAGTTGGCCACCCGGCGGGACATCTCCGAACCGGGGGTGGTCATCGAATTCAGTCACCAGGTCGGCAGTCCCCAAACCCTGCGGATGCTCTTCGCGTTGACGGCCGCCGACATCATTGCGGTTGGTCCGGGCAAGTGGACCGACTGGAAGGCGGACCTGTTGACCGAACTGTTTGATCGGTCGTTGTTGGTCCTGGGAGGTGAACGTCCGAGTTTTCAGCTTCAGGAGCGTCTCGAGTCGATTCGCAACTCGGTGCTGGAACGATCTGCGACAGGATCCGAAGGCGACGATCTGGGGCTCGAGTCGGACTGGGTGGCCGGGCAACTCGAAGGGCTTTCGCCGCAGTACCTGGCGTCGACACCGGTGGAAACGATCGAAGACGACCTGGCGGCGGTCAGTCGCCTGCAGGCCGATTCGGTCCACGTTGATGGACTCTATCACGCCGAGACCGGCACGCTGCAACTGCGAGTGCTGGTCGGCGGCGAGCACTCCGAGGGCTGTTTCCACCGTATCGCCGGCACGCTGACAGCGTTGCGGCTGGAGGTGCTGGGGGCCGAGATCTCCACCGCCCTGGACGACGTGGCGATCGATCGCTTTCATGTCGTCGACCACGATTTCGACGGGCCGGTGACCGATTTTCGGATCGAGGAGATTGGTCGGGTGATCTGCGATGCGGTCCGTCGCAATGTCACGGCCAGGCAGCTTGCAGAACGTCACCAGGTCTACGGTCGGGCGGCCGCTGCCGGATCGGTTTCGGATTTCCCGACCCGCGTCGTGGTCGACAACCAGTCGTCACCCACGCGGACCATTGTCGATGTGTTTGCTCACGACCGCCCCGGGCTGCTCTACATCATCTCCCGCACGCTGTTCCAACTCGGCCACTCGGTCGAGCTGGCTCGCATCGCCACGCACGTTGACCAGGTGGTTGACGTGTTTTACGTGGTTGATCGCGAGGGGCAAAAGATCCTGGACGGCGCACGAGTCGAAGAGATCGTCGTGCGGCTTGAATCGGCTATCACCCAGCTAGAACGCCAGGGGTTTTTCGAGACGGACGCGGCAGCGACCGATCCCTCGGATCCGGGTGATCAGGGCAAGTGACTGTCGAGCAACGCCAGTCCGTGTTGGCTCGTGAGAATCGCTTGCCCCGCATCGGCCGGCAGCAGCACTGTTCGGCCAATCGACAATTCGCAGTTGGTTCCATCGACTTCCAGGGTGCCCGCGCCCTGGACCACCGTCAGGATGCGGCAACGGTTGTCGAGAGTCCATTCGTCTCGTCCTCGTATGCGGCGGAGATCGACCTGGAATTCCGGGAGGTCGACCAGGCACTGCGACTCA
>CEUS01275121.1_pt1 | contig 21639 bp, 19 predicted proteins | sample 427031 | NCBI WGS metagenome assembly CEUS01 (sample SAMEA2622837, study PRJEB7988) | marine metagenome | biome: marine biome (ENVO:00000447); feature: marine epipelagic mixed layer (ENVO:xxxxxxxxx); material: "saline water (ENVO:00002010), including plankton (ENVO:xxxxxxxx)" | depth 140 m | reverse complement strand
GTCATCGAAACAAAGAAATTCTGCGATGATGGTGCATCTCTCGAAGAAGCCGAAGAATTTGCGAAGTCAATTTCCGCTCGAACACGAATCATAGTTAGTGTGGACACCCTTGAATATTTAGTCAGAGGTGGACGAATCGGAAAAGCCAGGGGACTAGTTGGAGGTTTAATTCAAATAAAACCAATCCTCCACTTAGTAGATGGCGAAATACATCCTTACGAGCAAGTACGGACAACAAGAAAAGCAAGGAGTCGTTTGATATCGATTGTTACTGAACAAAAAGATAGCATCGTTGGAGCCGCGGTGGCGACAACTACTGAACTTGATCTGGCTAACGAAATAGCTGGCACATTAAAAACTGAACTTGGGCTTAAAGAAATTCCAATTTTCCGGATTGGCCCTGTGGTAGGTACCCATGGTGGGCCTGGAACTGTTGGTGTGGCATTCGTTTTAGATGCATAGTTGATACAGGAGTCAAATATTGACCCAATCAAGATTTCCAGAAAACGATATGGAGCCCGAAAAATCTGACTCCTCCGAAGCTAGATTTCTGGCACTAACAAAAATACTAAGTCTAGAACAAGATTTAGGTTATACAGACACGTCTGTAGTGGGAGGCATAGATCAATTTCTTGAAAAAACAATCCCACAGATAAATATGCAAGGTGAAAGCTTAAACAAATATAAAATCAACCGACCTCAATATGAATTGCTCGACCTGGAAGGCAGAAAAAAATGGGTCACTCTAACACTGGAATATCTGCGCTCTATGGCCTTAAACAATACTTCCGAGCATCAACCCTCTGCTCTAGCGTATGGCATTGAAGAGGAAAGAAGCCCATCTCCAGGCCAATTGAGGCACTCCTACACGAGGAAAAAGAGGAGTAGTACCCTGAGCTCGCCTAATTTGACTAAACCACAGAAAAGCAGGAAGACCACGTCACTTAAAACCCCTTCATCCATAGATGATCCTATTGAAATAAATAAAAGATGGGAAAAAGCATTCCAAAAAATGGGGATAAAATCTTATCGTGATTTGTTGTGGGTATTCCCAAGGCGATATATGAGAGTAAAAAGAATTTCGGAACTAGTTGATCACGAGCACCAAGCAATAGCAGGAACAATAATCAAAATGTTTGACTCACAATATTCTGGGCGTGGTCGTAAAGGCTTTGTGCAAGCAACCATACAAGACAAAAGTGGTAGTATCACTGCTGTTTGGTTTGGAAGAAAATGGATAACAAGATCATTAAAAAAAGGTCAGCAGGTAATGCTGGTGGGACGTTCTACTAGTTTCCGCGGTAAAATTCGATTTAACGTCGAATCCCAAGAGCAAATCAGCACGAAATCTTCGTCAATATATGGCTCTATACTGCCAATTTACCCTCTTAGCGAAGGAATAACTCAAAGAACAATGAGAAACCTAATTGAAAACGCTCTGGAACACTGTCTGCCATTAGTAGAAGATTATTTGCCTCCACAAATATTAGCTGAAGAAAATCTCCCAGCTTTAGATAAATCCATCAAAATGATTCATAATCCCCAAAATATAGAAGAACAGGAAAAAGCCCGCAGTCGCATATCCTTTGACGAGGTTCTTATGCTACAACTTGGCCTATTAAAACGGAAACAAAACCAACAAAAGGAACTTGGAACATCTATATCAACTAACGAAGAAGTCCTAGAGGCTTTTGTGAACCGATTGCCGTTCACTTTAACCAAAGACCAGAAAAAATCAATCTCAGAGATTGGTTCGGATATGAAAGAATCAGTCCCCATGATGAGGCTTCTACAAGGAGATGTTGGAAGCGGAAAAACCGTGGTAGCAGCAGCTTCCTTAGTAGTTGCAGCAGCAAGCGGCTACCAAGGAGCGCTCATGGCACCAACTGAAGTGCTTGCAGAGCAACATTTTAAAACCTTAACTGATATTTTTAGTCAAGGTACCAGAGAAGAAGATGATGGAGGTCCATATCGCGGTTTTTCAGGAGTAATTCCAAATAAAACCATAAAGGTATCTTTACTTACAGGGAGCATGCCTAGCGGAGTCAAAACTTCGATTCAACATCTAATAAGAAATGGTGAAGTAGATATAGCGATTGGAACTCACGCATTAATTCAAAAAGATGTTGAATTTAGAAGTCTTGGTCTTGCAGTTGTTGATGAACAACACAGGTTCGGGGTAAACCAAAGAGCTTCGCTCAGAGAAAAAGGTATGTCTCCGCATCTGTTGGTTATGACCGCAACTCCGATTCCTAGAACTTTGTCACTCGCCCTATATGGAGATCTGGATGTCACTACCATATCTGAGATGCCACCAGGAAGACCGGCTATAAAAACCAAAGCTTTATTCCCTCAAGAAAGAGAAAAAGCTCACAATTTTATAAGGAAAGAGGTTGAAAAAGGTCACCAGGCTTTCATTATTTGCCCTTTAGTTGAAGAATCAGAATCTATAGAAGCAAAAGCAGCAATAGAAGAGCACGGAAGGTTGCAGAAAGATATATTCCCTGACCTTTCGGTTGGGCTTTTACATGGACGCATGAAATCCAGTGATAAAGAGGCCATAATATCGCAATTTCGAAACGGGAATTTACAAATATTAGTATCAACAGCGGTCATTGAGGTTGGAATAGATATACCAAATGCCACTGTGATGATGGTCGAAGGTGCCGAAAGATTTGGATTATCCCAACTACACCAATATAGAGGGAGAGTAGGACGCGGTAAAAACAATAGCTACTGTATCCTTGTCAGCGACTCTGAGTCGCCTGAAGTCAGAGATAGACTAAATATTATGGAACAAACGGATGACGGATTTAAATTATCAGAAGCCGATTTGCAAATGCGGGGCCCAGGCGAATTTTTTGGAACCAAACAAAGTGGGATCCCTGATCTAAGTCTAACTTGGATCAGCAATCTTGAATTCATAGAAAAAATTCGATCCCGCGCTTCAAATATATTAATCTCAGACCCTCAACTTAAATCTAGTGCACACAAAAATTTAAGTGAAGAATTAAATAGGTTCTGGGAAAGAGCAAAGGAGACACCCGAAGGAGGTTAAAACATTTATGTTATATTACTCGAAGGGCAATAAACCAAATCTGAAAAGACCGGGAAATAATGATAATTAAAATTATTGAGGAACTATTGATCGGTGCTGCTGATTCAGCACAAAAAACTGGAAAGCTGCCACGATTTACCTTGCCAGAATTAGCAATAGAGTGGCCACAAAACCTGGAACATGGAGACTATGCCTCCAGTCTACCACTCAAAATGGCTAGGGCAGCAGGGCTTGACCCATACCAAATAGCGGAAATCCTTCGCGAAGAAATTGAAACTGCCGAAGAAATTGAGTCCGTTAGCGTAGCACCCCCCGGTTTCTTAAATTTTAAAATGGATTCATCTTGGATGCGATCACAAATTCAAGAAATATTATCAAAAGGCGAAACGTTTGGAAATTCAGATATTGGCCTTGGTCAAACGGTTCAGGTTGAATTTGTAAGTGTAAACCCAACTGGGCCCATCCACGTCGGGCATGGTCGAGGAGCCATTTTAGGAAGTACGCTGGCGAATTTACTAAAAGCGACTGGTCATAATGTTCAAAAAGAATACTACATTAATGATGCGGGAAATCAAATTAATAATTTTGCCCGCTCCCTATGGGTCAGATATTTGCAGTCGCTCGGATTAGAAGCAGAAATGCCAGAAGAAGGCTACTTAGGACAATACATGATCAATCTTGGAGAAGAAATAGCAAATAAATATGGCGAAAAATTTATTAAAGATGAACCTACTAACCTCGAACATATTGCAGAAATCGGCATGGAAGAAATGCTCTATAATATAAGAAACGATCTATCAGAAGTTAACGTACAATTCGATAAATGGTTTAGTGAAAAGTCTCTGTTTGAATCCAAAACATATGATAAAGCTATCGAATTATTAAAACAGAACGGGCATACTGCCGAACGTGAAGAAGCGCTCTGGTTCACCGGGTCTCTTCTTGGGGATAATCGGGATAGCGTTCTAGTTAGGAGAACCGGTGCTCCCACCTATTTTGCGTCTGACATAGCATATCACTATGACAAATTCATTAAGAGAGAATTCGATCGGGTTATAAATATCTGGGGCGCAGATCACCAAGGACACGTTCCAAGAATGAACGCCGTGATGGAAGCATTAGGAGTAGATGAAAATAAGTTAGAGTTCATATTAGTTCAACTGGTAACCCTAAAAAAGGGAGGTTCGACTTTACGGGTATCAAAAAGAACTGGAGATATATTAACCTTATCTGAAGTTATAGAAGAAGTGGGAGCAGACTCATGCAGATACTTCTTTTTATCTAGATCCCCTGACTCTCAAATGGATTTCGACATGGACTTAGCAAAAAAAGAGGCACCGGAAAATCCAGTCTATTATATACAGTATGCGTATGCGAGAATTGCCAGTATATTAAGAGATATACCTTCAAGTCTTAGTGGAACCGATCAATCATATGGGAAATTATTAGTCGAGCCTGAAGAGGAAAACCTTATAAGACAGATGGTTCGATTCCCTGAAGTCATAGAGTCTTCCGCAAAAACCTTAGAACCACACCATTTGACACACTACACCCTATCACTAGCATCCGATTTCCATGAATTTTATACAAAACACAGGGTACTGGGAATTGAGGATAACCTTAGTCTGGCCAGGATAGATTTAATAAAAGCTACTCAAACTGTTTTGCGAAACGCTTTAAATTTGATGGGCATGACGGTACCAGAAAAGATGTAACAGGATTATAAAGCCTCCAACTTAAACAACTGAAATACAATAGATCCCTTTGATGCGATACGTTAGGAGCAACAAATGAAAACTCTGATACATGATGCGACGGTAGTTCAAGATTTCGAACAAAACGAGATAAATAAGAATTTCAGTATTCTAATAAATGAAGAAGGCGTCATAGAAGAATTAGGGAAAGCCAGCGAATTTGAAAGCAGAAAACAAGAATTTAATATTTTCCCTATGAACGAAAAGATAGTAATGCCAGGATTCATTAATTGCCACACACATTTAACTGCAACCTTGGGTCGTGGAGTACTAGAAGACCTAGCATTCCCACCGATATTGCCCTACCCAAGAAGCGCAAATTCCTATTTGTCTGACGAAGAGACGCAAATAATGGCAACTTTGGGCGTACTGGAAGGCATAAGAAGTGGAACCACAACTTTTGTTGAACTGGGTAGAGATGTTGAAAAGTATGCTTCTGCAATATCAGAAACAGGAGCCCGTTTTTTCCTCGGAGAAATGATGACTGATTTAACTTATAACGTGATTAAAGCTGGTAGCCCTCTAAAATCAAAAAATGATTTCTCAGAGGACCTCGCTGACCAAGCCTATACGAGAGCTATAAATTTATTTGAGTCATGGAATAACAAGGAACGTGACAGGATTAAAGTTGTTTTTTCACCCGCAACGGCAGATAGTTGTTCTCCTTCAATGTTACAGAAATCCAGAGAACTAGCAGAGGAAAAACAAACGGTATATACCATACATTTATCACAAAGCCACCAAGAAGTTGATGGCATAAAGAATGCTTGGAACTTAAAGCCAACCGAATACCTGAATGCCTACGATTTTCTCGGGCCTGATCTAATCGCGGCTCACTGCCGATATGTCGATGAATCAGAGATAGCTCTACTTGGAAAGTTTTCAGTTGGTATATCCAACAATCCAGCAATCGCAGCGAGAAGGGGAGCTGCGGCGCCAGTTACTGAACTTATTCAATCAGGTTGTTCCATTGGCATAGGAACAGACAATATGGCTGAGGATATGTTAGAGGCCGCTCGAACTGGATATTTCGCAGAAAGAGTTCGAAGGAATAATGAAACAACCCCTACCGCAAATAATGTTCTTGGTTGGGCAACAACCGGAGGAGCAGAAATAACAAATAGTACCCACAACTTGGGATCGTTACATGTAGGAAAACAAGCAGATCTAATTGCTGTCAATTTTAATAAAGCTCATCTGGCTCCAAATCTCAGGGTGGTTTCAAATTTTATAAACAATGGCATATCGAGTGACATTGAATCCGTCATGGTGCAAGGAAAATTTATAATGCACGATAAAAAAATATTGAACGTGGATGAGGAAAAAATTATTAGTGAAGCACAGATCATTGCTCAAAAATCTTGGACCAAATTGCGCGAATCTTATCCAAATCTAAACATGCTGGTGGAATTGGATAATATTTAACACAGTAAAATAAAGGAGGGGTAATTTGACAAAGTTGATCTGTATTACAGGCGCAAGGCATATAGGGAAAACAACCGTACTAGAAACTCTAATACCCGCGATCATCCGTAATGGATATACCGTTGCAGCAGTCAAATACTCCACCCATGCTCATGAGCTAGATACTCCTGGTAAAAATTCATGGCGTCTAAAAAAAGCAGGTGCGGAAGTTACTGCGATGGTCACACCAAAAGAAATAGCAGAATATCGTCCGGTAACAACGCCAATAAAGATCAGTGACTTTATAAACTTGTACCGAGAATTCGATGTTGTGCTAACAGAAGGAATATCTCAAGATAACTACCCTACCGTTGAAATATTACGGAAGGATGTCAACATAATCCCAAGCAATGAAATAATTAATAGGGTTGCAACAGTTTCTGATACACCAGTAGAAACAAATTCAAAGATGTTTAGTTTTGACCAACTCGATAATCTCGCTGAATTTTTAATAGAGGAATTTATTAATTAGGTCCATACCTACCAAAAATCCCAGTTTCTGGCTTACACACCTTACAAGCACGAAAACCAGCACGCTTGGCTTCTTTTATATCATGAAAGTACACCCTGTTGGATTCTTTGGTTCTTCGCCCAGGAGGGCAATTAGGCCTGCAAAATATCTTTGTGGTGATACAAGCATTCACTAATACTTTTTTTTCTGAACTCATTTTTATCTTACCTGGGTAGTCCTAAACCTCTTTGAGCAATAATATTTTTTTGTACCTCCGTGGTACCTCCTGCGACGCTTATCGTTCTACTCAAAAACGCATTGGAATTCAAAAACCCATTAACAGGTAATGGCACCTTAAGTTTATTGGTGGGCAAAAGATTGCCATACTCACGTAATACTTGAGATAAATAAAGGTAAACTTTCTGAGTTATTTGATCGCCCCAAAATTTAGTCATTGAGGCCTCCTTAACTGGAATATCACCTTTGCTTTGCATCCAGCCAACTCTGAAAGACAAGGTTCTCATAGTCTCAATTTCCAAACGTAAATTTGCTAATTGATTTCGCACTACTGGATTATCTAAAGGTTGTTCTCCTAAACGGCCAATTTTTCTGCAATAGTCGATGAACTGGTCTAATATACGCAATAACATAGCTGGGCCCTGAATGTTAGAACGCTCGAAACTTAGGGTGGTCATCGCCGCATACCAACCACGGTTCTCTTCACCAATTATATTATTTGCAGGAACCTTAACATCTTCGAGGAAAATCTCATCCCACCTATGCCTACCTAGAGCATCAGGGATGGCATTTACGGTTATACCGGGTAAATAGTCCCCCTTTTCATCTTTCAGTGGCATCAATAGATAAGTTATACCTCTATGTTTGGGAGCATCTGGATCTGTACGAGTGAGGATATGCATCCAATCTGCTCGGTAAGTACTCCAGATCTTTTGGCCATTGATTACATAATTATCGCCCTGCTTTACGGCTCTGGTCTTTAAACTCGCAAGATCAGATCCAGAATCCGGTTCGCTAAAACCTTGAGAAACATAACTTATTTCAGCCGAGGCCATTTTAGGCAGAAAATAATCTTTTTGCCATTGTTGTCCGGCTACCATTAAAACCGGTGCTACGAGGCCTCCACCCAAACTTTCGGGAGCTCCTGCATAAGCCATTCCTTCTCTATACGCCATTTGGGTCTCAATACCTGCATCCTTCCCACCAAACTCCTCGGGCCAATGCATAGTCCACCAACCTTTAGCAACAAGTTTTTTTTCAAACTCGTTAATCAAAGATTCTAGGTCCTCATTTTCATGGTCCCAGGAAAGACCATAATAAATACCTTCTCCATCCCCATATCCCTTTGGATCCCATTCTTTCTTGGTAAAATCAATCGCCTCTTGCCTTAAAGCCTCATCTTCCGGTGAAAATCGAAAATCCATTTCAGGGCTCCCCTCGATCTGTTATTTTATGTTGAACTTTTTAGTTTAATAACTACGTTCAATATACAATTACCGTTAACCGCAGTAACACTAAATATGATTATACCACTAAGCATCGATTTGAAGCTCATTCAAAGTAAGGTTTTGTACCCAAACGAGGAAAGGAATAATGTAAAAACTATTCCTGAAAAATATTTAGAACCATTTGGTGAACTCTTCGTAGCTAGTTCGCCCTTTATTTATTGACCACTGAGGTTCACCAATAGTTAAAACACCAACAGTTTTCAATTTTTCGGTTATCTCTAATAAACGTTGCAGATTTTTTAACCTGGTCATTTTCCCCGTCGACCAACCAACTGAAAGACCCATCGAAGTAGCAACAAGCTGCATATTCTGAACCGAACAACAGGCTGCACCATAATTCTCTTCCGTGATCTCTTCGATTTCATCAATTAGGCTATACACAAATATGAAGGGCGGATACCCCTGCACTTCATCGTTTATTCGCTGTTTATATATATCTGACAAGTAATTGCCACTCGCTTTTTCTTGGATATCTATCAGCTCTTTGGCAATTTCAGCTCTTAAAGGCGAGTTTTTTCGAATGACAAAAAAACGCCACGGTTCGGTATTTCTATGGTTGGGGGCCCAAACAGCTGAATCTAGGAGGACACTAATCTCTTTATCGGAAACGTCACGATTAGTGAATCTTTTAGTATTCCTTCTACCTTTAATTATATTTACAATGTCGCTGGTACTATTCATAGCTATATGTATCACAAATCTCCTATTAGTTTTTCGTCTCTCGCTATTCTACAAGATAAACAAATATGACTAAATAACACGAAAAAAAAAATTCTGGTACAATAGCGCCAACGGCCTGAAGGGCGGCCTGCAAGATCGGACGGATATTAAGGGTATAACTGGATTTTAAATTACTTATTGAAAGTTGGCACTGCTCCCTCCTCACTAGCTTCGACCATTCAGGAAAAACACATTTTTAAGGAGTCTAGTCACAATGACTATGGATAAAACTTTGACCTGTCGTGATTGTCAGGAGGAATTTACTTTCACAGCCGGCGAGCAGGAATTTTACCAGCAAAAAGGTTTCACAAATGAGCCAACGCGATGCCCATCGTGTAGAACCGCGAGAAAACGATCTCGAGATGGTGGCTACACAGGTGGCGGAGCTTACTCATCTGGTGGAGGTGGATTCGGAGGACGCAGAGAGAGGCAAATGTTTGCTGTCGTATGCGCCGAGTGCGGAAAAGACACAGAAGTTCCATTTAATCCTCGCGGAGACCGACCAGTATACTGCTCTGACTGTTATCGAGCACAAAGAGCTTAGATAACTACTAACTTTTATACCGCCGGTTTATTTTTAGGTAAATACCACAAATATTAACCCATATGACCGTGCGTCTGGTGTTTGGTTTCAGATATTATAGAAAGGAATATTGATGACAACCCCTAGGAGGAGATCATCTAAGACCCAATCGGTCGTTCCGCCAACCGCCGATATGGTTGAAGAATGTCCACCGCATCACTGGCTAGTTGTAGCTGGTAGACAAACCTGTAAAAAATGCGACTTAGAACAAGCTGTACCTGCGATGACTGATACCAGAACAACCACTTGGCAAAGAAGAACCGCAGAAAAAGAAGGTGGTACAACTGCTGCGGCGCCGGAGCAAGACAGCGATACAGCTGAAACACCCGAACAAGAAGCAAAAAACAATACAAGTGAAGAAGATGAACCTATAACGTAGTTTCAATCCCACATTCACCCAAGGAGAATTCATATCTCAATATTACCGCCACCTTGGCGAGACAAAACCCAATCGAATTACCTATATCACTATATATTGAAGATATTCAACTAAAAGATTCCATTATGCAACTTCAAAAAAGAATTAAACCGAAAAAAAAACAAGAAGGTCGCTCACACAGGGGTAAGCGTACTGTAAAAAAAGAGGCCCTGTTCGGTAACATTACCATTTCCAAATCTGTATCTCGAGCTTTAGATGAGATGGGATATACGAAACCAACGGAAATTCAACTGGAGTCCATTCCAGTATTATCAAAAGGCGACGACGTTGTTGGCAAGGCTCAAACTGGAACGGGAAAAACAACCGCTTTTGGAATCCCACTTGTCCAAAGCATAGACCCTACGAAACAGGTAACTCAAGGCATTATCCTAGTACCTACCAGAGAATTAGCATCCCAAGTAAGCACAGAAATACGGAAATTAAGCGAATTTCTACCAATTAGAACAATAGCTTTATATGGTGGTCAATCAATCAATAAACAAATAACAGATCTAAGAAAAACTCCACACATCATAGTTGGAACACCAGGAAGAATACTCGACCACATAAGCAGGGGAACCATCAAATTAAATAATATAAGCTTTGCTATATTGGACGAAGCAGACCAAATGCTAGATATAGGATTTGCCGAGGACATGGTAAAGATCATCGGGTTCACACCAAGAACAAGGCAAACTGCTTTATTTTCAGCAACAATTCCTAGAACAATAAAGAGGCTAATTAGCCGTTTCCTGCGCAATCCATCATGGATACAAGTAGGAGCAGAAATTGATGCAGCAGATACTATTAAACAAATTTACTACGAAGTAGCAGATCAAGATAAATTCAAAGGATTAAGTGAACTTCTGTCTTATAGCTCTAAAGAGAATAAAGCGCTCGTATTCTGCAGAACCCAAATAGGAGTAGATAGGCTTACAAAAAGGCTGAGAAATTCTCGGTTTGATGCCAAGTCAATACATGGAGGAATGAGCCAATCCCAAAGAGAACGAGTGATTAGGGACTATAGATCTGGAACTCCAAGAATTTTAGTTGCCACAAATCTAGCCGCCAGAGGCTTGGATATTCCCGAGATCTCTTATGTAATTAATTACAATATGCCTGGGAATATAGAAGAGTATGTTCATAGAATCGGGCGTACTGGAAGAATCGGGAATCTTGGAACTGCAATAACGTTCGTAGGCGAAGACGATTTTAACATGATGGGATTATTAGCAAAAAGATTTGGTGAAAATCTTGAAAAGGGACGCCTCAATCTCTATAAAGCTTAAGAGAGTAAACTCCCCATACGCTTATTCATTAATCAAACCATTCCGATAACGCAGCAATATTAAAATCTAGCCATTGGCTATTAAGATTAATTCTTTCTAGCGATTGCTCTACAGTTCGAGTAGCAGCCGGAACAGGATTGGCATTAAAAAATTCTTTAACATCAATTGCATCCTCTGCAGTGTTAAAAGCACCTGTTATTGACACTAGTCTCATAACAGCAAACCCCCCTCCTCCGTAGCGTCGATCAAATTCTTTCCAATTATCTTTCATGAATTCCCAAGTGCTTCGCAAGGCGTAAGGGTTTCCTGCCAATCCCATTATGATTCTTGGAGTGTCTTGTATACGAATAACATCTGGATCCAGAGAGAGTTCTAAAGCACGGGTAATTAAATCTGGCTGTTTAAATCTGGTCAAAGCTCCCTGGATTCTAACTTTTTCTTCCTGCAAATCAAAACTGTCCGATAGTTGCAGTAGTTGTTCGAATGTGACAGTATCTCCTGATTCTGCAGCTAATCCGTATGTAACTGCCCGTAAGTCAGGACTAATAGAAACCTTATCAATCAAAAATTGTTGAAACCGCTTATTAGCTTCGTCTAAAACATTGTCATTTCCAAAATGTCCTCCTTGATTTAGAGCCACACTCCTAAGCAAAGAGGTCAAATGAGTTTCATCTGAGTTGCCTTCCCAGCCAACACGTTCAATAACTCCTTTAAATAGTGATTCGCTGGACGCATAAAATTCTTCTACAAATGGTTGCTCAAAAAGTAACCGCTCCAAAGAAGACAGTTGACCGGCAATAGCTGCCCATACGCTATAATTGTCATCTTTATCATAAGAATTAAGTAAAGATAGGTAATCATTAGCAGTGGTAAATCTGGCCCGAACTAGAGCGAAAGTGTCTTCTAAAAGGCCTAGCCTATCAGAGGGGTCCAACTCTGCTGAATTTACAGCCTTTGAAAGAGCATCCAATTCGTTTGGGCCATATTTAACCCTATAAAACCCGGTAGTACCGGAGTTAATTTTTATCCAGTCTGAATCTTTCATTTTAGAGAATTTTGTCGTTCTATCAGTCATTAACTGAGCATGTTCATCACCTTCTCCAGCAGATATGGATGTAATGGGTACATGCCATAGAGTAGAATCATTGTTCGGGCCTGAATACAAAAATCTCCTTTGAGTTAAATCAATATCAGTATTTCCATCAGAAGAACGCTTTTTTTCTATCTCTATCAAAGGATAGCCTACTTGCTTAATCCAAGTATCCATCATCGCCGGTACGTTAGTCCCTGAAGCAGTCTCCATTGCGGACCAAAGATCCTTTCCTTCAGCATTAGAGTAAGCATTTAATTTTAGGTAGTCCCTTAATCCAGATTGGAAAATTTCTGGCCCAAGAAATTCTTCTAACATCCTAATAATTGACGCTCCTTTGCTGTAACTAATCGCATCAAAAAGTTGGCTCACTTCATCTGGATTGCGCACCTCTGATTCGATAGGATGGCTATTTTCCAGACCATCCAAACTCATACCAGGAGCTACATCCTCTGATATGAATTGGGTCCAAACTTGCCAATCAGGATATAAATTGTCGGTCGCCTTAGTAGCCATCCATGAAGCGAAACTCTCGTTTAACCACAAATCGTTCCACCAAGCCATGGTAACCAAGTCACCAAACCACATATGTGCCATCTCATGAGCTATGATCTCGACAATCCTCTGACGAGTACCTGGAGACGAACTATCCTCGTCAAAAAGCAAGGCGACCTCCCGATATGTTACTGCTCCCCAATTTTCCATGGCGCCAGCTGCAAAATCAGGAATAGCAATATGATCTAATTTTTCCAAGGGGTACTTTATTCCAAAATATTGGTTGTAGTATTCCAAAAGGTCAACTGCAGTATCTAATGCAAATCTTCCTCTATTTTCTTGCCCCTCTGTAGTCCAGACTCTTACTAAAGTATCGTTATCGCCTTTAGCTTCAATACTTTTCATTTGACCGACGACAAAAGCGAGTAGGTATGTTGACATTAAGGGAGTAGGTTTGAATCGAACCATTACGTTTCCATCGTTCAATAATTCTCTACCCGATTCAAGAGTGTTAGTTATTATTTCTAAATCTTGTTTCACTGTCATTGAAACCTGAAAGGTTGCCTTAATTGCTGGCTCGTCCCAACATGGGAAACAACGACGAGCATCTGTAGCCTCAAACTGGGTTACCGCCATTTTTTTATCTTCGCCATTAAAATCTACATAATTGCTGATATAAAACCCATGAAGCTGATCATTAAGAATCCCTCTAAACTCCATATGCAATTTCGCTGACCCAACCTGAATAGGTTCTTCGAACTCTATGGATGCCGTTTCGGTATCTTGATCATAAGTTACTAGGCCTTTCATTTCTGACCCTGATTCCAGTTGCAAATACGCGTGGTCTATTTCTAGTTCAATAGAATTTAGAACAATCAAATTTGTCTCTTCCAAAACAGATATATCTATTGTTTCGTCTCCCGAGAATGTTTCCTTCTCAAGATCAGGAGATAATCTAATGGTGTAGTTAGATGGCATAACATTGGACGGCAGTAGCGAAAATCCACTATTATTATTGTTGGTCACAGTTTGATCCTCCAGATAATTGGTGTAAAGATATGTTAGCACTACAAAGGTGTGAAATCTCAACTGGATCCAATCTTAGAAGGATCATTCCTTCAATTTTGAATCTATATTAACTGCTACTATCGACTGGAAGATGATAATACAGGAGCACGAAAAGCACGTGAATCGAATTTATCAAAAAAATATGGATTATAAGCACGCCACATCTGCGTCTTCCTCTTTCCATATTAACGATATGAAATGATCACCATTAAATGAAAAAGGCCGCGAAAACTCCAAAATATTATTATGGATGGAATATTGTTCTAGCTAGTTTTTTGGCCCACTTAGCATACGCTGAACAGTACTCTTCTACGCTCGGACTTTTCATGCGTCCATTACAAAATGAATTTTCTTGGAGCCGCTCTCAAATAGCGGTAGTGCAAACGATTTCTCGAGTTTTGGAAGCTCTAGTAGCCCCTTTTATAGGTCCTATAATTGACAGATTCGGTACCAGATCAGTGATACCAGTAGGAGCAATCATAGCTGGAATCTCACTTATAGCCACGACTTTCATTGACGAGCTTTGGCAATTCTATCTACTTAGGGGAGTGGCTGCTGCCATTGGGTTTTCACTAATGGGGTTTCTTGTAACAAGTATAGCTATAAATAATTGGTTCGTTAAAAAAAGAGGTCGAGCATTGGCTATTGTTAATACAGGAAGCACTTTAAGTAACGTTATTTTAATGCCTGTGTCCGTCTATGTTATATCACAATCAGGTTGGCGATCTATGTTCTTTGTATTTGCAGTTATCACTTGGGTGGTTGTATTAATTCCTTCAATAACATGGATGCGGCGAAGACCAGAAGATATGGGTTTACATCCAGATGGAGAAGATCCTCAGAATGCTTTAGAGAGCTCTGAAACAAATTCGGAAATACGGGAACCAGTTTGGACACGAATCGAAGCGATCAAAACTTCTGCATTTTGGTTGATATCTATGAGTTTTGCAATAGCCAGCTTCGCATTTCAAGGGATTAATATAAGTATGGCTCCTTACATGCAAGATTTAAGTTACAGTGATGCAATCGTAGCTAGTGCATTATTTTTTCGAGCCATAGTAATGACAATAGGGTTACCGATAATGGGCCTGATTGCGGAAAAGGCTCAATACGCCTTAGTAAGACTGCTGCCGTTTGCATTGCAAGGAACAGGTTCGCTATTTTTATTGTTTGGCGAAAATCCAATAATCCTTTTTGTGGGATTGGCTATCTACGGTTTAGGAGTAACAGGTATCGGCGTAACACAAGAAGTTATTTGGGCAAATTATTTTGGCAGATATAGCCTAGGAAGAGTAAGATCCGCAGGGTTTGTTGCTACATTTGGGGCCGGGGCAACTGGGCCTATTTTTATGAACTTGGTTTACGATTTTCTGGGCTCTTACAAACCAGCACTCATGCTATTTCTGTTATTTTTCTTCGTCGCTTCGATACTAATAATTTTCGCTCACCCTCCCAAGCCTCCAAAATATATAACAGTCTAAATTAATTTACTTGGGTTGCAGTATGACTAAAGGCTTCGCCATTAATATAGCTAAAGCAGAAACAATATAGACCGAAGCAAATAAAATAAGAGCATAATAGTAATCCCCCATAATGTCGTACATAAATGTACCTGCAAGGGGGCCACCAGCCTGAATTACTAATTGAATAGGTGTAACAAATCCTCTGATCGAGCCCTGATGCGCACGCCCAAAATACTCAGCCCAAACTAGCTGTATCAACATTGGTAAAGCGCCGAAAGCCAAACCATGAACAATTGCAAAGGAATATGCATAAAATAGATTGTCCGTTAACATCAATATACCGACACCTAGAGTTACTATCGCAAATCCTATCGCCATCACGGTCCTAATATGGAATTTCTCAACTATAAATCCGACCCCGACAGCACCCAACGCACTTACACCAGCCCATAAGGTCAATACACTGATTGCAGACTCTTCCGGTATACCCCTATCAGTTAGGTAAGGGAATAAATTAAAATTGATGCCGCCGATATTAAACATGAGGCCACTTGTCGCGATCAAAATAAAATAGAAAGCTGGAGTTTTTATTGCTTCTTTAAGACTATAAGTAACTTCCATTGGTTGATCACCATCACCTGTGATCCCATCAGGTTCAACACCGTCTGGCAATAACCCCATATCTTCAGGTTGTCTCTTTAAGAACATCAAAATTGGTATGAGTGTTGCTAGCCAAACTACTAGAGCCAAAACAACTGACGCACTTCTCCAACCTACGATCGATAGAGAAATCTGTGCTATTAGGGGCATAGCCATTTGGCCAAATCGCGTTCCGACAACCGCGAATGCCATAGCTCGCCCTCTACGCCTGATAAACCACTTTGAAACCACTACTCCGGGGGCTATTTGGAGCAAACCTGCTATTATGAATCGCCCTGTAACGACTGACATATAAAATTGCCACAAGTGATTTACAAAAAATATAGATCCTACTGCTAACCCAAAAAAAGTAAAGCCAAAAAAGAGAACCACCTTCGATCCTTTTTTGTCGAGAATAGGCCCAATCACTAGAGCGAGAAAACCTCCCAATATAGTGCCGACCGTAATGGCACCGGCGAATACAGATCTACTCCATCCAAATTCCTCAGTTATTGGTTTCAAAAAAACGCTCAAAGCGGGATTATAAAGTGCAGTTTGAGCAAAAGTTACCGCTATCATCGTGGCAACAATGAACCAACCAAAAAAAATTTTATTGAATCTAAATTTAGAGTTAGAATTATTCTGTTCCGGAATCATATAAATGAGGATATAGCATTTTATTAAAAAAGATCAATAACGCTGTTATTGTATACAATAGAACTTTGAGGAGAAATCGTTGCTAAAATATACCGTTATTTTGGAACCAGAAAATACTGGAGGATATTCGGTCCATTGTCCGAGTATGCCGGGATGTATAGCCCAAGGGGAAAATAAAGAAAGTGCAATAGAAAATATAAAGTTAGCAATATTGTCGTCAGCAAAAGCATGGAAAGAAGATGACCTGGATCCCCCTGAAGATTCCATAGATAAGATTGCTGATGAAATATTCGAGATACTAATATCCCGACAGAGCGAAAAACTAAGCCTTGCATTAGAAATCGTTGAAGTTTTAGTAGAGTCAGGCGAGTTTTACCAAGGACCGCTTCCAGAAAATGAAATGGGGCCTTTAACACTGATAGTGCAAGAAGATCCAGCGAAAGGGAACATCAAGCCTGGAGCTCTAAGGGGCCTAATACGACACTCAGGAATGACAACTAAGGAATTCTTAGATTATGTTCAATACGAATCAAATATAGTCCAGTTGATAACTAGCAAAAATGTTGATTTGGAAACATAGTATGTGTATGTCTCGTTGACCCTTAATTTATTGATATTTTATACTATCCAGAGTAAACATGATTTAGTAACTCGGCAAAACAAAAAGATCGGACTCTTTTCATGACCTCATTAAAAGAACAGCTTGTCTCATTGGAGAGGCACGCGATCTCAGATTTAGAGAAAATTAGAAACGAACAAGACTTAGACGAATGGCGAATCAATTACCAAGGAAGACGCAATGGACAACTTCCAAAATTGTTGGAAGAATTACCCAAATTACCTATAGAGGACAGGAAGGAGGTGGGTATCGCTGCAAATGAATTACGAGATAAACTTGAAACAGGATACAAGGAACGCTTACAAGAAATAAGAACTGCAGAACTTCAAGATAAATTGTTGGAAGAATCAATAGATGTGTCACTTCCTGGCAGAAAACATGCGATTGGTAAATTGCACCCTACGACTCAAACCATAAGAGAAATAAGCTCAATATTTGTAAATTTAGGATACCAAATAGTGGACGGGCCAGAAGTCGAATCTGATTACTATAATTTTGAAGCTTTGAATATACCCCCCGATCATCCAGCCCGGGATCAATGGGATACCTTGTGGCTGGACTATAACAATGCTGATGGAATACGACCTCTGTTGTTAAGAACTCACACATCTCCCATGCAAATACGCACCATGGAACAACAAGAGCCTCCAATCAGAGTGATTGTCCCAGGCAGATGCTACAGACATGAGGCGACAGATGCTACGCATGAATCAATGTTCTTTCAAATAGAAGGACTTACAGTAGATAAGGGAATAACTTTTGCAGATCTCAAGGGAACTTTATACACATTTGCAAGAAAACTATTTGGTGAAGAACGCAAAATCAGATTCCGATGTGATTTCTTCCCATTCGTCGAACCTGGAGTTGACATGTCCATAGATTGTTTCAGTTGTGATGGAACCGGGTGCAGAGTTTGCTCTAACTCTGGGTGGATTGAAATTATGGGAGCAGGTATGGTTCACCCAAATGTGTTGGAGCGAGTCGGTTACGACCCAGAAATTTACACTGGCTTTGCCTTTGGAATGGGACCAGAAAGAATATCAATGTTAAAGCACGGAATAGACGACATTCGGCATTTCTACAACAACGACCTTCGCTTTCTAGAACAATTTTAGAGAATCGGGTGACATCAATGGATCAATCTTTTTCAATACGGTTGGATTTAAACCCTAATAAACTCGGGGCTCTACTCGCCTGCATCGATTTTGCTGCCCACCATACAGATGAACCCAACAATGCTTTCTTACTCGACTTATCAGATGAGCTTAGAGATACTCAAAAACAATTCCTTGGTGGTATGAGTATAAATATGGGTAATAAAGTGATAAAGCAAATTCAGTCTAGCGAGAAAACCATCTTAAACAAATTAGATAAGGACGGATCAGTATAGATATGGCATCAGAACAAGCAGTCCCCACTAACCAGCCATGCCCCAGTTGCAATGCAATGGTTTTTTATGAAGGTCACAGTGAACTCAAAACGTCGCTAACACCTCACCGTTTCCATTGTCACACTTGCGGAAAATTATATGTTGTGAGATCTACATCACACAAACCTCCGAAGTTCCCTATTTCTGCGAAACATGAGGCAACAGACGCGGATTCACCAGAAATTCAAGAAGCTCACGACCATGATGAGTGATAGTATCGAATGGCGAAGGGGTTGCTAAAATGCGTATTTCTATAAAATGGCTAAAAGAATATGTAGACTTTGACTACTCCCCAGAGGAATTAGCTGAAAAATTAACAATGGTTGGATTGGAAGTAAGTAGCATAGAAAAAATTGGAGGGCATTGGCATGACATATTGGTTGGGCACGTCAAAAGCCTAAATCCCCACCCCAATGCTGACCGTCTAAAATTAGCCACGATTGACGTAGGACATGAGAGTTTAACGGTCGTTTGTGGCGCACCTAACATAGAAGAGGGCCAAAAAATACCGTTAGCTTTAATTGGATCAGAAATTTATGATGCAGACAGAAAAAAACTGATCGCTCTAAAATCAGCAAAAATAAGAGGAACTGTATCTGAGGGGATGGTTTGTTCTGAAAGAGAACTCCAAATTAGTGATGATCATGAAGGAATTTTAGTCCTTCCACAGGACGCTTCACCTGGAATGCCATTGGATGAATATCTAGGAGATACAACGCTCGAAGTTGAAGTAACTCCTAACAGACCAGATTGGTTATCTATGATAGGGGTTGCATGGGAAGTTGCAGCAATTACTGGCCAAACCGTTCGAATGCCCGACACTTCTTACGAAGAAGATAGTAAATTTAACATTGAAGAGCTGGACGCGGTTGAAGTTATTGATAAAGGTTTAGCTCCACGCTATACAACTAGTATCGTTCAAGATATATCTGCTGATACCCCATCTCCTGGGTGGATGCAATTACGTCTGAAATCCGCCGGAGTCCGACCCATCAGCAGTGTTGTAGATATTACTAATTATGTAATGCTAGAGTACGGACAACCCTTACATGCATTTGATCGAAATAAACTTTCCCAAGGCAAAGTGATAGTTAGGGCTGCCAAAAATCAAGAGGTGATAGAAACTTTAGATGGTAAATCATACAAACTTTCCGAAGAAGACCTAGTTATAGCCGACACTAAAGGCCCAGTAGGTTTAGCAGGCGTAATGGGCGGCCAAATTTCTGAAGTAGACGATAATACTAAAAACATACTTCTAGAATCTGCCACTTTCCATTTTGCATCCATCCGTCGAACGGTCCAAAGACACCGATTAGAAGTAGGTGGTAAAAGAGGAACAGAAGCATCCCTAAGATTTGAAAAGTCTTTACCCATAACTTTACCAATGGAAGCGCTGAAACGAGCTACTAAGTTACTAGCTGAGATATGTGGTGGGAAAGTAATTACAGGAACCATAGATACAAATCCTAAACCTGACAATCTAAGTTCTATTAAATTGACCTCTAAAAAATTAAAAGGTGTTCTGGGATTAGATTATGGAATAAATAAAGTTGAGGATACACTGAGTTCCCTAGGATTTATAACTACATCAACACAAGATGATGATGGATATTCTGTAGAGGCAAAAATACCTTTTTGGAGAGCAGATATAAGTATACCTGAAGATTTAGTGGAAGAGATAGCGAGAATTATCGGGTATGATTCTATCCCTTCGACCCTACCTTCGGGAAGCTTTCCTCAGACACTAGATAACCAAACCAGAATAACAAAAGAATCGATTAGAGATGTTCTAGTATCACTAGGTTTACAAGAAACTATAAGTTATCCTTTGGTTTCTATTGAAACTATAGAAAATTCAATTAACACTAAAACCAAACGGCCGCCAATGCGAGTCTGGAATCGCATATCTCCAGACCAAGAATTTTTACGAACGACCCTACGTGGTAGCCTTTTAAATATTTTTTCAGGAAATGAGAAGGTTGGGCGGAATGATTCGATACGAATATTTGAGTTAAGTAAAATATATATACCAACGGAAGACGGGCCTCCTAAGGAGCAAGAGACACTTGTGGGTTTGATAGGAGGCAATCAAAACGATCGAAGCTGGAGTGCTGAAAGCAAAGAAATTGACTTCTTTGACGGCAAAGGAATTGTAGAATCACTCCTAGATTTTCTATCTATCAAAGCCTCCTTCAAACCACAAGAAGATCGGGTACTAACCTCGGGAAGGACAGCTTCAATATTGCTAGATGATCAAGAAATAGGAGTAATCGGAGAAGTTCATCCAGAGACGCTAGATGCTTTTGAAGTAAAAACAAAGAGAGTTACCCTGTTTGAAATAAACGTTGAATCCCTTTCTAACTTAAGAAAAACAGAGCGTTTATCCTGGAACCCAATCTCTCGGTTCCCGGGGCTCGTCAGGCAACTGGATCTAATAACTAATGCATCTACTCCCGCAGGAGCTGTACAAGATATCATTATTCATTTCCCTTCAGTCGCAAAGTGTACCCTTTTGGATATCTATAGTGGACCTCAGATACCTCAAGGTAATAAATCTCTATCGTTTGAAGTCGTCTGGCAATCCCCTTCTCGAACATTAACTGACAAAGAAGTAGAGATAGCCCTCTCCCAGCTTCTTGAGATACTCAACGAAAAAACCGGTTCAACATTGAGGCTCGAATAGAATGAAAAACAGGGTAAAAAAATGATATCCGTTGAAGAAGCTCTAAAACATGTAATGGATAACGTAAAGCTGTTGACTCCGATAGAAAAACCTATACTAGATTCTCTTGGATTAGTAATTGCAGAAGACATAACATCAACAATTTCTATCCCACCAACAGATAACTCAGGAATGGATGGCTATGCTGTACGTTCTGAAGACATACGTGGTGCAAATCCGAATAATCCCCGCAC
>CEUS01108767.1_pt1 | contig 21660 bp, 19 predicted proteins | sample 427031 | NCBI WGS metagenome assembly CEUS01 (sample SAMEA2622837, study PRJEB7988) | marine metagenome | biome: marine biome (ENVO:00000447); feature: marine epipelagic mixed layer (ENVO:xxxxxxxxx); material: "saline water (ENVO:00002010), including plankton (ENVO:xxxxxxxx)" | depth 140 m | reverse complement strand
CACAAAATTGGAAAACCTGAAAAAAATAGAATTATTACATTTCAAGGGGCTTTTCATGGAAGAACATTGGCTGCTTTGTTTGCTGCAAATAATCCAAAACATACTCAAGGTTTTGGACCAAAGGTAGAGGGGTTTGACCAGGTTCCATTTGCAGACCACGAGGCAATTAAAAAAACCATTAATAAAAATACAGCAGCAATCATGATAGAAACTATTTTAGGAGAGGGAGGAGTGAAAGTAGTTCCTGACTTTTGCATTAAAGGATTAAGAGAGATATGTGATGAACACAATATCCTTTTAATTTTAGATGAGGTTCAAAGTGCTTATAGAACGGGAAACTTTTTTGCATTTGAAAAATCAGGCATTATTCCAGATATCGTACCCATCGCAAAAGGAATAGGAGGAGGATTTCCTCTGGGCGCATGTTTAGTTACAAAAAAAGTATCTGTGGGCATGACAGCAGGAACACACGGAAGCACTTTTGGCGGTAATCCATTAGCTATGGCAGTAGGAAATGCAGTTTTAGATATAATTTATAAAAAAGATTTTTTAAATGATGTAAAAAAAAAAGGAGATTATTTTGAAAAAGGATTAAATAATATTAAAAATAAATATCCCAAAATTATTGCAGAAATAAGAGGGTTAGGATTAATCAGAGGTATTAGAATGTTAGTAGATAACGTCAAGTTTATAGAAAAATTAATGAAATACAAAATGCTTGCAGTAAAGGCTGAAGAGAATGTTATAAGACTTTTTCCTCCACTTACAGTTACACATGAAGAATTAGATGAGGCAATTGCTAAAATTGAGAGTGCATGCAAGGAAATGAATTAACCATGAAAAATTTTATAAATCTTGCTGATATTTCAAAAAAAGACTTAAGAAACATTATTGAGAATGCGAAGTTTGACAAGAAAAAAAAATTCTTAATGAATAAGAACGAAAACCTATCAAAAAAAACATTAATTATGATTTTTGAAAAACCTTCAACAAGAACTAGAATTTCTTTTGAGCTTGCAATGAAACAGCTCGGCGGAAATTTGCTGGCACTAAATCATAAAGAAAGTCATTATGGAAGTGGAAACGAAAGCATACATGATACCGCTAAAGTTTTATCTCAATATGGAGATATTGTTATGATGAGAACCCAAGATCATGAACATTTTTTAAAATTTTCTAAACATTTAGATATTCCAATTATAAATGGATTGACCGATATGTCCCATCCTTGCCAGATCATGGCGGACATTATGACATTTGAAGAATTAAAAGGGTCAATAGAAAATAAAAAAATTGCTTGGTTAGGCGATGGCAACAATATAGTTTATTCTTTAATTGAAGCTTCGGCCCAATTTAATTTTAAATTGTCAATTGCTTGTCCAAAAAAATTTCAACCTAATAAAAAAATTGTAAAATGGGCAAGAAGTAAAAAAGCAAATATTTTAATTTCAAAAGATCCTGAAGAAGCTGCAAACCAAGCCGACTGCATTATGACAGATAGATGGATTTCAATGAGCGACACAACAAATAAGAAGAAAAAAAAAAAATTATTAAAACCGTATCAAGTAAACGAAAAAATAATGAGGCTAGCAAAACCTGATGCAATTTTTATGCACTGTTTACCTGCTAGTAGAGGAGAAGAGGTAACTAATAAAGTAATGGATGGAAAACAATCTGCCGTTTGGCTAGAAGCCTTAAATAGAATTTATATACAAAAAAGTATTATCAAATGGTGTCTTAAATAAAAATTTACTTTAGTTCTAAAGGGCTATCTGTATTTTGATTTAAATAAATAATTAGTGCAGCTCTATCTTTTTCATTTTTTAAACCAGCGAAAGACATTTTAGTTCCTTTTATCCAATCTTTTGGTTTTAACAAAAAACCATCCATTTCTTCAAAAGACCATGATTTTTCATATGCAGCCATTGCTTTTGAATATTTATAACCAGAAAATGAACCTGCTTGTCTTCCTAAAACTCCCCATAAAGCGGGTCCGATTTTGTTAGCGCCATCTTTAGATATAGAGTGGCAAGCGGTACACTTTTTGAAAACTTTTTCACCATCAACTACATTTGCTGAGGCCAACAAAGCTAAAATATCTCCAGCTGCCATGACATCTGAACTTTTCTCACTTGATTCAGTGCTAGCAACCGTAACTACGCTTGCAACTTGGTAAGCAGATTTATCAGGTTTCTCAACATAATATATAACATCAGTAACTTTATTAACGGCCACAATGAATACTATAGCTAGAACAATTGAAACAATAATTTTATTCATTTTAAAAAAGGTTATAAATTTAGTAAAACTTTAATCTAAGATATATCATGACTCTGACAAAAAAAATGAACTTTAGTAAGTTCATTTTGCGGCGGTTGGACGCATAATAATATAATTTATGAAAAATGTAGCAATAATCATACCCACTCGTTTAAATGCAAAAAGATTTCCCAATAAACCTTTAGTAAAAATAAAGGGTATACCAATGATTGTTCATGTCATGAATAGAGCTAAAGAAGCTAATGTTGGAGAGGTATTTGTTGCAACACCCGATAATGAGATAGTCGATATTATTAGTCAAAATGGAGGTCATGCTATTTTAACTAAGAACAATCATTTTTCCGGAAGTGACAGAATTTATGAGGTTTACTCCAAAAAACTAAAAAATAAAGTAGATTTAATAATTAATTTACAGGGTGATATGCCAAACATAAGCCCCAAATGTATTTCTAAATTAGTTCAATTTATGAGATCAAAAGACCATGATATAGGCACGCTGGCCTCTTTAATAAACGATAGAAAAGATATTGCCAATCCAAATATAGTAAAAGTTCAACTAGAAAAAGATTTAAAAAATGAAGATTTTTTTCCTGCTAAGGATTTTTTTCGCATCAAAAAAGAATTGGATGATGTAAAATTGTATCATCATATAGGAATTTATGCCTTTACAAGTGTTGCTTTAACAAAGTATGTAAAGCTTGCTAGATCTAAGTTGGAAATAGAAAGAAATTTAGAGCAAATGAGAGCAATGGAAAACAATATGATAATAAATGTAGGCTTATGTGATTCTTTTCCACTTGGTGTTGATACTGAAGGAGATTTAGAAAAAATAGTAGAGGAAATGAATTAAAACATGAATAAAAAAATAAAAATTGCTTTTCAGGGTGAAAAAGGCGCTTATTCTCATTTGGCCGCCTTAGAAATATTTCCCGACTCAGATGTGCAACCATGCGCAACTTTTGAAGAAGCTTTTGAACTAGCAAACAAAAAACATGAATATAAAATTATTATACCTATAGAGAATTCTTTAGCTGGTAGAGTCGCTGATATACATTATTTAATTCCAAAATATAAACTTCAAATTCATAGCGAACACTTTCAAAAAGTAAATCATTACTTGCTGGGCGTAAAGGGAGCAAAATTAAAAGATATTAAAACTGTTAGAAGTCATTCGCAGGCAATAGGACAGTGTCAAAAGATAATTTCTAGCAATAATTTAAAGACGATAATTTCAGCAGATACCGCGGGATCTGCAAAATTTATTTCTGAAAAAAAAGATAAAACAGAATCAGCTATAGCATCCCAATTAGCTGGAAAAATCTACAACTTAGAAATATTAAAAACAAATATAGAAGATGAACCTGGAAATGTTACTAGATTTCTTATTATGTCAAAAAAATCTCAACATCCCGAATTTAAAAATGGCAAATATATTACAAGTTGTATATTTAAACTTAAAAGTATTCCGGCTGCTCTTTATAAAGCATTAGGAGGGTTTGCGACAAACGGTGTTAATTTATGCAAGCTAGAAAGTTTTGCGGTAAAAAATACATTTGATCAAGTTAATTTTTATATAGATATAGAGGGCCACATAGAAGATCCCGCTTTACAAAAAGCACTAGAAGAATTGGGTTTTCATACACAGAAACTAGATATTTTGGGGGTTTATGAAGCTCACAAGTTTAGAATTGGTAGTTAACAAACAACCTACACGTATATTGTAGTTATTAATTTTATACTGATATAATAAAAAAGGAGGCTGGCAACGGGTGGAATTTTTCGAACAATCCGGTCAGGACGGAAACGTAGCAGCCGTAACGAAATATTTCAGGTTGTTGTTCAGTCTCCTGTGCTAGACTAAAATAAGAAATGATAAAAAAAGATCATAAAATTCTTGCTTTGAAATATAGGCCTAAAAATTTTAGAGAATTGTTGGGACAGGATATAATGGTTCAAACGATCACGAATTCGATTAATTCTAACAAACTACCCAACGCTTATTTACTTACCGGTATACGTGGTGTTGGAAAAACAACAACGGCTAGATTGATTGCAAAAGCATTAAATTGTAGTAAGGATTTTTTGAAAGAAGAGAATTGCAATTGTAATCACTGTGAGGAAATTGCAAGCTCCAAACATCTAGATGTATTGGAAATGGATGCTGCATCACGCACAGGTATTGATGATGTTAGGGAATTGATTGAATCATCCAAGTACAATCCTACAAGCGCAAAATATAAAATTTTTATTATCGATGAAGTTCACATGCTTTCTAAACAAGCATTTAATGGACTTTTAAAAACTCTTGAGGAACCTCCACCACATCTAAAATTTATTTTTGCCACCACCGAGGTAAAAAAAATACCAGTTACTATTGTTTCGAGATGTCAAAGATTTGATTTACATAGAGTTCCCATCAAAATTTTACTTGATAATCTTAGAAAAATATCAAAATTTGAAAATGGCAAAATATCTGAGCCAGCTCTTCAATTAATATCAAAAGCTTCGGAAGGTTCGGTTAGGGACTCTTTGTCTCTTTTAGATAGAGCTCTTGTAAGCCAAAATAGCGAAGATAAAGAGGTCAATGAATTGATGGTGAGAAAAATGCTAGGAATTGCCGATCGATCAAAAATTTTAGAGTTAATAAATTTTATTGTTGAGGGAGATCAAAAAAAATCCATTCAAATTTTAAGAGAAATGGTAGACGAAGGCCTTGATCCTCAAAATTTTTTAAATGATATTTTAGAAATAATTAATTTTATTTTACAAAAGAAAAATCTTGGAGATTTTGAATCTAATTTGTCACTATCTGAATCAGAATCAGAAACGGTTAATTTAATTTCAAAAAATGTGAGTACAGCTAATCTGATACTTTTTTGGCAATTTATTCTTAAAACTTTAGATGAATCCTATACTATTGCTAATCCAATTTTATCTCTTGAAATGTTAATTATGAGACTAATTCACTTAAAGGGTATGCCCTCATACGAAAATGCTTTGGATTTAATTAATAACAATAATGTAAGTTCGGTTAAGACAAGTTTAACAGAAAAAATACAAAAGGTTCAGTCTGAGGATATAGAAAAGAATACAATCCCAAAGGATCAGATTAAAAATACGATGCAAACAAAACCTCAACCAACATCGATTAATCAAAACTATCCAGCAAAAGAAAATAATTTTGAAAGTATTTCTTCGTTTGAAGACTTAATTAAATTATCTTCATTAAAAAAAGAAATTGAACTTAAATATGAATTGGAAAAAAATGTGAATTTAATTAAATTTTCTCAAGGAAAGATAGATATAAGCTTCAATGAAAATTTGGGAAAAAATTTCGTTAGAAATTTGTCTGAGAGACTTCTAGCTTGGACAGGCAAAAGATGGGTAATAACCCTAACAAAAAAAGAGGGACAAAAAACATTTGCTGAACAGCAACTTATAAGCAAAAAACTGCTTTTAGAAAAAGAAAAAGAGGGTGAAATTTACAAAAAATTTAAAGATGTTTTTTCGGATTTGGAATTAGTTGATATACAAAAGAAAGAATAGATTATGAAAGATTTTTCAGAGTTAATAAATCAAGCTAAACAAATGCAAGAAAAAATGAAAGAAACTCAAGAAGCGCTTAAAAAAATTGAGGTAGAGGGAATCTCGGGCGGAAACACGGTAAAAGTCATAATGAACGGAGATGGAGAGCTTAAAAAAATTCATCTTGATGATTCTATACTAAAAGAGTCAAAAGAAATGATAGAAGATCTGATAGTAGCTGCTCATAATGATGCAAAATCAAAATTAAAAAAAAAAACATCAGAAGAAATTTCAAAAGTAACCGGAGGAGTCACTTTACCTCCTGGATTTAAACTTCCATTTTAAAGGATAAAATGAGCGATAGTAACGTTAAAGATCTAGACGACTTGATTAAAATTTTTTCTAAATTGCCCGGTCTAGGACCCAAATCAGCCAAAAGAATAATATTAAAACTCATAAACAATAGAGAAGAATTAATAAAACCTTTAGCTAAAACATTGGCGCAAGTTTATAAAAATGTAATTAGGTGTGAAGATTGTGGAAATTTTAAACCAGCTAATGATAAATGTGTATGTTCAAGTAAAAAATATGATCAAATTTGTGTTGTAGAAAATATTGCAGATATGTGGGTTATACAAAGCTCTGGTATTTATAAGGGGCACTATCATATTTTAGGAGGAACTTTACCAATCATAGAAAGTAAAAAAAATGATGGACCATTGGTCTCGTCCTTAATTAAGCGAGTTAAAAAAAATTCAGTCAAGGAAGTGATTTTGGCTACTAGCGCAACCATAGAAGGTCAAACAACAGCTCATTATATCCAAGACAGTTTAAAAGATACAAATGTTAAAATTTCAAAACTTGCACAAGGATTACCAGTAGGTGGTGAAATTGAGTTTTTAGATGATGGAACTCTTTTTTCTGCATTTAAAAACAGAGGACCAGTGACTAGCGACTAGCCTTTTTTTCTAAACGTTTGCGATGTAAAATTGGCTCGGTATAACCAGACGGCTGTTCTTTTCCTTTAAAAACCAAATCACAAGCAGCTTTAAAAGCAATAGATTTATCAAAATTTATCGCCATTGGTTCATAATCAGGATCGTTTTTGTTTTGTGAGTCTACGACGGCTGCCATTTTTTGCATTACTTTCATAACCTGATCAGAGCTACAGATTTGATGGTGTAACCAATTTGCAATGTGTTGTGATGAAATTCTTAAAGTTGCTCTGTCTTCCATTAAACCTATATTATTTATATCTGGTACTTTGGAACATCCAACACCCTGGTTAATCCATCTTACTACGTATCCAAGTATACCTTGAGCGTTATTTTCCAGCTCTTTTGTTATATCTTCATTTGACCAATTTGGTCGATCTGCGATGGGAATTTTTAATATATCGGTTAGTTTAGCCATCGATCTTGTAGAAAGTTTTTTTTGTTGATCAAAAATATTGACTTTATGGTAATGCATAGCATGTAAAGTTGCAGCAGTTGGAGAAGGTACCCAAGCACAATTTGCGCCAGCTTTAGGGTGATTAATTTTTTGTACCATCATATCAGCCATTTTATCTGGCATTGCCCACATTCCTTTTCCTATTTGGGCTTTTCCTGAAAAACCGCAAGCTAGTCCAATATCCACATTCCAATCTTCGTAGGCTTTGATCCATTCAGTTTTTTTCATATCACCTTTTTTAATCATAGCTCCCGCTTCAAAAGAAGTATGGATTTCATCACCTGTTCTATCTAAAAAACCTGTATTAATAAAAACGACTCTATTTTTTACTGCGCGTATACATTCTTTTAAATTTACTGTTGTTCTGCGTTCTTCATCCATAATTCCTATTTTAATAGTGTTTCTTTTTAATGAAAAAGTTTCTTCAACTATTTCAAAAATTTCATTCGTAAATGCCACTTCATCTGGTCCATGCATTTTGGGCTTCACTATATAAACAGAACCAGTTCTTGAGTTGCCTTTTTTTTTAAAATCATGAATTGCTGCCGCAACTGTAACAAAAGCATCCATTATTCCTTCAGGAACTTCTGACTTGTCTTCTAATAATATAGCTGGATTTGTCATAAGGTGACCAACATTTCTATTAAGCATGAGAGAACGCCCATGCAAAATTAGTTTTGAATTTTCTTTTTTAGGAATATTGTATATTCTGTCATCGTTAAGTTTTCTTGTAAATTTTTTTCCATTTTTTTCCATTTTTATTTGAAGGTTACCCTTCATCAATCCTAACCAATTTTTGTAACCTTCAACTTTATCTTTTGCATCTACAGCTGCAACGGAATCTTCATGATCCACAATAGTAGATATGGCCGATTCTAAAATTATGTCATCTATATTTGCTTTATCTTCTTTTCCATTTGGTCCATTCGAATCGAATATAATATCTATGTGAAGATTATTATTTTTTAATAAAAGAGATGATAAGTTTCTAGGATCTCCAGAATATCCTGCTAGCTGTTTAGGATTTTTAAGTTTTATTTCTATTGTTGGTTTGGGAATATCTTTCCAACTACCTTTCTCAAGTGGTACGTTTTTATCCAAAAAATTTCTGGAAAACTCTATGACCTTTTTTCCTCTTATTGGATTATATTTATTTCCGCGCTCTGCACCATCGGTATCCGGAATCACGTCTGTTCCATATAAAGCATCATAAAAACTTCCCCAACGGGCGTTAGCAGCATTCAATGCGTATCTTGCATTCATTACAGGAACAACTAACTGTGGTCCTGGAATATTAGATATTTCATCATCTACATTTTTTGTTTCTATGGAAAAGTTTGAGCCTTCTTTAATTAAATAACCTATTTCTTTTAAAAAACTAGCATAAACTTTAGAATCAATTTCTTGTCCTTTATTATTTAAATGCCATTTATTAATTTTATTTTGAAATTGGTCTCTTGTAGCTATAAGCTTTCTGTTCTTTGGCGTTAATTTATGGAGCGCTTCATCAAATTTGTTCCAAAATTTAGCAGGATCAATATTTGTTCCAGGAAGAAGTTCGCTATTTATAAATTTAAACAGCTCTTCTGATACTGACAATCTACCTTTAGTTATGTAATTCATATATAGACAAACTTTTGCCACTAATTTTTATATTTATATATATTTTTAATCAAGTATTATTGAATTAATCAAATGAAAAGTTATTTAGAGTTTGAAAAGGACATAAAAGTATTAGAAGAAGAACTAGAAAAATTGAGAGACCCCTTTAACAAAGAAGGATTGTCCGAAGTAAATACTGGTAAAATCTCCGAAATAGAAAATGAAATTGAGGAAAAACTAAAAATATCTTACGCAAATTTAAATGAATGGCAAAAAACACAGGTTGCACGACATGAGGAAAGACCTAAAGCAAAATTTTTTATAGAAAATTTATTCACAAATTTTATAAATTTGTCAGGTGATAGACATTTTTCAGATGATGAATCTGTAATTGCAGGATTCGGAATGTTTGAAAATAAATCTGTTTTGGTAATAGGCCAGGAAAAAGGGCATGATCTTGATAGTAGACTCAAAAGAAATTTTGGAATGATGAGGCCCGAAGGTTACAGAAAGTGTATTAGATTAATGAAGCTTGCCGATAAATTTAATATTCCAGTCATATCCTTTATAGATACTCCAGGAGCATATCCAGGAATAGGTGCTGAGCAAAGAGGACAGGCAGAAGCTATAGCAGCATCCATAGAATGTTGTATGTCGTTAAGAGTTCCAATAATTTCAATAATTATTGGCGAAGGGGGATCAGGAGGAGCTATTGCTTTAGCCTCTGCAAATAAAGTTTTAATGTTTGAAAATGCAATTTATTCAGTTATTTCTCCCGAAGGCTGTGCATCTATATTATGGAGAGATCCAACCAAATCTTTAGAAGCAGCGAAAGCAATGAAGTTAACAGCCAGTGAGCTTTTAAAAATTAATATTATAGATGAAATAATTAAAGAACCAGTTGGTGGAGCTCATAGAAACAAGGATAAAATTATTTTTTCAACAAAAGAAGTTATACAAAGATATTTAAATGAATTTAAAGATTATACGAGAGAAGAAATAGTCGAAAAAAGAAAACAGAAATTTTTAGCCATAGGAAAACAAAAAAGTTTTACTGTCTTTTCAAAAGAAGATGGGCATTTTTCCGATAAAACTAACCTTTTTTTATTTATTAAAGATAAAATTAGCAGGTACAAAAAGGAAGCGATAATTTTATTTATTATTTTATTAGTTTTATCTTATTTTGTGTTCTAATATTTTTATAAAGCTCCGCAACAATGTTTATATTTTTTTCCTGTTGCTGGGCATTTTTCATTTCTAGATATTTTTTCATTTTTTTTAGTTTTAAGCAAACAATTTGGATTCATCATTTCATTTTGAGGTTTTTGATTTAAAGCAATATTCTCTTTCTTTTCTTCAGAAACAATTTCTAAGTTATTTAGAAATGTAGTTAAATCTATTTTAATTTTATTTAACAAGGATTCAAATAATTTAAATGCTTCCCTTTTGAATTCTTCCAAAGGATCTTTTTGAGCGTAACCTCTTAATCCTACTACTTGTCTTAAATGTTCAAGATATTGTAGATGTGATCTCCACAAAAAATCAACAGTTTGTAAAAATACTCTTTTTTCTAAATCAACATTAGTCTCTTCTCCAATAGCCTCGATTCTTTTGTTTCTAAAATCTTTAAACTTATTTTTTATTAACTTTTCGAAATCCTCATTTTTTAACTTTAAAAGATCAGAAACCTCATCTTCCTTAAATGATCTACCAAGAATAGGTCTTATTATAGGTTTAATCGTATCTAATTGGTTTTCTCTTTCATAGTTTGTTTTTTCATTTGTAAGGTATTTAATCATGTCTTCAAAAAATGTATCTATTATTTGATTTATATTGCTCGATTTTAAAATTTCTTTCCTTTGTTCAAAAATTACTTTTCTTTGATCATTCATAACATCGTCAAATTTTAATAAAGTTTTTCTTATATCAAAATTTCTAGATTCAACTCTTTTTTGTGCTCTTTCGAGTGCTTTATTTATCCATGGATGGTCAATAGATTCTCCTTCTTTCAAACCGAATTTTTTCATTATTCCATCAATAGATTCCGAGCCAAATATTCTCATTAAATCATCATCTAAGCTTATATAGAAAATTGAATTTCCTGGATCTCCCTGTCTTCCAGAACGTCCTCTTAACTGATTGTCAATTCTTCTGCTTTCATGTCTCTCAGTACCAATAACAAATAATCCACCTTTTTTTTTCACTTCTTTTTTTTCCTCTAAAATTTGATCTACTTTTTTATCTTTTTCTTCTTCGACTAAATAATTTTGATTGCCTCCTAACTGAATATCAGTTCCACGACCAGCCATGTTAGTTGCTATAGTTACTGCACCTAATCTTCCAGCTTCAGAAATAATCTTTGCCTCACGTTCATGATTTTTGGCATTCAATACATTATGATCTATTTTTTTTTCTTTTAGAAAAGAAGAAATTTTTTCAGATTTCTCTATACTTGTAGTTCCGACTAGAACTGGTTGGCTATTTTTTTTACAAGTTTCAATTTTATCAACTATTGCATTATACTTTTCATTTTCAGTTCTGTAAATTTGATCATTTAGATCACTTCTAATCATAGCTGTGTTGGTTGGTACAGAAACAGTTTTTAGCTTATATATATCATAAAATTCTTCTGCTTCTGTCATGGCAGTTCCTGTCATGCCTGACAGCTTGTTATAAAGTCTAAAATAATTTTGATAAGTAATAGATGCCAATGTTTGGTTTTCACTTTGAATTTCTACTTTTTCTTTTGCTTCTAAAGCTTGGTGAAGGCCGTCAGAAAATCTTCTTCCTTCCAAAACTCTTCCTGTAAATTCATCAATAATCTGAACCTTGTTATCTCTAACTATGTAGTCTGTATCTTTAAAAAATAATAAATTTGCTTTTAAAGCCTGATTGATATGGTGAACTAAATTAATATTTTGTGGATCATAAAAATTATTATTTTTAAGTATACCATGTGTTTTTGAAAGTTTTTCTATTTTATCTATACCATTTTCTGATAGCATTACGTTTTTATTTTTTTCATCTAGCTCATAGTCTTTTTTCTCAAGATGTTTTATAAATTTATTACAAACAAAGTATTGATCTGATTTATCTTCTGTTGCGCCTGAAATTACCAAAGGAGTCCTGGCTTCATCAATTAGAATGCTATCTACTTCATCGACGATACAAAAAGTATGTTCTTTTTGTACCATTTGTTCTATATCGTACTTCATGTTGTCTCTTAAATAATCAAAACCAAATTCGTTATTTGTGCCATATGTTACATCACAGTTATAATTTTTCTTTCTTTCAGCATCATTCATTTCATTTGTAATACATCCAACAGACATACCTAAAAATTTATATATTTTCCCCATCCACTCAGAATCTCTTTTTGCTAAATAATCATTTACAGTTACGACATGCACTCCATCTTCAGTTAAGGAATTTAAATAAACAGGCAAGGTAGATACCAAAGTTTTTCCTTCACCAGTTTTCATTTCTGCGATTTTACCTTGATGAAGAATTATTCCACCCATTAACTGTACATCATAATGTCTTTCACCCAATGTTCTTCTGGCAGCCTCTCTTACATAAGAAAACGCTTCTGGAATTAAATTGTCCAATTTTTCACCTTTTTGCACCCTATCTTTTAACTCTTTAGTTTTGCTTGGAAAAATTTCATTAGGCATTTCCCTTACTTTTGGTTCCCATTCATTGATTTTCGTAATGGTTAATTTTAGACGATCCAATTCTCTTTGGCTTGAATTTTTAACAAATTTGCCGATAATGTTCCCAATGTTTAACATAAATAAATTATATTTTTTGCTAACTAATACAAAATACACTAGTTAAGTATAAAAGATATATAATCAATAATTTGAAATTTTAAATATCTATGACAGTAAATTTGAAAAACTTTCTAAATCCCAAAATTAAAATGTCAAAAATGGGTGAATTTCAGGAATTACAACCTATCGAGGGGCTTGAAATATCATCTGTATCGGCAGATCTTTATGGTGATGGTAGAGACGATCTATCGCTTTTTTATTTTCAAGATGGAGCAAATTTTGCCGCAATATATACAACCTCGAAAGTTACTTCTGCCAGCATTAACTGGAATTTAAAAATAAAAAGACATTTTGTAAAAGCTTTATTGGTAAACACTCAGAACGCTAACACCTTTACCGGAATTAAAGGCGCCCAAGGTCTAAAGGAGGTAGCTAATGCAGTTTCAAAAGCTTTAACATTAAAATCTTCACAGACACCAAAAGGAGTAAGTGATGTAGTAAAAATAACCGATTTATTATTTGCGTCAACAGGAGTAATTGGTGAAGAATTTCCTTATATAAAAATTAAAAACCGCGTCCCAGAATTAGTAAAAAAATTAAGAATAGAACAAAATAAATTTGTTTGGTTCAAAACAGCCAGCGCAATTATGACAACAGACACCAGGCCAAAACTTGCTTATGAAGAGTGTAAGATAGGTAATAAAGTAATTAAAATTTCTGGTATTGCCAAAGGTTCAGGAATGATACATCCAAACATGGCCACTATGCTTTCCTTTATTTTTACTGACGCAAATATTCCTTCGGTTTTTTTAAAATCTATTTTAAAAAAAGTTGCAGCCACTACATTTAATTCTATAACAGTAGATGGAGATACATCGACAAACGACATGGTTGGAATTTTTTCAACTGGAAAAGCAAAAAATTCCAAAATATACAATGTATTAGATCCTAAATTGCAAGATTTTGAAAAAGCACTACACAGACTTTGTTTAAACCTAGCAAAACAAATTGTAGTGGATGGAGAGGGAGCAAAAAAATTTATTACAATAAAAGTAATTGGAGCAAGAACAAATGCAATGGCAAAAAATATTGGTTTTTCTGTTGCTAACTCTCCTCTGTTTAAAACTGCTATAGCCGGAGAAGATCCCAACTGGGGGAGAATTGTCATGGCTATAGGAAAATCAGGAGAAAATGTAATTGCAAACAAAATTCAAATTAAGATTGGTGATTTTTTGGTAGCAGAGCAAAGTAAAGTTGCCAAAGATTATGATGAGGAAAAACTCAAAGAATATATGAAATGGGATTCTATCGACATAGAGATAAATTTAAATTTGGGAAGCGCATTGTTTTCAGTTTATACTTGTGATTTTACTCATGATTATATTGACATAAATGCTGACTATAGAAATTAATGCTTTTTTTTTTAATTAAAAATAAATAATATAACTTCATATGATAAAGTATAACTTGATATGTGAGTGTGGAAAATCTTTTGAAAGTTGGTTTTCCAGTTCAAGCGAATATGATTCGTTAAAAAAAAGAAAACTAATTAACTGCATTTATTGCGAATCTTCAAAAGTTAAAAAAACGATAATGTCACCAAATTTGCCCAGCAGATCAAATAAGATCTCTAAAAAAACGAAATTAGAAAAAAGTGTAAAAAAACAACTCGTAGAATTTAGAAAATATATAGAAAAAAATTGTGAAAATGTTGGCGAAAATTTTTCTCATGAAGCAAGAAAAATTCATTACGACAATAAGACATCCAAAGGTATTTATGGCAAAGCTACCGAAGAGGAAACTAAAGAGTTGCTTGATGAAGGAATAGAAGTTGCTTCTATACCTTGGGTAAATAAATCAGAAAATTAATTTTTTGCAAAAGTCGAAATATAGTTTACCGAAGAATTGCTAGAACTGTGCCATTTTTTTGAAAGTAAATTAAATTTCATTCCAACCAAATCTTCTGCTCTAAAATTATTTTTTATAGCAATATCTTCAAGCTCTTGAGGTGTTATAAATTTGTTCCAATCGTGCGTTCCAATAGGTAGCCATCTAAGGATATATTCCGCACCTAAAATTGCGAAAAAATATGATTTTAGATTTCTATTTAAAGTTGCAACAAACATGAGTCCATTTTTTTGGATCATATTTGAACAATTTTTTAAAAATATATTTACATCAGAAACATGCTCAACTATTTCCATATTTAATATTACATCATATTTAGAGTCGATTTTAAATTTTTCTGGAGAGGAGTGAAAATATTTTATGTCCAAACCCATTTCATTAGAGTGTAATTTTGCAACTTCAATGTTATTTTTTGAGGCATCTATTCCAGTTATATTTGCGCCTAATCTTTTCAAGGGCTCACATAATAAACCGCCCCCACAACCAATATCTAATATATTTAATTTTTTTAAGGGACTATCTGAACTACTATCTAGTTTATAATACTGGATTAATTTTTTCTTAATGAAACTAATTCTAGCAGGGTTAAAAAGATGTAATGGTTTAAATTTTCCGTTTGGATTCCACCAATCTTTAGCTAATTTCGAAAACTTTTCTACTTCTTTTTTATCAATTGTACTCAAAATTCTATCTATCTAGATTTACTTGTGCATTTTTATAATAAAGAGTATTTATTACCAAATAATATATAAAGTAAACTGGATATTTTGACTAATGAAAAAATTAACACTTAAGTTTGGCGGCACATCTGTCGGAAGTATAGAAAAGATAAAGAAAGTTGCAAAAATTATTAAGAAAAGACATCAGGAAGGCAATAATATTATTGTTGTTGTTTCAGCAATGTCTGGAGCTACAAACGAATTATTAAAAAAATCAAACTTAATTAGTAAGAAGTTTGATAATAAAGAATTAGATGTGCTTCTTTCTGCAGGTGAACAAATTTCCTGTTCCCTTTTGACAGGCGCGCTTATAGAAATAGATGTTCGAGCCAGATCATGGATGGGGTGGCAAATTCCAATTCTTACTGATGAAAACCACACAACTTCACAAATAATTAAAATTAAAACTGAAGAAGTTTTAAATTTTATTTCTAATAGGGGCGTTGCAGTTATTGCAGGATTTCAAGGTGTTACAAAAAATAGCAGGATTACTACATTGGGAAGAGGCGGCTCAGATTTGTCGGCTGTAGTTATTTCTAAATTTTTTCAAACGGATTCTTGCGAAATTTATACCGATGTTGAAGGTGTATATACAACAGATCCTTCAATGCATAAAAAAGCAAAAAAAATAAACAAAATTTCTTATGAAGAAATGTTAGAGATGGCTTCGTTGGGAGCTAGAGTTATGCAACCAATTTCTGTTCAAGATTCTATGGTAAATAATATTCCTGTTGAGGTTAGGTCTACTTTTTCAAAAAAAAAGGGAACAATAATTACTTCAGAAAGCGAAATTAATTATAATAAATTGGTAACTGGTATAGCTTATTCAAAAAATGATGCAAAGGTTACGCTTGTCGGTGTTATAGATAGACCCGGGATAGCAGCTAATATTTTTCAACCCTTGGGTATAAATAATATTAATATTGATATGGTAATTCAAAACACTTCTTCTGATAAAAAAAAGACAGATGTTACATTCACTATTAAAAGAGCAGATTTGGCTAAAACTTTAAGACTCATAAAAAATAATAAAAATTTAAACTACAAAAAAATAATGCATGATGATAGAGTTTCAAAAGTATCTATTATTGGAGCAGGAATGATAGCGAATCCTGGTGTGACGTACAAAATGTTTAGATCTTTGGCAGATGCAAAAATAAATATTTTAGCAATCTCTACATCTGAGATTAAAATTTCTGTTCTTGTTAATGAAAAAAAAACACAAAAAGCAGTAAGAACGCTGCATAAAACTTTTAAATTAGATTGATTAGTAAATGAGCGTAAGACCTTTCAGAGATATTAAAAGAAAGAAAACAAAAAAAATTAAAGTTGGCAAAGTAGAAGTAGGGGGCGATGCTCCTATATCAGTCCAATCAATGACAAATACCAACACAACTGATATAAAAAAAACTGTTAAACAAATTCATGAGTTGAGCGAAGCTGGCGCTGACATAGTTAGAGTTTCATGTCCAGACAAGGATTCTTCTTTAGCTTTGAATAAAATCGTGAAGCAAGTTGATGTTCCTATAGTTGCGGATATACATTTTCATTACAAAAGAGCAATAGAAGCGGCAATATCAGGGGCACATTGTTTAAGATTTAATCCAGGCAACATAGGATCAAAAGAAAAAGTAAAAGAAATTTTGAAAGCAGCAAAGGATAATAACTGCTCAATAAGAATTGGGGTTAATGCAGGATCTCTAGCAAAAAGTTTGTTAGAGAAATATAAAGAACCATGTCCCGAAGCATTGGTTGAAAGCGCTGTAGAAAATATAAAACTTTTAGAAGATGAGAATTTTTTTAATTTTAAAATAAGCGTTAAATCATCAGATATTTTTTTAACAACTAAAGCCTATAGATCTTTATCCTCGATTTGTGACTACCCTCTGCATTTAGGTATAACAGAAGCTGGAGGCTTGACATCAGGAAGTGTAAAATCTTCATTAGGTATTGGCATGCTTTTGATGGAAGGAATAGGTGATACTATTAGATGTAGTTTATCTGCAAATCCAGTTGAAGAGATCAAAATAGGATATGAAATTTTAAAATCATTAAACTTAAGACATAGAGGCGTTAACATTATCGCATGCCCTTCTTGTGCCAGACAGGCCTTTCCTGTAATTGATACAGTTAAAATTTTAGAAGAAAAACTTGCCCATATAAAAAAGCCAATAACATTATCAATAATAGGATGTGTAGTTAATGGCCCCGGAGAAGCATCTCAAACACAAATAGGATTAACTGGAGGCGGCAAAGATAATCATATGTTGTATCTTTCTGGTCTACCTCATCGAAAGGTCGCTAGCAAAAAAATAGTTGAAGAAGTCGTAGCCATGGTTGAAAAAAAATCTGCAGAATTGATGAGCGAAAAAACAAAAAAATGATACCTGTAGAGAAAGTAAAACAAATTGTTCAAAAATATAATGCTTTAGAGAAGGAGTTAGCTTCAGGCAACATTGATAAGAAAAATTTTGTTAAAAAATCTAAAGAATATTCAGGCATTGGTGAAGTAATCAATGAAGCTAAAGGTTATTTAACTTTTAATAAAGAAAAACAAGATTTAGAAAAAATTATAGAAGACAAGGAAAGTGACAAAGAAATGGTTCAATTAGCAAAAAAGGAACTTAATGAACTGTCAGAAAAAAATAAAGTCTATGAAAAAATTTTAAAAATATACTTATTACCAAAAGATGAAGCAGATACTAAAAATGCCATACTAGAGATTCGCGCAGGAACAGGAGGTGATGAGGCAGGCTTATTTGTTGGTGATCTTTATAAAATGTATGAAAAAGTTTGTTTAAATAATAAATGGTCATTTGAAATAATAAGTATTTCAAAAAGTGGAGCAGGAGGATTTAAAGAAGTAATACTATTAATCAAAGGAAACAATATCTACTCTTTTTTAAAATATGAGAGTGGAGTGCATCGCGTTCAAAGAGTTCCCAAGACAGAAACACAAGGTCGAGTACATACTTCTGCCGCGACTGTTGCTGTGCTTCCTGAAGCTGAAGAGGTTGATATAAAAATAAATGAAAAAGATTTAAGAGTAGATGTTTTTAGAAGCATGGGTGCGGGAGGTCAGAGTGTTAACACCACTGATTCAGCTGTTAGAATTACTCACATTCCAACAGGAATTGTTGTTACAAATCAAGATGAAAAATCTCAACATAAAAATCGCGCAAAGGGTATGAAAATTTTAAGATCAAGAGTATATGAAGCAGAACGCGAAAAAAAAGATAAAGAAAGATCAAGAGATAGAAAAAATCAAATAGGAACAGGCGACAGATCTGAAAGAATTAGAACATATAATTTTCCTCAAGGTAGAGTAACAGATCATAGAATAAACGTGACACTACATAAGCTTGAAGAATTTTTGAGTGGAGATGCTTTTGAAGAATTAAATCAAAATTTAAGGATGCAGGATCAAGAAGTTAAATTAGCTAGTTTAAGGTAAAAATGATTATAGAAGATACAATTAAAAAAGCATCAGATATTTTAAAAAAAAATAATATTATCTCACATAATTTAGATGCTGAAATACTTCTTTCAAATATTATTGGCACGTCAAGAGAATTTTTAATAGTGAACAGCAATACAAGTATTAACAAAAAGAATATAGAAAAATATTATAACGCAATAGTTCGAAGAATTAATCAAGAGCCTGTTGCTTACATAACTGGAAAAAAAGAGTTTTGGAGTGAAAATTTTTTGGTAAACAACTCTACATTAATACCACGGCCGGAGACTGAACTTTTAATTTATAAAATTGCACATTATTTTAAAAATAAATCAATAAATATTTTAGATATAGGCACTGGATCTGGTTGTATATTGCTTTCAATATTAAAAGAATTGACCAAATCTAGAGGAATTGGCATTGATATTTCGTCGAGCGCGATTCGAGTTGCCAAAACTAATTCTAAAAAACTTGGTCTATTATCAAGAGCAAAATTTAGAGTTTTTGATATTAACCAATATAGTGATGGAAAATATGATTTAATTGTTTCAAACCCTCCTTATATTCCAACAAAAGATATAAAAAATTTGTCAAAAGGCATTACTAAATATGAACCCTTAATTGCATTAAATGGTGGTTTAGATGGTCTTGACCTTATAAAAAAAGTTATTTACAAATCAACATACCTTTTAAAAACAAAAGGTTTGCTGGCAATAGAAATTGGAAACAATCAGTATTTGAAAGTAAGCAATATATTGAAACACAGTGGATTCATTGAACTTAGCAAGGAGTATGACTATAAAGATAACGTACGTTGCATAATAAGCACAAAAATTTGATTTATTTAAATTTCTTAATAATTATTTTGACAAATTAAAATGCCAACTAGTATGATTAATTAGATCCTTTATATATAATGGATATTTCATAAAAATAAATGCGCCATCGAAAAACAAGAAGGTTTAGACGTAGATCGAATGACAGAATTCATTCGATGAGAGGTAATCCAACAGATAAAGTTGGTTTAGGAAACCATACTTTTAACAATGGGAGAGGAAGAAATGGTTTTAAACAACATCAAAGCGCAGAAAAATTAGCTGAAAAATATAATGCACTTGGAAAAGAAGCCCTTTCTTCTGGGGATAGGGTTTTATCAGAAAATTATTTTCAATATGCAGATCACTTTATGAGAATTATTAAAGAAAAAAGTTTAAATAAAAATCTAAATGATTTTTCATCTAATCAAGAAACCGCTATACCAAAAAGTGAAATTAGCACAACAAGTTCTACAGATAAGCAAGAGACTATTGTAAAAGAAGAAACAAAAAAATAAAATTTTTTACAGATTACTTTTTTCAGCAATCATATCAGCTACTAATACATCAGTTTTGATTCTATGAATTTCAAATAATTTTCTTTCTTCAGCTTTTAATACTTTACCAGATGGCAACTTTAATTTTTGTGAATTTACTTTTTTACCATTTACAATTACTTCATAATGTAAATGTGGACCAGTAGACATTCCTGTAGAACCCACATATCCAATAATTTGTCCTTGTCTAACTTTTTTTCCTGCTTTTATACCCTTTGCAAAATTTTTCATGTGTGCATAAACCGTTTGGTAAGTGGAGTTATGTTTTATTTTAACACAGTTTCCTCCACCGCCACACCACTTGGCATGAATTACAGTTCCACTTCCCGAAGCCATAATCGGAGTACCGCTCGGTGCAGCAAAATCGGTTCCCTTATGCATTTTATTAAAACCAAGTATAGGATGTTTTCTCATTCCAAAAGAAGAAGATAACCTAGCTCCATTTATTGGAGTCTTCATTAAAGCTTTTTCCACGCTTTTTCCATTTTCATTAAAATAAGCATAGTCTTTATCATTTCCAAATTTATAAAGTGTTATCTCACGACCATTTACGTTCATATGTGCGTAAAGTATTGTTCCACTTTTTATAAATTCACCGTTCTCATCAGTATACCTTTCGAAGATAATTCTAAAATAGTCATTTTTTCTTATATCTCTTTGAAAGTCTATTTCAAAACCGAATATTCTTGCAAACTCGATGATGGTCTCTGGGTTAATTTTTGCTTTAACGGCAGATTTGTATAGGTTTTCTTTAATTATATTTTCTGCGAGTGTTCTTTTTTTATATAGTTTGCTAATAATTTTTCTTGCTACAATTCTATCGTCAATATCTTTTGTTATTTCCAAATTTGAATTTTTTGTAATTGGTGCTACAAATTTTGACAGAGTGCTTTTTTGCTTATTTACACCTTTTTTAACAACGATATTAATTAAATTTCCTACGTACAATTGGTTTGGGTTACTATATTTTTTGTATTGAGCTATTATGTTTTGAATCTCTGTATTTTCTATATTATTTTTTTTTAGTATTTTTTCTATGGTATCACCTTTCTTTATTTCATAATTTAAATTTAAAAATGGAGAATTAATTTTTGAAAGTAAAAATTCCTTTATTGGTATGAAATTTGTGTCATTAAAAATTGATACTTTATCTTTTTCTTTGCTTTGACTTAGCATATCGGCGTTATCATATGCAACTTTACCTAGAAATAAAAACACCACTATTGTAGTGAAAATTATAAGGTATTTTCTCTTGTCCCTATCCATATCTATATTTAATTTTTCAAACATGTTTTATCTTGCCTTTTTTTTTAGCAATTTTTATATCATTTTTTTAAAAAATTTTGTTTAAAAAAGTCCTTATTTTTCATGCTTTTTGGCGCAAATATTCGCCTTGATTTATCCATTAATTAGCTTATAACCAGCGGTCCAACCCCCCAAAAGCTTGGTTTAATTAGCTTAATTGTGGAGTTGTTAATGAAATGTTAACGACTGAGCTGTTTTAATTTAGTTCTGGCGTTTAAGCGTTTTTAGCTCTTTAAAATTGTAAAAAAAGAAGAAGAGAAGTGTGGA
>CEUS01049250.1_pt1 | contig 21666 bp, 17 predicted proteins | sample 427031 | NCBI WGS metagenome assembly CEUS01 (sample SAMEA2622837, study PRJEB7988) | marine metagenome | biome: marine biome (ENVO:00000447); feature: marine epipelagic mixed layer (ENVO:xxxxxxxxx); material: "saline water (ENVO:00002010), including plankton (ENVO:xxxxxxxx)" | depth 140 m | reverse complement strand
TATTATTAATTCCTCTTTTGAAGAAGGAGAGATATAACCTTCTGCACATATAGGCACCTTTAGACAGCCTAATTCTTGTTCTTTTTTTATATAAGTAACTTGGCCTCTTTTTTTTGTTATACCTTTTAGATCTATTAAGCCTTTACTCTCATAAGAAGAACATAAGCAAATATAATCAAATGTATAATTCTTATGCTCTAAAAAAACTTTAGATTTAGTAACTTTCTTTACTTCCTTATTTATTAAATTAATTTTATGGTCCTTAATCATTAGTTCACAAAGTCCTTTAGGATTAATCCATCCGGCATCCTTTAAAAATAAACCTCCATAAGGTAGGGTTACTCCAGAAATTTTGCTGGCCTCTTCTCTGTCAACCTTTCGGTAAATTTTTGAGTCATTTCTTGAACTTACAAGTTGCTGAAACCTTTTCTTTGTAGTTTCATTAAAATCCAACAAAAGGATTCCAGATTTATTCCAATGATGAGTATTTAAGGAGTCATAAAACCTTATTGAGTATAAGTAAGAGTGTAAACAAAAAAGAGAATAGGAAGAATCAAAAGCAGAAAGTCTAGGATACATGACCAGTGTTTGAAAAGAAGAAGGACCACTAGAAAACATTTTTTTCTTTTCAAATAAAGTTACTTTATAGCCCCTGCCACTTAATATCTTTGCCAGAGTACAACCAGCAATGCCAGCACCTATAATTGCAATATTTTTCTTTACTAATTTTTTTTTGCGATGAATATTCTTGTTAAATTTAGCTTTAATCATATGACGCTTTTTTCCAAAACCTTTAGAAATTTCTACCTTAAAACCACTTTTTTTTAATCTTTCCTTAACAATTTTTGATGAAGAAAATGTAGAGTAAGTGGCTTGATCATTACTTAAAAGAGCTAAATAGTTGAAAACTTCAGAAGACCACATCTCTTCATTTTTACTTGGACTAAATCCGTCATGGAAACAAGCATCAAAAGTTACTTTTTTTGGATCTAAGTCTTCGAGGCATGAGCTTACCTCTGCATAACAAAGAGTTAGACTAACTCTTTCTTTTAAAAAATCTATTCTTTGAAGCCCTTTGCAATTCAATGGGTAATTCTTCAAAAATCTATCCGAGAACAGGCTTAATTCTTTATAATTTTTTAGGATTTTTTTTACATCTTCAATGGATAAGGGGTGGTTTTCAATCGAAAAATAATTTAACCAATTGTTAGTATTTTTTCTCTCTGTCCAAGTTTTGAATGTGGTTAAGAAATTGATACCGGCTCCAAACCCTAGCTCAACTATGTTAAATACATCATTCTTATTAAGCTTTGACCATCTATCCTTTAAATTATTACCCTCAATAAAGACAAATTCTGCTTCCTTAATTGCCTTTCCTTTAGAGAAATAAAGATCTTTATACTTTTTTGAAAAAGGTTCACCAGATACCCAATCAACACTAGCTTCCTTTATAGACAAAGGAGAGTTTTTAAAAGTAACCCGAGAGCTCTTATTTATTACTTGAAGGAATTTCGTTAAACGGTATGCCTTTATCTGCTCTCATATCTTGAGGAAGACCTAGAACTTGTTCCGAAATTATGTTTCTAAGGATTTCATCTGTACCTCCTGCAATTCTGATACCAGCGGCACCAAAAAATCCCATTTGATACATATTTTGTTCTGCATCTGCTGATTCTGGTCTGACTATCCCTGCCGCATCCATTAGGTCCATCCCAAAATTTGCTATTTCTTGTAACTTATTACCACTAACAATTTTTGTAATAGATGCTTGTGGTCCTGGTGTTTCTCCTCTAGAAAGAGCAGAAATATTTCTATATTTTGTATATTTCAGCCCACTCGATTGACAATACCAATCAGCTAATTTATCTCTAACAGATCCATCTTTGATTGCTAAATCACCATTCAAGTCATGACCGCAAGCGAGATTAAAGGCTTCTTGGAAATCTGGACCAGAAGCATCACCTACCGCAAGTCTTTCATTCATTAAAGTTGTTAAAGCAACTTTCCATCCATCCCCTACAGCCCCTAGTCTTTGCTCATCTGGAATTTTGACGTCAGTAAAATAAACTTCATTGAAGTTTGCTCCTCCAGAAATTTGTTTAATTGGTCTCACTTCAACACCTGGACTTTTCATGTCTAAGAAGAAGTACGTCAGGCCTTTATGTTTCTGGGCTGAAGGATCACTTCTAGTAACAAGTATTCCATAGTCACTATAATGGGCTCCAGAAGTCCATATTTTTTGACCATTAATAGTCCAAGTATCTCCTTCCAGAACAGATTTAGTCTTTAGTCCTGCTAAGTCAGAACCTGCTCCTGGTTCACTAAATAACTGGCACCAAACTTCCTCTCCTTTCGCCATTGGAGGAAGGTATCTCTTTTTTTGTTCTTCATTTGCATACATCATCAGAACTGGACCAGCCATTCCTTGACCAATCTCAAAAAAACCACCTGGAATTCTGTACTTAGATGCCTCCTGTCCCCAAATTACTCTCTCTATAGGAGTAGATCCTCTTCCGCCATATTCTTTAGGCCAATGCAGGCAAGCCCAGCCACTATCATATAACTTAGCCGCCCATTTTTTTGCTAAGGTTAACGCGTCATCTTCCCCCATTCCAGGATAACTACCAATCTCTTCATCTTCTTTAAGTGTAGCGTTACCGCTTAACCATTCACTTACTTCTTTTCTAAACTTAGCTTCTTCTGGCGTATCATTAAAATCCATAATTTTTCTCCTATATTTGGTTAGCTCTTTCTAATGAGCTAATTAATTTATTTTTCCATACAGCTTGGCTTCCAATATTTGCTGCAAGTTGCCTGCATCTTCTGTAGTAAAGGTGGCAGTCAAATTCCCAAGTAAATCCCATTCCTCCATGAGTTTGAATATTTTCTTTTGAACATTCATGAAAAGCCTTGCTAGCACTTACTCTTGAAGTGGCAGCTGCTGTTGGAAGTTCCGGTGCATTAGTACTCAAAGCCCAAGCTCCAAAATAACAATTTGACCTTGCAAGCTCTACCGCAATATACATATCAGCTATCTTATGTTTTATAGCTTGAAAAGAGGCTATAGGTCTACCAAAAGCAAATCTTCCCATCGCATACTCTTTTGCCATATCCATGCATGCTTCAGCGCCACCCAACTGTTCGAAAGCAAATAAAACTGCTGCTCTATCTAGTATTTCCTGTAAAGCCACCCAACCATCTTCATTAGAACCTAAGATTTCAGATTCTGCATTTTTAAAATTAATAGAAGCATGGGATCTAGAGGGGTCTAGAGTATTTTGGCTTGTAACTTCTACACCTTTTGATGAAAGATCTACAAGACAAAGTACTAACTTTCCACCTTCTTTAGCAGAAACAACAGCAAAATTTGCTACGTCACCATCAGTAACGGCTATTTTTGTTCCATTAAGCTTATTCGTCTTTAGTTCACAACTTAGATTTTCAATTGAAGGAGAACTGGTGCCTTCTGTATGTGCCAGAGTCCCAATTATTTCACCAGCTGCTAACTTAGGTAAATAAATTTGTTTTTGTTCCTTAGAACCCAAGTTAATCAAAGCTTCTGTGGCAAGGTAAACACTAGAAGAAAAGGGTGTTGGAGCTAAGCTCCTTCCAAGTTCTTCTGCGATAACACACAGCTCTAGGTAACCCAAACCTAGGCCATCAAATTCTTCTGGGATAGTTGTAGCTGTCCAACCCATTTCTATTACAGACTTCCAGAGGGATTCATCGTGTGTTTTTTCACCCTCCAAAACTTCTCTCGCTTTTTTTACAGATTCTTCACTTTCTAAGAACTTGCGAGCCTGATCTTTTAATAACATCTGATCAGATGAAAATTCAAAATTCATTTATTCTCCTATTCTTTTGTATTTTTCTAAATTTAACTTTTAATGTTATTAGCATATTGTATCTACGAAGAAATATAATGAAAGGCTAAAATAAGTTTAAAATTCATTAATAGTTAATCTTGAATTCATCAGATATAAAACCGGTAAGATCTGAAGCCTTAGATAACCGGAAAAGAAGAAATATTGGAGGTAGCAGCTTACTTTTTGTTTCTCTATTGGGCTTACTAAATTTAGGCGGATTAGTCATACTTGGTTTATGGTTCTTTAATGCTTCTGGCTATCAGCAAGAAGCGGGTCAAAGTTTTGTTGAGAGAATTAGTTTCTTAGAAGAAGAAATTGATTCAATGAAGACTGTAAATGAAGAGACTCTAGGTTCTCTTGAAGAAAAGACAAAATTTATTGATAAAGAAATAAGAAAGCTTTGGGACTTAAGTAATAAAAGGAATAGAAAAAATATTGATTCTTTGACTATCCAGTTACAAGAAGTAAAGGGAACTTTTGAAGAAATTTCTAAAAGGAATAATTCAATTTTAGCCAAGCAAAGAGCAAGAGGCCTAGAGATAGCTAAACTAGAGAAAGTTCAAGCCAATTTAAAAACAAAACTTTCCAATCTTGATGCTTCTAATGAAAGTTTCGATTTCAACAAAAAATTGCAATCTCAAGCTGAGGCAATAGAAGCATTTGATGCTTACAGGATTCAGATGAACAAGGCTTTAATAGAAGTTGAGGAGAAGCTTGATAAACTTCTAATTAAAATCGAGGATTCCCAATAAATAAGATTTTATTTTTTTAAAGCTTATTTATAATGCACTCTTTTAGCGGATGTGGTGGAATTGGTAGACACGCTAGATTTAGGTTCTAGTGCCGAAAGGCGTGGGGGTTCAAGTCCCTCCATCCGTACCAGGCTATCTTTTGTCTTGAATCTTTCCGTAAGTGCTAAAAATGAGTTTTCTCATCCATTTGTTTGCTGGGTCAGAGTCTTTGTTTGCATGCCAATACAAGTGAAGCACCAGTGAGTTGATTTTAAAAGGAAGTTGTAAGATCTTAAAATCTCTACCTTTTGCAAAACTTTTTATAGTTGTCATAGCCAGATTTGATTGATCAATAATATAAGGTGCTACAAGAAAGTGTTGTGCTCTTAAGGCTATTCGTCTTTTTAAACCTAACCTATTTAAAGTTGTGTCAACATGTCCTAAGCCTGAAGCTCTTTTAGATATATGTATATGAGATAGATCAAGATAATCATCAAGGGTAATCTTTTTCTTTTTGGCTATAGGGTGTTTCTTGTTTACCACTAACACATAATCATCTTGATATATTTTTTTATTTTTAAGGTTAGGGTCTGAATGAATAGGTGGATCAATTGCAAAATCTATATTGCTAGCAGCAAGTTCTTTAGGAGTTTCTGTTCTAGGAGTTAAGTAGCTTTGAACATCTACATCTGGTGCTAACTTTGAAATATTTTTAATTAATTCAGGTAATAATCTGTACTCTGAGGTATCGCCGATAGAAATTTTGAAGGTTGCTTTTGCAGTTTTAGGACTAAAGGTTTCAGATTCTGTAATGGAGTTTCTTATAAGATCGAGAGCGATTCTTATATCTCCTATCATATTCTCAGCAACTGGAGTAGGAGACATTCCGCTAGAACTTCTTACAAACAACTCATCTTTGAACTGTTCTCTTAATCTTGCAAGAGCATTACTTACTGCTGGTTGGGTTATGCCTAGAACTTGACCGGCTTTTGTAAGATTTTTTTCAGTATATATAACATCAAAAACTACGAATAAGTTGAGATCTTTATTACTTAAATTCATTCTTTTATAAGCTGATTTCTTAGGGTAAACTCAAAGTTGATTTTTATAGGACACTATCATTCTAACTTATAGTATCCTAAAAAAGAATTTATTAAACTTATAGGGAGAAAAAAGTGAATCTTGATAATTCAGAAAGATCAAAAGAACTGGGAATCAGAATTTCTCAATTTATGGATGAGCATATCTTTCCAGCTGAATCTATTTATGCAGAACAAATGGAAGAGAATTCTAAGCAAGGAAATAGATGGCAGATTCCTCAGATAATTGAAGATAAAAAGAAAATTGCCAAGAAAGAAGGTTTATGGAATCTATTTCTTCCTGAGAACCCAATGGGTGAAAGTATGAGTAATCTTGATTATGCCCCTTTAGCTGAGTTAATGGGTAGATCGGGAATTGCATCTGAGATTTTTAACTGCTCTGCCCCAGATACTGGAAATATGGAAGTAATTGCTCAATATGGAAGCGCAGAACAACAGGAAAAATGGTTAAAACCTTTACTCGAAGGTGAAATAAGGTCTGCATTCGGAATGACTGAACCCAATGTTGCATCTTCTGATGCCACTAATATAGGAAGTTCTATTGTGGCTGATGGTGATGATTATGTAATTAATGGAGAGAAGTGGTGGACATCAGGTGCAGGAGATCCACGCTGTAAGATTATAGTATTTATGGGTGTAACTAATCCTGAGAACCCTAAACATCTAAGACAATCACAAATTCTTGTTCCAATGGATACCCCTGGAGTTGAGATAAAGAGAATGATGACTGTTTTTGGTTCTGACGATGCTCCTCATGGTCATGCTCATATGAAATTTTCTGATGTCAGAGTGCCTAAAGATAATCTTTTATTAGGAGAGGGAAGGGGCTTTGAGATTGCACAGGGAAGATTAGGCCCAGGAAGAATTCATCACTGCATGAGAACTATTGGAACAGCAGAGAGAGCTCTAGAATTACTTTGTAAAAGATCAACCTCAAGAATTGCTTTTGGAAAGCCTTTGTCTGAATTAGGTGGTAATTATGATGTTATTGCTGATTGCCGAACAGAAATAGAAATGTGTAGACTTTTAACTTTGAAAGCAGCCTATATGATGGACACAGTTGGAAATAAAATTGCAAGAAGTGAAATAGCTCAGATTAAAGTTGCTGTTCCAAATATGGCGTTGAGGGTTATTGATAAAGCAATACAAATACACGGAGGGGCAGGAGTGTCACAAGATACACCTCTTGCAAGACTTTATGCAGGTCAAAGAACACTTAGAATAGCTGATGGACCGGATGAAGTTCACCGTAGAACTATAGCTAGAATAGAACTTTCTAAATATAACGAAAGCTAGTTAGAATTAATTTCTGTTATTTAGAAAGAAATAAGTTTTTTGTGCCTTGTTCTGCTAATAAGTTTATATTTATAAAAGTTAAAACTGAGGACAATAAAGGTAAGTAAAGAAAGCTTACTTCATCATTTGTTTTAGATTAATACATATCTCGTCTAAGGCTTCAGGAACTTTAGGTATATAACTCAAATTAGCAAAACCATGGATAAAACCTTCATTTTCTTGGTGAAATACTTCTATTCCTGAAGAAATTAATCTTTTTGCGTATTCATCTCCTTCATCGCGCAAGGGATCAAATCCTGCTGTTGAAACAACAGCTGGAGGCAGATTTAAAAGATTCTCAGCTAGCAAAGGTGAAACTAGTGGATTATGTATATCTTCTTTGGAGTTTAAATAATGTTTTCTGAACCAGAACATTGCATCTTTAGTAAGAAAAAAGCCTTCCGCACAGTCGTCCATAGACTGTTTATCTAGTTGTAAGTCTGTTACTGGGTAAAACAAAAGTTGAGCCTTAGGCAAATTTTTTTCTTCATTTCTTCTTTTCAAACATAGGCTAGCAGTTAAGTTTCCGCCAGCACTATCCCCACCAGCAGCAATTCTGTCTTTATCTACACCTAAGTTCTCAGAATTATTGATTACCCATTCAAATGCTTTTTCACAGTCCTCTAGTGGAATTGGAAATTTACTTTCAGGTGAAAGTCGGTAATCTACAGAAAAAACTTTAGCATCTAGTTTACTGCACAAAAGGCCTGTAAGTTCATGATGAGTTTCTAAATCGCCGATAACCCATCCTCCACCATGGAAATATACTAAAGCAGCAGAAGGATTGTTTGTGATTTCAGAAAAATATTCTCGTACTTTAATAGTCGAGTTTTCTACTTCTACCTCATGGTCTTTCCATTGCACCTCAGAAGGAAATCCGGAGGAGATTCTACTTTGCTCTAAATAGCCTGCCCTAAATTGATCGGGAGTGATAGTTTCCCAATCTGTCACCATGGTTTCAGTAAGTTTAAGTAAGAATTGAAAGGGAGGGTGAAGTTTTCTCTGTTCTATTTGAATCTGTTTTTTTCTTGAAAGCAGAATTAATAGCCAATTGGGCAACATCATTAAAAGCTTAATCATAATATTTCTCCATCTAGAACTATAACAAACCTGAAACTTAAAGAAAAAAAACTTAGCAAAAAGAGAATTTAAATATTAGTTTTTTTAAGTCAATTGTAGCTTTTCAGTAGATTCTCTATATCTAGTCAAAGAAATTTTAAACAGTAGAGCAGATATAGGTAAGACTATGCCTCCCGTTAACGAGATAGAGAAGCCTAACTTAGCTTCATCGATAAATATAAAATCAGTAAAGAAAGCGGTTGTTGGAGGTCCAAGAGTTAATCCGAATAGCATCATTAAGAAAGCATGGATAGCAGCCATTTGCCCCTTTACTCTTCCATTACTAACCCCGCTAATTGCTAATAGACCTAGAGGTGCAAATGAACTTATAAACAAAAGATAAAATCCTATTAATAACCAAGACCAGAATTCTGAGATCATTAAAGGAGCCAAGACCACTGGAGGTAAAGCTAAGAGGGTAGCTATCAATGCAGCCCTCACCGGGGCATCCTTGTAATTCTTATTTCTTAAATAATCTACTGCTGATCCAGCCAGAATGGTACCGGTTATAGAACTTACAATAGTTATTAATCCTAAGATAAGTCCTACTTTAGAGAGTGATAAGTCAAAGGTTCTAACCATCATTGTTGGTGCCCAGAAGGTAAATGAATAGAAAATAATAGCCATGAAGATTAAACCACCAAACATTGGAATTAAAGTCCTCTTATGTTCATTAATATGGATGAAGACATTTCGGTTCAGTTTTTTATCTTTGAATATTTTCTCTTCATCAAGTCTTTTGGGTTCTTTTAATAAAAAAGCTCCAATGGCGATTATCAATCCTGGAATTCCAACAAATATAAAAGTTGCTTGCCAAGGCTTTAGGTAACCGACCAATGGTAGGTTTATTCCTCCAATTGAGGTCAGATAATCTATTAAGAAGCCTCCTCCAAGAAGAGTTGCCCCAATACCTATATAAACTCCTGCTGTTATTAAACCCATTGGTAGTCCTTGTCTATTTTCAGGGAAATAATCACTAACTAAAGAGACACTGGTTGGTGCCATTACAGCTTCTCCAACTGCCACACCTATTCTAGCTCCAAATAATTTTACGAACGAATTAGCCAGTCCTGCTAAGGCTGTCATTATTGACCATAAGAAAATTCCAGTTCCTAAAATCCTTGTTCTGTTGTACTTATCTACTGCATATCCTATTGGAAGAGCCATAAATGCATAGAATATTGAGAATGCAGGCCCACCCAGCAATGATATTTCTATATCTGAAAGTCCAAAGTCCAATTTTATTGGTTCTACCAACATAGAAGGAATCTGGCGATCGATGAAAGCAAAGACTTGTGCTAGAGTCATTATTGCTACAGCAGAATAACCAAGCTTTTTATCTGGGAAGGTTCTTTCCATCAACTTATTTCAGTCTTTAAAAAAATAGATAATTAATGCTAGCAAGATTAATTTGTAATAGAACATATTTTTAAAAAAAAGGCCTCATCAAGAGGCCTTTTTTATTTGATTATTGATTAAAAATTATAACTGAAACTAGCAGAATACATCCTAGGTTGACCATGAGTTCCAATAATTATGCCAGGAGCATCATCAACAATTCCCTCAACAAAATTTGGAAAGTTCTCTAGATCAGTGTAATACTCTTCATCAGTTAAATTGTCCATATTTAACATGAATTGCCAAGGGCCATTTTCCAATCCAACTTGAAGGTTTAACACATTTTGACTTGGGTTCTTAATAGAGTCCCAAGGAGGCATGCTCATACCTTGTCCATTATGGTTCCATTGAAGATCAATGAAAACATCTGCACCATTTGCAGCAGGTAAGTAATAACTTGCAGCTAATGTATAGCTGTTGTCAATAACATTAGCTGGAGTAAGCCCACTTAGGTCAGTACCGTCAGGCATGACCGTACCATCATCCCATTCAGCATCTAACCAACCACCAGCCAAAGAAAGAGTTAAGTTTTCAGTAGCCTTAACAGATAAATCAAATTCAAATCCTGATTGTTCTGTATCTCCTACATTAGTTATTCCTTCTATCAAACCAGGGCCATTTGGGTTAGCAGTTAGAATTTGGTAAGCCCTATCTTTGTAATCGATCACAAAATAAGCTGCTGACAAAGAAGCTCTTCCATCTGCGATAGTTCCTTTCCAACCAATTTCTTGTTGGTTTGCTTCTTCAGCTTGAAAAGCTAACAGAGTAGGTGCACCAGTAGGGCTAAATATAGGAGTACTTCCATTAAGACCACCAGGTTCATATCCTTTAGAAGATGTGAAGTAAACTATTGAATCTTCTAAGTTTTTTGTAATCGATAGACGTGGTAACACTTCAGTATCACCTATGACTCCGCTATGAACAGCTCCATTAGACGCTGCATCAAGGTTATCCTCGTCTTCTTCCCATTTATCAACTCTAAGACCAAAATCATATCTCCAGTCACCTACCTCATAAGAAATATTTCCAAAGGCAGCTCGGTGTGTATTTTCTTCATCTCTAAGTTCAAAAGGTAATTGAAAGCTTGCATCGGGAAGTATTATCCCTGGGCCAAAATCTAAATAAGAATCCATTCTGTTTTCATAAGTAGATAAATAAATACCACCAATCCATTGGAAGTTGCTATCAGTCGTAGAAGTTAACCTTATTTCTTGTGTAGTCACTTCCATCTCTTCAGGTCTGTAAGTATTCATAAACCAGAATTGAGTAAGGTCTACATCAGTGATACGTGTGCTTTCTGTATCAGTATAAGAAGTTATTGAAGTAAGATCATAACCATCCATTTCCCAAACCAGCTCTAATTTTGCACCAGTAGTTTCTCGATCATGAGAAGGATTAAGGCCAGCATCAAGTGTTTTAGGGTAAGTCATATTAGGAGGTGTACCTAATTCTCTTGCCCAGTTATTCACGGGACCATCATATTCATTAAAGCGGTAAGAAGCATATAAGGAAAGATTGTCTGAAAGAGAGCCAGCTATAGATATACGTCCGCCACTCTCATCATAAGCTCCAACATCTGGATCTTGATTATCAATGTTGTCAGAATTTGGGTTTGTCATAAATCCATCATCTTCTCTTGAAAAAGCAAATATTCTCATTGCCCATCCATTGCCTGTTGGTAGGTTAAGTGATGCTTCTACATCAACTACACCTTGATCTCCAGCCAAAAGCTTTACTCTTCCTGATTGCTCATCTGCAGAGGGTCTTTTACTTACAAATTTAATTGCTCCACCAATATTACTACCTCCATAGAGTGTACCTTGTGGACCCTTAAGAACTTCTATTCTGTCAAGGTCACCAAACCTTGAAGAAGCATCACCAAACAATTGAACATCATCTAAATAAAATCCTACACCTTGAGTCAATCCAAAAGCTCCGATACCTCTTATGGAAACATTTGGATAACCATCCGTTCTCATAGCAAGATTTAAATTAGGTATAGCAAGACCAATTTTGTCTAAACCTTTAATATTTTGACGGTCTATAGCTCCACCTGATATTGCGGAAACAGATTCTGGAATGTCTAGAAGACTTTCCTCTCTTTTTCGAGCTGTAACTACTACCTCTTCAACTGTATTGGCACTTTCATCAGCTGCAAATACAGAAAAAGGAAAAGCAATTAAACTTAAAAATACTATAAAAATTACATTTCTTTGCGTGTTAAGCATATTTCCCCCTAAAATTAGATAGAATAACGTTTGTAATTTATCTTATAAACGCCTATAGAACAACGATTTATATTAAAAAAAGGAATAAACATGACAATAAAAGAACTTGATAAACCTAATGCTAAGGGCACTGAAGAGTTCATCATGAACCAAACAATGATGAGAATTAAGGATCCAGAAGTATCATTAGATTTCTATGTGAATGTATTAGGAATGACTCTTATAAAAAAATTAGATTTTCCTAGTATGGAATTCACTCTCTATTTTTTGGGGTACTTAAGAGAAGAAGATGAACCTGTTCCTGATGATCCTCAAAAAAGAGCGGAGTATGCTTTTTCTCAAAAAGCAATGATCGAACTTACGCATAATTGGGGAACTGAAAAGGATGAATCATTTAGTTACCATGATGGAAACTCTGATCCTAGAGGTTTTGGACATATAGGGTTAACCGTTCCAGATGTATATGCAGCCTGTGAGAGATTTGAGGAGAAGGGCATAGAATTTGTTAAAAAACCAGATGAAGGGAATATGAAGGGTCTAGCTTTTATAAAGGATCCAGATGGTTATTGGATAGAAATCCTGTCTTCTTCGACTTCTTCAAAATTTTAAATAAAGAGCAATCTCTTGGATATTAAGAACTTAGAAAAAAGGCTAGAGCTCTTAGAGTCTAAGGAAGACATAAGGACACTAGTTTCAGAGTATGCTGAAGCTTGCGATCAACAGGATATAAAATATTTAGAACAGTTATTCACTGAAGAAGCAGAATTTTACTCTCTAAATGGGATGTTAAATAGTGCGGGCCGGCAAAATATTTTAGATATGTACACAGAAGTATTTCAGACTAGAGGTCCATCTTTTCACTGGACTCATGATGTAAGGGTAAACATAGATTCTAAGGATACTTCCAAAGCAATTGGAACAGTTTACAGCCATGCTGAAACAACAAGAGATGGAATAGCAAGTTTAGCTGCTATGAGGTATGACGATGAGTATTCTAATGAGGAAGGTAGATGGAAATTTTCTAAAAGAACTATTAATTTCTTTTACTATGTAAGAACTTCAGAATATATTGATGATTTAACTGAAACCTTAAGAGTTAATGGAGCAGATGGGAAAGTAGCAGCAGATATTCCTGAATCCATCCCAGCTTGGATAGAATTTCAAGAAAAATTTAAAAGTGAAAAAAAATAGCCCTAACCCAAGTGAAATGATTTCTCTTGTTAAAAGAGCACTTGATCATTATGAGAATAAAACAACAGATCAAGCTGAAAATGTTATGTCTAACTCTATTGAGGCCTACATTGATCCTGATAGGTATCGAAAGGAAGTTGAAAGAATATATAAGAACCTACCTTTGGCGCTATGTCTTAGTAGTGAGATACCTTCTGAGAATAGTTATCGAGCAATGAATGTTATTGATACACCAGTTTTAATAACTAGAGCCAAAGACAATAAGGCAAGAGCATTTTTAAATGTTTGTCGTCACAGAGGCTCTCCAGTTTGCGAGGAAGGAGCTGGTGAGAATAGGAACTTTATATGCCCTTATCACGCATGGACTTACAATCACGAAGGAAAATTAATAGGAATGTATGGAGAGAAAACCTTTGGCGAAATTAAAAAAGAAGAGTTTGGATTAGTAGAACTAGAATGTTCAGAAAATGCTGGACTTGTATGGGTGATGCTTACTCCTGGTCAGAAGTTTGATATAAGTGATTGGTTAGGAGATTTCTCTCTAGAACTTGAAACTCTTAATTTGAGAGATTGGCATATTTTTGATCAAAGAGAGTTAGAAGGTCCAGGTTGGAAAGTAGCTTTAGATGGATATTTAGAAGCTTATCACCATAATCAGCTGCATGGAGACACTGTCGGTAAACATACTGTCGGTAATTTATTAGTTTTAGATTCTTACGGCCCTCACCAGAGGCTAACATTTGGACGAAAATCATTGCAAGATCTTATCGGTAAACCTGAATCCGAATGGAACTCTCCTTTAGAAAATATAAGACTCATCCACTCTGGTTTTCCTAATTTATCTATCTCAGGAGTTTTAGGAGACCACTGCCTAGTTAGCCAAATATTTCCAACAAGCTCATCAGAAAAAACCATTACCAGACAAACAATCCTTTCTGCAAAAGAACCAAAAACAAAAGAAGAGATTGAAACCTCTAAAGACTTTAGTCAGATGGTATTACAGGCTGTAAAGGATGAAGACTATAAAATGGGATTTCAAATACAATCTACCATCTCAAATATAAAATCGTACAATTTTGTCTATGGAAAAAATGAACCTGCTGTTCAAAACTACCATAATTGGATCAATAAATTCATGGATAAAGAAGGAACTAATTGGTAGTTTCTTGCTTATTATATGAAAGTAATAGATATTCATGCGCACATAGTCTTTTCTGAAACTTTAAACTTATTGGGTGATATAGGTCCTGAGATAGGAGGCACTAAAGCGAACCCTTGGTTTAGGGCAGGAGAATATAAACTAGAAGGTGTCAGGTATGAAAACACACCTTTCATGGACGTAGCTCTCAGATTGAGGGCTATGGAAGAGATGGGTATAGACTATCAAGTTCTTTCTCCTAACCCTATAACTTATTTCCATTTTATTGATGCTAAAAAAGCTAATAAATTTTGTAATATCCATAATGATGCTATGGCAAGGACAGTATCAGAGAATTCCAAATCTCTTGGCGGTTTTGCTTCTTTGCCCATGCAAGACACAAAAAAAGCTATAAAAGAATTAGAGAGGAGTGTTAAAAGTCTCGGGCTTTTAGGGGGATATATAGGCACTGATTTCCCTTTAGGGTTAGAAAGTCCAGAAATGGATCAGTTCTATGCTGCCTGCGTAGATCTAGACGTACCTCTATTTATCCATCCTGCTCCACAAGGAGTAAACGGCCCTTTTTGTGATAAAAGACTAGATAACTTTAGTTTAGATTTAACCATAGGCTTTGCAAACGATGAAACTTCGGCTATTGGTAGATTGATTTTTGGAGGTGTTTTACGAAAACATCCAGACCTAGATATTTGTATAAGTCATGGGGGAGGGAATATAGTTTATTTAGCTGGAAGATTATCCAAAGCTGCAGAAAAAAGGGCAACTTCACCAGAATGGATAAGAGAGGAAGGTGCATTCAAGAAATATTTAAAAATGCTTTGGTTTGATAATCACGTTCATCAAGAAGAATCACTTAAACTCCTAGATTCCATAGTAGGTAGAGATAGACAAGTATTGGGAACTAATTTTTTGGGTTGGGATCAACCAGATAAAAATAATCTAAGTTCAATACCAACTTACTTAGCTGAAAATGCTAGAAATCTTCTTAGGCTTAATTAACAGTTAAATATTTTAGGCTTGGTCTCTTCCTATATTAGCTAAGATAGAATTCATAACACCTCCATCAATTAGGATGTTTTCTCCATGTATATATGAGGATTCATCTGATAAAAGAAACATAACTACTTTAGCCACATCTTTACCACTGCCTAACCTTCCTAAAGGAACCATATTTTCTCTCTTCTCTTTTTCTTTTTTATTTTTGTAGTGAGAGGCGGCCATACCTGCATTAATGAAACCTGGAGAAACTGCATTTACTCTGATGCCTTGCTTACCCCATTCAAGAGACATTTGCTCAGTTAGCATTATTATTCCTGCTTTTGAAGCAGCGTATGCTCCCGTATGAATAGCAGGGTGTTTTCCACCGCTTATTGAAGCAATATTAATAATATTACCCCGATTTTTTTTTATCATGCTTTTTGCTACTAAACAACTGACAATAAAACACCCAAGTAGATTTACATTTATAACATCTCTAAAATCTTTTATTTCTTGTTCTAAAAGACTTCCAAACCTAACTATTCCTGCACAATTAATTAAAGCTTCTGGAGTTTCCCCAAATGTTTTTAGGCAATTTGAAACAGATTCTTCATCCGTTATATCAGCAGGTAATATAATTGAATTCGGAACTAATTTAGAGATTTTTTCGAGCTCTGCTTCATCTTTGTCTATAAGGCCAACTCGATAATCATTGGTACTAAGATGTTTTGCTATCTCAGAGCCTATACCCCCGGCTGCTCCTGTAATAATTATATTTTTCATCGGAACTATTTCTTCTTCAAAATTCTTTGTGAATACGAGGAAACTCTCCAACCTTCTGGGTCTTTAATTCTTTCTTTGGGGGGAGTTAAGTCAACTTCCTGACCATTAAGGAAAATATTTTGAATCAATTCTTTTTTACCTAAAATTGTCACATCTTTAGATGGATCTCCATCTATTATGAGTAGGTCAGCTAAATATCCCTTTTCAATTAACCCAACTTCTCCTTCTTTTCGTAAGGCTTTTGCAGCGTCTTTCGTAGCACTTCTTATTGCTTGTAAAGGAGATAATCCAAGTTTATTCACAAAAACTTCAAGCTCTCTATAATGCCAATCCCCATAAGGAGTCACTGAGAAACCAGACTCACTTCCGCATAACAATGGGACTCCTTTTTCAAAAGCTTTTATTAAGATTTCTATATTGTCTTCAATTTCCTTTTCAAAAATCTCCTTATAAGCTTCTGAAGCACCCATTTCTTCAGAGTAATCAATTAAGTTAGCTTGAAAAGTGAAAGTTGGAACAATAGGTACTTTCTTTTCAGCTACCACTTCCAATGCTTCCTCGTCCATATAAGTAGCATGAAGAACCATATCCATCCCCGCTAGAACTGAATCTCTAACACTATCAGAACTCCTGCAATGTCCTACAACCGGAATACCTAGTTCATGGGCAGTGTCACACGCCAGTTTAAGCTCTTGGTAGCTCCAAGCTTTTACTTCTCCTTCAGAAAATTGTCTTGGTACTAATCCAGAAACATGAATCTTAATCCAATCAACTCCTAATTTAATCTGTCTTCTTATTTCTAAAACTATTTCTTCGGGATTTCTAACTACTGCTCCATAGCCCTGTCTTCCTTTATCGGGAATTATTTTACCTGCAGTACCTCCAACAGAAGTTAGAAGAGCATTGCCACCTACTGCCATTCTAGGGCCTACCAAGATTCCAGCTTCGATAGCATCCCTTAAATCAACTCCCACATCAAAAATACAATCGGCATCAAGCAAACCAGTAACACCTGATTGCAATACTTTTAATGCATTTTGCCCTGCAATGATTGCAGCTAAACCTTCTCTTCTGTGATAAAAAAGTTCGTCATTAGAAGAAGGTTCGTCAAAGGTTACATGGCAGTGAGCATCAATTAAGCCAGGCATGATGGTCATGCCAGAGGCATCAATAATCGAATCGAAATCTTTATCTTTGAATGAAGATAATGAGTCTTTATCTACTTTCTCAATTCGATCTCCTTTCAGTATGACATTCCCTAAGAAAGGTTTAGAACCAGAGCCATCAATAATTTGTGCTTTACTGATCAAAATCCTATTTGTTTCAGTTGACTTGATCATATTTTCTTAAACTTCATTCTAGCTTTAAAACTGTAAAGGGAGCCCTGATCCGTTAGGTAAGGCAGATCTCGGATAATAAGACTTTCTACGATGTCAAAGGTGCCCAAGCTAAAAGGCTTGAATCATCTGACCTAGTGCTGGGAACTAATTTGATACCATTGGCTTCTGCCATTCCTTTGTATTCTACCCAGGAAAGAAGTTGCTCTATCTGGGTTCCAGGACCTGAATCAAACATTACTGGACCATAAAGGTTTGCTGTATAAATTAGATCTTCATCAGTTACTCTCTGAGTAGCATCATGTCTTGCACCGGCTGGTTCATAGAACCAGATACCAGGTCCATATCCTTCAGGCGGTCCTGCTCTAACCCCCAATCGACCTTGTAATACAAGGAAATCACTTGCACCAATGTGTGTATGTGGATCTGCTACTCCATTGTGTCTTACTATAAGAGATACATATCCCGTTTCTTCACTTACTCTTAGAATCTTTAATCCAACATCTTCCATTCCAGGTAACACCAACCAAGGAACAGATCGCGTATCTACAAAATGAGGATGGGTAACTTCAGAGCTTGAATCGGTATCAACTGAATCGTTAACTAGTTCCCCTGCGTTTCCAGTAGATATGGCTAAAGGTTCCCCATTTCCCTTATAAGTTTCACCTTCTATGTCCATACAAGCTGAAAGTGAATTAGGAACTAGAAGAATCTTACTATCTTTAGCCATTTTCTGGACATCAAGAGCAGTCAATAAAGAATCGAGTGAACCATCTTCTTTTAAGAAGGCAACAGCGCTAAAAAAGTTAGCTAAAACTTCTGTGTCCTCTAATGCTAAGAATGAGTTAACTCTAGAGTTAGCAGAAATAAAACCCCAGGTTCCTGGGTTTAAAGTACTTTTTGAACCATCTTGTTCATATTCTGCTTTTCCTGAGAGTATCAACATATCCATACCGCCCAGATAGACTGATTCGGGCAAAGAAGCACCTTCATCAATTTTTAAAATTACACTAAATATTCCACTTTCTGTGCTCGCTCTTGCTGGTTTAATTGATAATCCTTTTGCATTTGATAATGGCAGCCAAGGCAGTTTGTTGGTATCTATACAATCTCCTACACCAGCTGGATTGTATTCTGGATTAGCTAAAGTTTCTGACATACTTCCCCCTTTTTTAATTAATGAAAAATTATAACAAATATTTAATTATTTCTATAAAAACTAGTAACTTGAGTATTTTCTAATCTATAGCCTGTTTCAATAGTCTCACTAGAATCACAAACAATATAACGAGCTAAACTTTTACCATGATCAGTTAAATTATTATAAATTTCCCAGGGCATACTTATAGGCATTGGTTCTCTATACCAAGGGGCAAAGAACTCTGCATTTGGAATGGCTCTGACTTCATTTGATAGATTAGGAGTACCTCCATGCCAAGCCCTTACATCCCTTATTAATACACTACCGGCAGGCGCAGGACAAACAGTACTCAGTTTCATCCATTCTGGCTCTTCAGTAAGTCTAGGAATCTTTTTTAGGCTATTTTGTGTACCTGCTATTTGACGAATTGGCCCATTAATTTGATTAAAATCTATCATTAGAAAATTACAGCAAACGTAAGGACAAGGTAGATCTCTAACTGTTAACTTGCCTCGATCATCATAAAAAGAACCAAAAGTTCGTTTGTCTCCCATGTCTGAATGAAGGTGTTGGTATTCAGTAGCTCCTGGAAGACAAAAATCACCTCCACCTCCTCTTGCTATATATTCAGGTGAATCAAATATAGCGCTGAGAATAGGGGTTACAGTTGGCAGGTCCAAGAGCATTGCCCATTCGGGGCGATGCATTAAATGACCAGTTATACTTGAAGAGCCGAAAGAGTAACGATGAGAACCACGATTCCCAATTCGATTCTTATCAAGAGAAAGAATTTCTCTTATAACCTCATCACAGCCCTTTCTTAGTTTCTTTAATTGATTTTCTGTTAGGGCATTTTTTATTACAACGAAACCATCACGATCAAAAAGTTTTTTAGCTTCTTTAACTTTATCAGGCTCAAGTATTTGCAAACCCCTAATCCCATTATGTTCTATTAAATAATCTCTTTGAGCATCATAGTCTTTAGAGTCAGAAGCTCTCCATCCTAGGTCATTCAAAGATTCTTTAAGAGCTTTTGGGTCTTTTTTTAAATTCTTCATATTTAAATTTCTAAATATCTATATCTAAATATACTCTTTTGGTGGGTAGGGTGAGAATCGAACTCACGACCTTCTCGATGTCACCGAGATACTCTAACCTAGCTGAGCTACCTACCCCAAAGGACCAAAGTATAACGATTTAGCTATAGATGTTAAGATAAGTATTGGGTTATCGAAGGTATAAAAACAGTAGGAAATGGATAGTAACTACCATTTATTTTACCTTCAATTTTCTATTTAAAATTAGTTAATGAAACTAAAAGATTCCAAAAAAATTAGTTCTCTTTTAAAAGAAGGAAACACTTTTCTAAAGGATGAAGATTATATTAAATCAAAGAAAATTTTTTTAGAAGTACTTGAAATTGATCCAAATAACTTTCAGGCTTTAAATAATTTAGGAGCCATAGAAAAAAAGAAAAATAATTACGATAAATCCAAAGCCCTTTTTTTAAGGGCTGTGAAGTCAAGGCCAAGTTTTGCTAAAGGTTTTTTAAATCTAGCAAATATATGTTTACTAAATAATGAGATTAATGAGGCAAAGAGATATTTTAAAAAGTCTATAAATCTGGATGCCTCTTCTTTTGTAGCATTTTTTAAATTAGGAACTATTTATGCAAAGCAAAAGTCTTTTTCTAAAGCTACTGAGTCATACAAACAAGCCTTAAATATAAAACCAAATTCTCAAGTTACTTTAGCAAATCTAGGTAATGTTTATCTAGAAAATATGGACTATATTTCAGCCTATAATTGTTTTAAGAAAGCATTGGAGCTAAATAGTCATTCTTATAAAGCAAATAATGGAATGGGAGTCTATTACTCAATTAATCAACGATTTGATAAAGCAATTCCTTTTTTTAAAAAGTCTATTGAGATCAGACCAAATCTTGCTAGTTCACATATAAATTTAGGTTTATCTTTTCTTGCGACTGGCGAATTTGAAAAAGGGTTTGAGGAATATGATTGGAGAAAAAAAAGGGAAAAAAGTCCCTATCGAAAGTTAAAGTTAGCTTCTCCTGAATGGAAAGGAGAAGATTTAGGTTCAAGGACTCTGCTGGTATTAGATGAACCAGGATATGGAGATATTATCCAGTTCTCTAGATATCTTTATAGGTTAATAGAAGATTATGAACTTAAAATTCTCTTTAGAACAAAAAATAAACTAAAACATTTTTATCAAGATTCTCTGATAAAAACTATCCCGTACAAGAAAAATATTCCTTTACATGATTACCATTCAGATTTACTAAACTTAGTGAGAGTTTATTATCAAAAAACAGGAACTTTTCTTAAAGAAAAGAATTTCCTTCCTTCAAATAAGTCTCTTGATAACAAATGGGAGGTGAATTTATCAAAATTCACTAAATTAAAGGTAGGATTGAACTGGCAGGGAAATAAAAAGAGAAAACAAGATAGGTTTAGGGCACTTCCTTTGGATTGTTTAAGAAGTTTATTTGAGTTAAATGAAACAGTTCAATTTATAAGCCTTCAGAAAGGATTTGGTTCAGAACAGGTCGAAGATTTTCGTCACTCTGATCTACTTTACTCCAGAGACCTTGATACTGAAATTCATAAAGAGAAAAACGCCTTTGAAGATTCAATTGCTTTAATTAAGCAACTAGATGTAATTATAACTGTGGATACTGCTTTAGCACATTTGTCGTCAACTTTAGGAAAAAAAACTTTTGTACTATTATCAGAGAAATCAGATTGGAGGTGGATGGAGAGTTCAAATAAGACTTTTTGGTATAGAAATATGAATCTTTATAGACAAAAAGAATTAGGAAACTGGGATTATCCAGTAGAAAAAATAAAACAAGATTTAATTAAATTAGTTACTTAGTTTTATTGATATTCGGTAAACTCAAAAAAGATAATGATTACTTTATACGCTAGTTGGAATAATAACTCTTGGTGTATAAACTATTGAATCTTTAGAAAAATAAAAAGGAGAAGAAATGTCTGGAAAAATAGCTAAATATATAACAGTAGGAACCAACAACTTAGTTAAAGCAAAGGAATTTTATGATAATTTGTTTGAAAGTCTTGGTGCTAGAAGTTTTGCTCCAAATGAAAGAAGCTTTTTTTATACTTTAAAGGACGATGATACAGTTTTTGCTATTTTCGTGCCTTACGATGGTAAGCCAGCAAGTGTGGGTAACGGCAATATGACTGGTATTACATTGGACACAACAGAAGAGGTTGATGCTATGCACGCAAAGGCTATAGAGTTAGGTGCTTCGGACGA